>Ga0208789_1001252_pt1 | contig 15346 bp, 5 predicted proteins | sample Methanotroph_Enr_FD_187368 | JGI IMG/M metagenome (GOLD analysis project Ga0208789, IMG submission 187368) | Enriched soil microbial communities from Old Woman Creek wetland in Ohio, USA - Methanotroph_Enrichment_5 (SPAdes) (version 2) | ecosystem: Environmental > Terrestrial > Soil > Wetlands...
GATGTTCCAGGCTTCTTCAACTTCCGTCCCGTATTCAACCGCCGGCACGTCCCTGACCATAATATCCGCGCAGGTGATATTGCCCTTGAATCGTTTAAAGCTGCGCGCCTCTGCATCGGTCAGCAGCTTGCGCAGGTCGCCGGCCGAGACATCCATAAACGTATCCATGTTTTCCAGAGCCTGCTTCAAATCCTGATCCGAAATACCGGTTTGCTGGGTCGGTTTAACAATAGCGTTTTTATTATCGGAAACTGTCGGATACGCATGTCGTAACAGCCAACGATTAATAATTACCGCCATAACCAGCATGACTATCACATTCAACCCCACCGGCATTAGTACAAAACCGTAACTCAGGGAGCTGATAGAGTGACCTGTCAGGATGGGCGCCATTGCCGTCGCAGCTCCTGGCGGATGCAGGCAACGCAACAACAGCATGGCAAAAATACTGCCGCCGACGGCACAGGCCGAGGCTATTGCTATATCGGTAATCCACTGGGCACAAGCGATACCGATAATAGCGGATACCAATTGTCCGCCGACAAATGGCCAAGGCTGTGCCAACGGGCTGTGGGGAATGATGAATAATATGACCGCAGAAGCCCCCATCGAAGCGACGAGAATCGGATAAGCTGCGCCTATGCTTAATTGTCGCGTCACCAATGCCGCAATTAAAATGGCGCTGAAACTGGCGATAACCGAGAGGAACTTGCCCTTAAGGCTTAAATTTACCGGATCAACGATAACGGAACGGATAAACCGGCTGATATTCATCATTAGCTTGAACTACCCTTGTTGCAAAATTAAGACTGTCACGTCCCAAAACAGACTCCAAGTATAGAGCAATCAAACTGATATTCCATGAAACCGTCATGACTGATGAACATAACCCGGCCGAAAGAAGGCGAATGCTGCCCCAGTTGTTCGACCTGCCGGAAATAATCGATATAATTTTGATGGGATAATCCACCCGTTAAAGCTCGTAACACATTAATAACATCAATGGCTTTCGCATACCCCCATTACCACTACCACCTGATGCTTCTGTCCATCATGCGACAGCGGGATGCAGTCACCCTCTGCTTGCGCGATGCCGTCCAATTCAGTCAACACGACGCCTTTAGACACGCCCGAGGGATTGTTGACGGTGATGTCATAGTGAGTGCCTTCGTGTTGGTAGCTTAAGCTGTAACTGCGCCAGTCACGCGGAATGCAAGGGTTGAAATGGATTTTGTCGCCGCGGATATTCAAGCCCAACAGCCATTCCAGACCGGCACGGTAAAACCAGCCGGCGGCGCCGGTATACCAGGTCCAACCGCCGCGCCGCGTATGGGGCGGCACGGCATAAATATCCGCCGCTATCACATAAGGCTCAACTTTGTAGGCATAGACGCCGGTCCGGTTCGCGGTGCGGTTGATCGGATTCAGCATATGCAGGAGTTCTGCCGCCTGATCGCCGTCTCCGAGCATCGCGTAGGCGATCACGCACCAGACTGCCGCATGGGTATATTGCCCGCCGTTTTCCCGTACGCCCGGCAAGTAGCCTTTGATATAACCGGGGTCCAGCAGTGTCTTATCGAATGGCGGAGTAAACAGCAACACCAGATCGTCGCCGTATTTTATGAGATATTCCCGAACCGAGTTCATCGCCTGCTGCGCCCGCTCAGGGTCGGCAGCGCCGGAAATGACGCCCCAGCTTTGAGCCAGCGAATCGATGCGGCATTCGGTGTTGGAAGCTGATCCCAACGGCGTACCGTCATCGTAATAGGCCCGCCGGTACCAGGATACATCCCACCCTTTAGCTTCCACAGCGTCTTTAAGCTTGGCTACATGTTCGCGCCAACGCGCGGCGTGCTCGGTATCTCCGCGCGCCTCGGCCACGCCGGCAAATTCCGTCAGCGTGGCGATCAGGAACCAGGCGAGCCACACGCTCTCGCCTTTGCCCAGATGACCGACCCGGTTCATGCCGTCGTTCCAATCGCCGCAGCCCATCAACGGCAGACCGTGCTCGCCGACTTTCAGACTCAAATCCAAGGTTCGCGCACAGTGCTCGAATAGGCTAGCTTGTTGCTCCGAGGGCGTCGGCTCGAAATAGGCATCTTCCTGCTCCGGCTCAAGCACAGGCCCTGCCAGGAACGGCATTATTTCGTCGAGTACGGCCGTATCGCCGCTTACCTTAAGATAGTGGGCCACCACATACGGCAACCAGATAAGGTCATCGGAGAAATGGGTGCGCACGCCGCGATTCGAAGGCGGATGCCACCAATGCTGCACATCGCCCTCGACAAACTGATGCGCTGCCGCGCGTAGAATATGGGCACGGGCAAGCTCTGGCCGGGCGACCGCAAGCGCCATGCTGTCCTGTAACTGATCGCGAAAACCGAAGGCCCCGCCTGCCTGGTAGAATGCGGCCCGGGCCCACATTCGGCAACTCAGGGTTTGATACAGCAGCCAACCGTTCAGCATCAAGTCCAAGCCTCTGTCCGGCGTTTTTACCTGGATTTTTCCGAGTGTCTTAACCCATGATTGTTTCACTGCGGCGAAGGTTTCTTGCATGTCCGCAGCCCGGTAACGCTGGACAAGCTCGCCGGCATGGCCGCGGTCACCGCCCTGCCCCAACAGGAAAACAATCTCGATGCTTTGACCCGCGGCAAGTTCTACCTGCGTTGTCAGTGCCGCACAGGGATCAAGCCCCGCGCCAACACGGTTTTTAAGCGCCCTGGACTGAGTCAGGGCCAGCGGCGCATCCAGGCTGCCGTTACGGCCGATAAATTCAGTCCGATTGCAGGTCCAGGCCGTTTGCAGTCCGGCAAGATCGGCAAAAGCAATGCGCCCTCCAAAATCCATGTCCAAGTGGTTATAGGCAAACAAGGCTCCGGTAGACTGATCCAACTCGGTAATGATATAAGGCGCCGTGTTGGTGCGAGAGGCGCCGAGCACCCATGCAATATAGGCGGTAACCGACAGTTTGCGGGGGCGACCGGAATTGTTTTTCAAGGTTAGCGTTGAAATTTTGATAGGGTCGTCCGAACTTACAAATTGCAGCAGCTCGCTATGAATCCCGTGAGAAGCATGCTCGAAACGACTATAGCCCTGGCCGTGGCGAATCAGATAGCCAGCATTTTCCACGCGAATCGGTAACGCCGTCGGCGTCCATAAATCGCCGGTCTCGTCGTCCTGTATATAAAATATTTCGCCGGGAGGGTCGCTGACCGGATCGTTCGACCAAGGCGTCAACTGATTCATGCGGCTGTTAAGGCTCCAGGTACAACCGCCGCCCAATTCAGAAACCGTAAACCCGAACTCAGCATTGGCGATTACGTTAATCCAGGGCGCAGGCGTCCACTGCCCTTTACCCAGCACGATCACATATTCGCGTCCGTCATCGGCAAACCCACCCAGCCCGTTAAAATATTCGAGATCCGTAACTGAGATTAATGGCGCGCTTGTGTCGACATCGGGTGCAGACAAGGCTTTGTGCTGAATAAAATCCGGCGTAGGTTTGGGATGCCGCATCAGCTGTTCAGCCAAGGTGCCGCGGGTACTCAACAGCACGACGCGCGCCGTGGTTTGCAACAGTATGCGCTCCTCCTCTGTGAGCTGATCGGCGCGCAGCACAAAAATCTCTCCTTGCCCGCCGTACTCATGAATGGTGGTAAACGCTTGGTTTTCCCGAACCATATTTTCCAATGAAATCTGTAAGTCATTGGCGTAAGTGATTTCTTTTTCATTCAGAATCACCAAATCGACCGACAGCCGTTTCATGCGCCAATATTCGTGGGCGCGCAATAACTGGTCGGCAATAGGCCGATCTTCGATAGACGCAAGCCGCAGCAATACAATGGGGCGATCGCCGGAAATGCTGAGCCGCCATAAACCGGTGACATTCAACCGGTTCAGCTTCATCAGCTTGCTGTTCGCCCGCAGCGAAGCATCGGCATACAGCAACCGGTTAGCCAGGGCTTGAAATAACAGGGCTTCGTCAGGCTTGATGCGTAGATGGCGCAGCTGGATCTGCGCATGCGTCCAGGCAAGATCGGAAACCCGGTCGAAAGTAGCCGCGTTGTGATACTTATCGGCTAATTCTTCAACCGCCAGTCGTGACGAGGCAACCAAGGTGGTGAATGTCACATGAATAGTCGCGCCCGGTTCTATGCTGACCCGCGTGCGCAGACTGAAAATCGGATCGAGCACCGCCCCGACCGTATTGCTGAGCGGTCGACCATCGATCACAGCGGCGGGCGCGCGCAGTGTTTGTCCTCGACCGCAAAATTTCACGCGGTCGGTTTCATATTGCAGTCCTGCACCGATGTCGTTGCAGGCCAGCACATGAGCAGCCCAAATCCGCGGATCGTTTTCCGCCCGAGGCCGCCGCTGCGCGAGCAAACCGCATGTCTGAGGCAGGAATTCGGTCTGGATGAACAAATTTGAAAATGCGGGATGCGCGCTATCGGCCGTAGCTGGGGCGAGCACAATTTCCGAGTAGGAGGTCACCTCAATTTCCTGTGTATGCGAGCCGTTATTGGTCAAGCTCAAACACCTGATTTCCGCGTCATCCTCAGGCGAGACAATGATTTCCAGGCGGCTGGCTATAGTGTTGTCTTCGCGGGAGATGCGTACCCGGTCTTCGAGAAAAACCACCTCGTATCGGTCAGGAACCGCAGCCGTCGGTTGGTATCCGGCAGACCAAACCTTGCCGCTCGCCAAATTGCGTAGATAGATGAAACTGCCCCAACAATCGCGTGTCACATCTTCGCGCCAGCGGGTTACCGCCAGTTTTTCGCAAACACTGTAACCCGAACCGGCGGCTGTGATCATCACCCCGTAGCGGCCGTTGGAAAGTAAATGCGTTGAAGGTACGAGGGACATCGGCGAAGGCTCGCGACGCACTGACGGCTGTACAATCTCTTTAACTTCGGCTTCAGCTTGAGTGAAGTCGGGAATGCCGCTGTCAGCAGCGTGCGGCACCCGCTCCTGCAACAGCATTTCAGCGCCTTGAATGATCGGTGTGCTATGGAAACGACGGCGCATAACTTCATCGTTTACGACATTAGCCAAAGCCACCAATGACATGCCTTGATGATGAGCCATATAGCAGCGCACAAACGCCACCTGTTGGTTTTCCGCCAGCCGCGTCGGTGTGAAATCGAGCGCTTCGAAAAAGCCGTAACGCCCCAATGCGCCCAATTTTTCCAGGCGCCCAAAATTCACTACCGCAGCATGGTTGTGGTACATCGCCGCCAAGGCCGTGGCATAGGGGGCGATGACCAAATCAAAGGCCAGCCCGCGCTTCATGCCCAGACCGGGCACGCCAAAAGCCGAATACTGATAAGTGAACCAACGGTCGCGACCGTTAAACGCCGATTCGGAAACACCCCACGGCACACTACATTCTTCTCCGTATTCAATCTGGCTCTGCACGGACAGACGACAGGTCTGATCGAGCAAACTGTAGCGCGGCGAATAAGTCACCAGTGCAGGCATCAGATATTCGAACATCGAGCCGGACCAGGACAATAACACCGTGCCGTTCGCTGTGCGCGTCACCCGTCTTCCTAAGTGAAACCAGTGCGTACTCGGCACTTCCCGCTTGGCGATCGCGATCAAGCTGGTCAGGCGCGCTTCCGAGGCGAGCAGATCGTAATAGCTGTCGTCGATGACGCCGCTTTCAACGCGATACCCCAGAGAAAACAAGTGCCGATTCTGGTCATAGAGGAAACGAAAATCCATCTCGACGAATAATCGATGGGCCAGTTCCGCCAGAGCATTTATCCGGTGGGTCAGGACCTTCCAGCGTTGGACTTCCGGTTGCATAGGGTCGTCAAGGGGAAGCTCAAAGTGGATCGACGAGCCGAAATTTTCCATATCACGCTCGTGCGAATGGATGTCACTATGCAGCAGTGTGGCCCATGCCAGCACTTCGTTGTCATCCACCAGTTCCTCGCGCTCAGCGGCGTAAGTTCGCGCCAAATCCAGCAGGTTGTCGGCGCATGGCCCCATTCGACGCCACAAACTGACCCATTCTTCATGGTTGGTGGGTTTACTCGCCAAAAAGCCGCGCAGTTTATCCGCTTTTTTATGCAACTCTTCCCGTGTCACTATCAGCACACGCCGGTCATCATTGAATTTGGCAAGTGCCGATAACAGCAGCCTATGGGTATCGGCAAGTCCGCCTAACACGACGGAAAACGCATACGGCTGCTGCGTCAGCTCTTTACATCCTTGAATAACAACCAGCAGGTGCCCTGCCAGATTGCCGCTATCCACGGTCGATACATACCTGGGCTCCAGCGGGTGCAAGCTGCGCGTGTCGTACCAGTTGTAAAAATGTCCATGCAGCCTGGGCAGTTTGTTCAGGGTGCCCAGGGTCGCCTCCAGCCGGTCAACCGTATCTACAAGGCCCAGCCAGCCGAAATCGTGCGCGGCAAGTACGGATAACAGATAAAGGCCGAAATTTGTCGGCGAACTGCGATTCGCGATAACGGGCTCAGGATCTTCCTGAAAATTATCCGGCGGCAGATAATTTTCCTGCTCCGTTACGAAGGTGGTAAAAAATCGCCAGGTACGCCGGGCGACTTGTCGTAACTGCAAGGCATCTTCAGGAAGTAATAATTCAGCCGGATCCCGTCTCGGCGGCAAACTCAGGATATGGGCAATGATTGGAGACAGTAGCCACAGCAACAGGAATGGCGCTGCAATCCCCATCGAATCGGGATTGAACAGCAGCACGACCGAGCCGGCGCAAACGACCACGATAGTTACGCTACCCAGCGGCCGAATAAGATTCTCCAAAGCATGCCCAGCCGATGTCTTCGCTTGCAACGCAGTAACCCACCTGAGCAATTTTTGTCGGGTGATAAACAGCCTTACCAGAGTACTTACGATAGCGTCAGTCATCAGCCAAGCCTGTTGCGCCAATAGGGTTAGCGTGACCAAGCTATGGCTCAATCCCATGAATACATTTTCTGTGCTGGTGCGAATCTGGTTACGTAACGGAATGTTGGCGCGAGGTCTCATTCCGGCAACGATGGCCAGTAAGGCAGGAACAGTCAATGATATCAACACCATTCCCATCAATATCCATTGCGGCGCGTTCGGAATAGCCCAAGCCGCCAACAGGGTAAAAAAGGCACCCGGCGCTGACAAAGTCCGACGTAAATTATCCAGCATTTTCCAGCGCCCGATCAGCGGCATGCCTTTGCCGAGGGAACCGAAAATCCAGGGCAATAACTGCCAGTCACCACGCGCCCAACGGTGCGAGCGGGACGCGGCAACTTCCGTATGGGAGGGGAATTCTTCATACAGCTCAACATCGCTGATAAATGCACAGCGGGCGAACACGCTCTCGAACAAATCATGACTGAGCAAGGCGTTTTCCGGGACGCGCCCTGCCAACGCGGCTTCAAATGAATCGACCTCATACAAGCCTTTGCCGCTGTATGACCCAAGCCCGAATAGATCCTGATAGACTTCAGACACCGTAGTCGAATAGGCGTCCATACCGCATGCACCGGAAAAAAGCTGATGAAATAGCGAATGCTCCCGTCTGTGCGGCAGGGTCGGTGTAACTCTTGGCTGTAGAATACTGTAGCCGCTGACCACGCAATTCGTGACCGGATCAAGGACAGGCCAATTGAGCGGGTGGGCGGCCGTACCGACCAACTGTTGTACCGCACCGATAGGCAGTTTGGTGTCGGCATCCAGGGTAATGACATAACGAACATCCGGCGGAGCAAATGCCGGTTTCCCATGAATCGGCATAAAAGAAGTATCGTCTGCCCCGCGCAGCAGCCGATTGAATTCATGCAACTTGCCGCGCTTGCGCTCCCAGCCCATCCATTTTTTCTCGCTTGGGTTCCACTCACGTTTGCGGTGATACAGGAAAAAGCGCTGATCTCCGTACTTTGCATTCAGCGCGTCAATCCCGGCAATGGCGATGTTCAACAGCAAGGCATCGTCCGTCAGGGTTTCCTGATCGGCATCCACCCAATCGGACAACAGGGCAAAACGGGCATCGCCGGCCGGATTGGACAAATACTGAACCTCCAGATCATCGATTTGTTTTTTTACATTCCGCTCGCTGATAAACATGGTCGGCACCACAACAAAAGTGCGCAACGTATCGGGGATGCCTTCCTTCAGTTCGAGTCTGGGCAAATGGCGTGGAGGCACGACGGTAATAACGAATCGGTTGACCAAGCTCGTGGCAATATCCGATGCCGGAAAAAAAGCAAACAGCGCAATCAGGGCAATCGACAAAACGCCTAGTCCAGTCTCGAAAGCAACGCTCAAAGGCAGTGCCAACACGATCAGCGTACACACAGCCAGACTGCCCAGATAAGCAAACGCCGCATGCGCGACATAAGCGCGCAAAAACTTTTGGCTGAAAGTAGGCCGAAAACCGACTTCTTTTTCGAACTCGCCCCGGCCGGCGCCGATCAAGTAGTAGCCGGGCTCATGTCTTTGCCGGTCGGCCCCGGATTCTTGACCGACGCGCTCAATCTTGTCGATGACTTTATGGGCGATTTCCACTTCGGAATGCGGCGAACGTTTGGCAAGCTCCTCAATCGCATGCCGGTAACGGTCGCGGGTAAGAAAATCCATCGCGATATACGTGGAGTGAGCGCGCAGACATTTGTCCACCAGACTCGAATCTTCAACAAATTGCGGCCAGTCGAACGCCGAAATAGCGCGCATACTGGTGATGATATTGCGTACGGTCAGGTTGGCGGCAATCTGGCTGGCGTGTTCGCGATGGACGATTTCATCCAGCGTGACGCCCTGTTCGTCCAGCCATTGATTCAGAAATTCGAGTGTAGGCGCGGGCCCCGGATGCGGCTCGTGCAAACGTTGTACAATCTGGACTGCAAAAGCCTGGCGCAAAGGCGCGGCGGGTAAGACCGCTGTCTTGGCAAGAACATCCGGCTTCTCGGGTTGATCAATAAACTCGTCCGCCAACTGCCGCCCGGCTTGCGAGCGCATGACTTTTAACGCCAGCCGACGCAAATTTTCGATCATCACGATACGCAGCGTGATCGGTAGCGCCCAAAGCTCACCGATACTAAGAGGCTGAACTTCCTGATAAGCGCGCATGAAAAGCGCCAGCTGTTCAGCAGAAAAACGGCTATCGGTATGAGCAACCAGAGCCCAGGCAATGCCGTAGACGCGGGGATAACCGGAAAGGAAGCCGCCGGTTAACTTGGGCAATTGCTTGTAAAATTTTTCGGGCAGGTAGAGGTTGATGTCGTTGATCTGCTCTTCAATTACATGAAAATTGTCGAGCAACCATTCTGCGGCCGGCGTAATGGCTCGATGCTCACGCGCCGCCTTGCCTATGGCTTTATAAGACTCAAGCAACAGCCGTGAATTCTCGCGCACCCTCGGCATCAGCTTGAGTCCGCCAGGTCGAATTTCGGCTTTTTGAGCTTTCGCTAAACTGGCGGCATGCTGCTCCATCCGTTCATCGCTAAACAACTCAAACCGGATAGGTTCATCCTCACCGCCCGGGTCGGCAAGCCTGGCTTTCCGTCTATGCTCGCGTAATTTCAATATCATCGGACTCCTCCGTTTGGACTATCGCTGACTAAGCTTCGAAAGCCATATAGCAACATCCAACCCTCACAACAATAAGTCGGGTGCGTCTGAAAATACATTGGCAATCAGTTTAAGCCCGTAAAGTAAATACGCTCGCACCGTGGATGCGGCTTTTGGATCTGCCCCAGCATAGAGAAGTCATTTCTATGAATCAATAGGTAGTAATACCAAGCAGTCGGAATCACATGTCGTGGAAATACGAGGCAGTGAAGGTTTTTGAAGAGCGGTTGAAAACAGACCAAAGAGATAATTGAATCCCCATATGCCTATTGACGCTTTGAATTATTGGTATAAGCTGTCTTTGAATTTTTGAAAACTACCTAGGCTGTTATGGTGCACCTTTAAAAGCCTGATACAGAGACACTCAAACAACAAAAACAATGAATAGATTACGTAATAAAATCCGCGACATTCCCGACTTTCCAAAACCCGGCATTATTTTCAAAGATATTACCCCGCTGGTAAAAGATCCAGCCACGCTGAGACTCGCCGTCCATCAATTGCTACAGCCTTTTTTAGGCAGGAATGTTACCGTCGTTGCCGGTATGGAAGCGCGCGGTTTTATCTTCGGTTCGCTGGTCGCCTGGGAATTGGGGCTTCCATTTGTACCGCTGAGAAAGCCGGGTAAACTACCTTACGATGTGCAAAGCGTATCGTACGACCTCGAATACGGCTCAGCCACACTGGAAGCGCATATCGACGCCTTCGATGCGAACGATCATGTTTTATTGATTGATGATTTGCTGGCTACCGGCGGTACGGCAAAAGCGAGCTGCGAACTAGTCGAACAGCTGGGGGCAAAGGTTGAGGCGTGCGCCTTTGTCGTGGAACTGGATTTTCTGGAAGGACGGAAAAAGCTTGGGGATTACGAAATCCATTCTTTGTTGCATTATTAAAGAAGACAAAGAGTGCAAGGCGAATATGGAGCTGATTCTTTCGCCTTGCGCCCTTAGTCTTCCTTACCGATGTGTTTTGGATTTTTTCAATTTATCCACTTTACTACCGGCTTCTTCAAACGATTTGGCGGTGGCGTCGAAAGATTGAGCAACACTGCTGAATGAGTGAGAGGCTTGTTCAATCTGTTTAGTCTGTGCATCTAAGCGTAGAGTAAACCCCGGCTTTTTACTTGCGCCGGCATTGCCGGGCGAGCCTTGTTCCGAGGACGCGCCTTTATTGGCGTCAAGCTCGCCATCGTCAAGACCCTCGACATCCATTGACTCCTCTGATTTGCCATCCGTAGCCAGATTATTACGCCATTGCAAAAAAGATTCACGGGTAAATACGTAAGGGTCTAATGCCGCTTCGTCGATAAATTTCAATGCCCCTTCCGCACTGGCCCGCGCATTCAGCATAGACAACAGCTGCACGGGCATGCCTATATAACTGACCGGATTTGCCGCCGTATCAAATGCTGCTCCTGGGATACCGCGTGCAGTTGAGGGCCCCAGAATAGGCAACACCAGATAAGAACCTTGGGGCACTCCCCATACCGCCAGGGTCTGGTCAAAATCTTCCTCATTTTGTTCCAAACCTACGTGTTTGGCCACATCAAACAAACCACCCACACCTACTGTTGAATTGATCGCAAAGCGTCCGGTATCTTCAGCACTTTGTGAAAATTTAGCCTGTAAAACATCATTAACAACCACGTTGACATTTTTCAGGTTATTAAAAAAATTAAAGACACCCGTTTGCATGAACTGGGGGGTTATCCATTTATAGGCATTCGAAATAGGCTCGGCGACATAATTATCAACTTTGTCATTAAAGCCAAACATCTTCCGGTTAAAGTTTTCATAAGGGTCGGTCTTGCTTGCTACCGTTTGTTGCTCGGCATCACCTGTCGTTGCACAGCCGCTCAAAGTAAGGGCAACGCCGATCAGCATGCTTGAGAATACGCATTGCATTTTAACGCTACGATTGCCGTTGTTAGGTCTATTCATTGGCGCCAAACCTACTGCTTTGAATAATTATCAATTTTTTCGTTAATCTTGGTGATCAAAGCATCAAAGCTTTCGCGCTGTAAAATAGTGGTGTATTCCGACCTTTTCAAGGCCAAATCACTTACACCATTGGCGATAATGTTAATGATGCGCCAGCTATTGCCCTTTTCTTTGAGCATATAATCGAATTTAACGGGCTTGTCGCCGGGAATAACAAGATGGGAATGTACAACAACACCGCCTCTTGTTGTTTCTTCTTCGGAATCAAATACAAATGATTCCCCCGAATAATCTTTAAAGTTGTGCGCATAAGATGCAATACTCAGTCGGCTAAATACATCAACCAATTTTTGTTGCTGTTCTTCGGACAACTTTTCCCATTCTTTCCCGACAACAATGCGGGCGATTTTGGTCAGCTCGTGGCTGTTGGAAACAGGATCTTTTAGTTTTTCATACCTTCCGGCGTAGCCCAATTTCTTGCCGTCTTTCATCACGGCAATAAGGTCGGCCTGAAATTTCTCTACAACCTGTCTTGCGGTTGCCCCGCCTTCATCCGCAGCAAAAGCATTCATCCCACCTAATAAAAGGAGCATGAAAACAACAGCTGACTTCACGTTTTTTAAAAACATCATAGAAAAAACCTCGTAAAAATAAATACGTATTCGAATTAGGCAAAAGGCGTAGGGCGAAGGACGAAAAAACCGTTCATTCATTCGCCTTTAGCCTAAAAAATTTAATCGGTAATCTCGACTCTAATAGGAATTCCTGCAAGAGTTGATGGCAACTCTTCTGTTGCATACCCAGGCGTGGCTTCAGGCACCATTTCGCCCTCGGTTTTTGGACCTCTGATCGATGTCCACAGAGCCTTCAGCGGATGACTCAACATATCTTCAACAGCCGTTGCTTCATAACCGCAATGCGCCATGCAGCTTGCACATTTAGGATTGTTGACCGTGCCGTACTTATCCCAGGGCGTAGTATCCAAAAGCTCCTGAAAACTGGAGACATAACCCTCATCAGCCAGCAAGTAACAAGGCTTTTGCCAACCGAATACGTTACGGGTTGGATTACCCCATGGCGTACAATCATAATTCTGGTTGCCGGCCAGGAAATCGAGATATAGCGACGAATGATTTAGTTTCCATTTGCGGTTTTTGCCGATCTTAAAAATACCCCGGAATAAATCCTTAACATCGCTGCCTTTGATAAATACATCCTGTTGAGGCGCACGCTCATAACTGAAACCCGGGGCGATGGTCACGCCTTCAACGCCTAATTCCATCGCATAATCCAAGAAATCAGCAACTTCTTGGGAGCTTTCGCCCTGAAACAGCGTGCAATTTACGGTGACCCTAAAGCCCTTTGCCAGCGCCAATTTTATGGCTTCAACAGCCCGCTCAAAAACACCTTCCTGGCATACGGATGTATCGTGCCTTTCATGCATGCCATCCAAATGGATTGAAAAAGTCAGGTAAGGAGAGGGCTTATAATCATCAATTCTTTTTTTCAACAACAGTGCATTGGTGCACAGGTAAACGAACTTCTTCCGCGCAATAATGCCTTCAACGATTTGCGGCATTTCTTTATGGATAAGCGGCTCGCCTCCCGGAATCGACACCATGGGCGCACCACACTCGTCCACAGCCTGCATACACTCTTCAAATGAAAGACGTTTATCAAGAATATCGTCAGGGTAATCAATTTTACCGCAGCCTGCACAGGCCAAATTGCAACGAAACAAAGGCTCGAGCATCAGCACCAAAGGATATTTCTTAACCCCTTTCAACTTTTGCTTAATTAAATAACTACCTACAGTCAACTGCTGACGTAAAGGAACTCCCACGAGCAAACCCTCCAAAAAACTTCGATAAACTTAAATGACGCCCATTTAAAAAATGACCGCCCTGAAACCACATGCACTACAAAACGACAACGCTATAATAAACCATGTATCAATAAAACAACAATCGGACAATATTCACCAAAATACAACCACCTACTGATTTTTAACAAGGCGGTTCAAAGAATATCGACGAGCCTGCCATATAATACAATCGCTTATCTAATGTTGACTAGAATACTATCTTTTAGTGGATGACTCCAGTTTTATAGTGTGTATCGAGAATTGTTATTGCGAAGTGCCGCTTTATACCGCAAGCACAAATCCGCCAAAAACAGCCATAAGCCACTATTTTTATTAGCAATAGCCTGTTTTTAAGAATTACCACGGGTGCGTATTTGCAACAAAACAACATTGCTTTGCAAAATACCAACAAACAGTCTATTATTGCCACATATTAACTTGAATCAACCTGCAGGCCGACATCAAAAATACTATGAGTGAAACCCAAATATCTCTGGATAACCCAAAATCACTCAGCAAATGTACTGATGATGAATTTCAGGCGATTTTACTTGAAGGCGTCTCCAGAACATTTGCGCTGACCATTCCCCAGCTGCCGAAAAAACTATACGGCGCAGTGGCTAATGCCTATTTGTTATGCCGCATTGTCGACACCATAGAAGATGAAGTTTCTCTTACTCCAGAACAAAAAAAATACTTTTGCACCGAGTTTATTCATATCGTAAAAACCGGCGCGAATTCAGAGCCGTTTGCCGTGGAACTTGCCCCCCTGCTTTCCGAGCAAACCATTCCCGCCGAGCACACCTTAATACATGTTTTGCCCCGCGTTATTCAAATCACCCATAAATTTGACCCCGATCAAATTGAGGCGCTGGCTTCCTGCGTAGAAACCATGGCTGAAGGCATGCCGATCTTCCAAGCTCAGGACCTGCATGGCGGCCTCGCAACGCTCGCTGACATGGACAGATACTGCTATTACGTTGCCGGTTGCGTCGGAGAAATGCTGGCCAAGCTTTTTTGCCATTATTCACCGGAAATCGCCCAACACAAGAACGAACTGCTTAAGCTATCGGTGTCTTTTGGTCAGGGACTGCAAATGACCAACATATTAAAAGACATCTGGGATGATGCCGGCCGGGGCGTTTGCTGGTTGCCGCAAGATATTTTTACCGAGACTGGGTTTGACCTCAAAAGCCTGACCCCTGAAACCAATGACGAACACTTCAGAAAAGGCCTGGAGCACTTGATCAGCATTGCTCACGAGCATTTGCATAACGCGCTGAAATACACGCTGCTGCTTCCCAGCCATGAAACGGGCATCCGTAATTTTTGCCTTTGGGCATTGGGTATGGCTGTTTTAACCTTAAAAAAGATCAAACAAAACTTGGATTTCAATCATTCCGACCAAGTCAAAATTACTCGCAACAGTGTTAAAGCGACCATTCTTGCAACCCGCTTGGCCGGACGCAGCAACACTATGCTTAGCCTACTTTTTAACGTGGCAAGCCGTGAACTCAAAACGCCCGGCTGGACATACTCAACACCATCCTCAAAAGCCAACATAAAACTTTAAGGACGTAACCTATGTTTAACGAAGCAAATTCAGAGATCAATATCAGCACTGTTTCGAGCTCGTCGAATACTGCTAATAACTTTGACCACAATCTCAAGCTGGCCATTAGCAAAGCACAGGAAAAACTATTAAGCCTACAGGACAAGGAAGGCTTCTGGGTATTCGAACTGGAAGCGGACTGCTCGATCCCGTCAGAATACATCATGATGATGCACTACTTGGGTGAAATCGATGAACTGCTACAGGCCAAAATAGCCAACTATCTAAGATCACGTCAGTCGGAAGACGGCAGCTACCCGCTGTTTACCGGCGGTGCGGGCGATATTAGTTGCAGCGTTAAAGTCTATTTCGCCTTGAAAATGGCCGGAGATG
>Ga0208789_1001253_pt1 | contig 15332 bp, 7 predicted proteins | sample Methanotroph_Enr_FD_187368 | JGI IMG/M metagenome (GOLD analysis project Ga0208789, IMG submission 187368) | Enriched soil microbial communities from Old Woman Creek wetland in Ohio, USA - Methanotroph_Enrichment_5 (SPAdes) (version 2) | ecosystem: Environmental > Terrestrial > Soil > Wetlands...
CAGAAATGGCAGGCGTGTTGAGTTTTTCTATTTGCTTGCCATCATTGCACAAAGCTAGCTCCGAAAGCAAACTGGCGAGATTTGGATGGTTGGGGACGGGCTTGCCGGAATCAATACTTTCCTTAAGTCCAGATACCATTTTCTTGAGCGCATCGAGTGAACCAAATACGGCATCCATGCTCCGACCCTGGAGGACAAGGGTACCTTTGCGCGCTTTATCAAGCAGATTTTCCGCGGAATGTGAAAGCGACTGGATTTCCTTAAGATTCAAAAACCCGGCCATACCCTTGATAGTATGGAATGCCCGAAATATGAGATTTATCGCTTCAGTATCAGCTGCGTCATTTTCAAGTTTAAGAAGTCCGGCTTCGGCGTTTTCGATGTGCTCTCTGGATTCAGTTATGAAATCCTGTACGAGCGAGACGTCGTCGCCGCTGATTATTAATTCTTGTGATTGCGGGATGGATGCGCTAGCTTCAGAGTTAGCAAGCCCTGTTTCAATAAGCTGCTGTAGATCACAAACATACTTTGTGACGCTTTCAAGTGATGATTTTGCGTCGGAGCAGGAATTATTGATAATTGTTCCGAGTGTTTCGGAAGCAGTTAAAGTAAGATGCCCGGCCTGGCTGACCAGGTCGGGCGATATATTTGCACTAGAATCGATGCTTTCGCGGATCTTTTCAAGTATGTTCTGTATGGACTTAAGTTCGGCGCTATCCGTTGCTTCCGCGATCGTGATAGCCGATGCGAGTTGACCGATCAAGCTGGAATACTCTTGTGTTGTTTCCATATAGGCCTTCTATTATTTTCATACCGCTATAGCTCTCCAGCCTTCAAGAAGTTCCGTTAGCAGATTGACCACTTCCTGAACCATCCGGGCATCGCGTTTTATATTCGCCTGCCCCAGGTGCCGGATCATGAAAGCATACAGCTTTCTCAAATTCGCCGCGATTTCTCCTCCCGCCTCCATATCAAGAACACTGTTGAGTTCATTTATGATATCGGTTGCTTTGCAGATATACTTTCCTTTTTCGCCCCAATTTTTAGCTTCCATTTCACGAAGAGCGATCTTGAGGAATTTGATAGCTCCCTCGTAGAGCATGACAACCAGCCTGCCTCGAGTCTGGGTCGTAATTGCTGTTTCCTGGTATAATCCAATCCCGCCCATCTTTTTTGCGCCTCCATACAAAATGAGTAGGTTACTTCTAGCTTTGATCCACGGTGATCATCAGGAACCGCCGAAGTTTATGACATGCGGTTCTATTTGATCAAAGAATATGATTTTGCGATGAAGATAAGGGAGATGGCCCAGCAAACGGGGCCATCTCCGCATATTTAAAATTAGCCTCTCAGCAGGCTCAATGCCATCTGTGGCATGCCGTTGGCCTGGGCCAACATGCTTACGCCGGCCTGTGCGAGCACCTGGTTACGGGTCATTGTTGCCATTTCTGTTGCAACATCGACATCCGAAACGCGGCTTTCTGCTGTAGAGAGGTTTTCTGCCTGAATACCAAGCACCTCTGCAGAACTCTCAAGACGGTTCATCTTGTAACCGAACGATGCACGAGCTGAATCCTTTGTTATGATTGCGCTTGTGATCGTGCTAAGAGCGGCTTTCGCGCTGGCTGTGCTGGAGATTGACAGTGCATCGATGCCAAGACCGCTGCTGCGGATATCGGCCATATTGACTGTCAGTTCCGAACTGGCACCGAAATGTATCGTTACCTGGCCGGCTGCGCTGTTGAGCATCTTAATGCCGTTGAAATCGGTTGTATTGGCAATACGAGTAATTTCGGCACCCATCTCCTGGAACTCAGCGTCCATAATATTACGCTGTGCATCAGAATAAGACTCTGTCGATGCCTGTTCTGCCAGTTCCTTCATGCGGACCAGGGCATCGTCAACCACGCCCAGCGCACCTTCCATTGTCTGAAGCATGCTGATGCCGTCCTGTGCGTTACGGGCACCCTGCTGCAGCACGCGGATATCCGCTCTCATTAACTCGCGAACGGCCAAGCCTGCGGCATCGTCCTTTGAACTGTTGATTCTCAAGCCGCTTGACAATCTCTCGACCGATTTGGCCAAGGCGTCGTAGCTTGTGCCCAAGTGACGGGCTGCGGTACCTGCCATGATGTTGTTCTTAATTGCTAACATTCTACGCTCCTTAAAAAAGTTATTTGCCTTTACCGGCTTTGTTAACTCGTGCATTCACATTGCAACGAGGTGTAACACTTGCCTGTAGAAATTTTCGAGGGTTGTTTGAAAAACTTAAGTACTTGATACTGCAAAAATTAAGCGGGAATGGCACGTCCGTCAAAATTGAGCATTTCAATACTGCCGGTGCGGTTTTTGAATTGCTATGTCGGGCAATAATTTTTATTTTTTTGTATTAAAAAATAACACAGATCGATTTGTGGCGAAATTTCATTTAAGCCATTAAGCGTGTAAAAGCTAAGCAGGGGGGAAGCCTATCCGAGTGAAAATCTATAATCTGGCAAGAAGGTCTTGGATTTCGCTGTTTGTAAGGATACCTTCGACTTTGCCGTTTGCGTCTATAACAGCAAGGGAATTGATTTTGGACGTTTTCATCTGACACACGGCCGTATTGAGAGAGGCATCATTTCTGATCGTAATTACGGGTTTGCTCATAATCCATTTTATGCGGATTTGAAGGGTTGCAAGGTCCAATGGCCTGCGCCATTTTGCAAACATATTCATAAGATAAGGACTCATTGCCCCCCGCAGATCCGAATGCGAGATAATGCCTTCAAGCTTTCCATCTTTACCGACCAGCAGAAAGCGGCTGTTCTTTTGGCCCATTGCAGTAAGAGCTGATTCGACTGTGTCTTCCTGCGAAGCCCAATAAACGTCTGTTCGCATGATTTCGCGAACCAGAATTGTCTGGCCAACACTCTGACCCGGCAAAACTGCTTGGGATTGTGTCATTTTGCGAATACTGTCGAGCACTGCTCCGCCTTTTTCACTATTGGCAGGGCAGATTTCGGCCGCATCAGCAGCAGTTTTCGCCTGCTCTGGTAACTGGACTGGATCGGGACATGCCTTAGCAGGAGTGGTTTGGGCATTGTCCACAGGTTGAGGTTTTGGCGACCCATCAGGTGCCTTTTCAACCTGTACCGGAACGTTTGGAATCACAGGTTCCGCCACCTTGGCCACTGGAAATTCGTTAATGGCATTGCGTTTTGCACCGGCGTTTGCTGATCCAGCAAACACACTCCTGGGGTAAACAGCACAAAGCTTGCATGGGCCATACGGTGAAATATTCATCTCGTAACTGGCTGTAATCAATTCCTGATCAGGTGATAGTCCGATACTATCGGGCGAATTAGCCCAGGGATCGCCGATAAAGGTGGTTTTGTAAATAAAATGGCCATGACCGGTATTTGATTCGCGAAATATTCTATCAAACGAGCCGATCAGGAGATTACCGATTTCCCCTATTGCATCGGTTACGCTGGCAACCGCGTCCTTATCGCCGAATTTCCGATTTTGCATAATTACCTTTTCCGGCTGCACAACCAGTACACCTGCTAAAGTAAATATGGCTTCTTGATCCAGGAAAATATAAAAGTTGCCGGCGATATGGCCCTCACTGCTAACTGTGCCGGCCATGGTGAGTTTTTTGAATTGTTTTTTGAGGTCGGAAAAATTGCAAATAGCCGTGCCGATATCTTTGCCCGTGGTTTCTAGGCCAAGCATGCACGCGATATCTTCGCCAAATGTCTCAAATGAGCGAATCGTCAGCTCAATTGTCTGAGCTTCGAGTTGTGATGTCGCTGCCGTATCTGCTGCGCCACTCATTTGTCAGCTTTTGGCCTTTGTTAACAACATTAATCGAGCTTGGTGTTCGTCTATCATTACGGGAACAACAGCCCTGTTTTGCCCGTCGATAAGCATTGTATCAAGATTCGCGCCGCTTACAACAGAAGGTATCGATACATTGATAGTGTTATAGTTCGACAGCAATCTTGCTTTAAATGAACCCATTACCATATTAGCTACTTCGCCCACCGCGTCCGCAATTTCCTCTTGGCTTAATTCACTTGCATTGTCAAGGCCCATCATGTTAGCAGCTATCGATGTTGCGCAGCTTTTTGAGCAGCAAATGCCGATGCAGCCCTGGACATCGCCGGTGAACGTTATTGTTCCAAGTATATTATCGCCCAAAGGCGCGGTTGCATCAGGTGATTTTTCAATAGACATGAAAATCATTGTTTCGAATACTTCTTTTGCCCCTTCGATCAACATTTCACTAAACTCAAGTGTTGTAGAACTCGTCATGTCGGATTCCTTAAACATAGCAGTAGGCCGGGTACATTTAAAGTACGTTAATTTGTGCACTGCATAAGCTTTTTTTGAAAGTTCTCTGGCGTAAACGGCTTGGTTATATAGCCATTTGCACCGGATGCAAGTACATTGTCTATAAGCTCTTGTGAGCTTTCAGTAGATACCATTATGATCTTGGTATTGGAGCAACTGGGTAATTCTCGTACTTTCTTAACTAGCTCTGGGCCTCCCATTCCGGGCATATTGACATCAACGAGCATCATATCGACAGTAGTCTGATTTAGCTTTTCCAAAGCTTCGATTCCATTTCCTGCCTCTTCGGTGCGTTCTATCTCAACGCCGGACATCCGCACGGTTTTCATGATGATCTTTCTCATGGTTGCCGAGTCGTCGACTATCATCAAAGCCAGCCCCATAATTTACCTTTCTAAGTTAAACAGGCCATAAAGGTTTCATAACCTACTCTGAGTTTATCGACAAATGGGGCTTTCACTTGAAGATAATCTGACTAAACCCACATATTAACGGCTGTTTCGGTAACATAGGCCGACTTTGCTGGTTCGAAATTATAGGAATCCGCAGCCTTGTCGATGTTTGCACCTGGGCCGGGGTGGAAATGTTGTTTATCTTGAGATTGGCCCTGACCACGGTTGTTAGCTTGATTATTATCGGGTAAACCATCATAAGACTGTTCCCCGCCCTTGTACACAAGCTGGATTTCACGCACTGCTACGCCGCTGTCCTGGAGGTTCTGTATCACCCTTGGCAGGGAGGATTCAAGCTGCTCGCCTACTTTGGCGTTTTCGAACTCTATGCGTCCGATAAGTTCAGTACCTTCCTGCTCGAATTTTATGCTCATTCGGCCAAGTTCGGGCGGGTTTAGTGTAATACTGACGCTTTGGCCGACACGGTTTAAGGCGGATGCGATCGGGGCACTAATCTGGTTATCCAGGGCTGGGGAATCTACATAAACAATTGTTGCTGCCGGATTCATACCCGGTGCCTTAGCGGGGGTAGCGGGGTCGAAATTGAAGTTTAATGCGTTTTGAGGGCCATCAGCCGCGCGGGCGGGGCGTTTATCTAATACTTGTGCCGATTCACCTGCAACTTGCGGCCCGCCGGGTGTTTGGGGCTTTATGCCGGGGGTTTTGGGTGCCTGAACCGAGTTTTCCGAGACGCTCCGTTCGATTTTAGGTTGGGTATTTTCCGCGTTTTCAGGTTTATTTTGCGTCTGTAATTTGGGGTGTTTTGGTTCAATAACAGGTTGGGCCTGGGTATCAGGAGCATCCGAAGTCGCTGTTTTTACATTACTTGCGTGCTCGCTTGCGGTTTCGGATCGCTGGGCCAGGCCTTGCTGGCCTTTGTTCCTCAATGCGGCAGTTTCATTGGGCAGCTTTTCGGTTTTTTCGGGCATTTCGGTTGCTGCTGTATCTGCAGGATCAGGTTGCGTGTCGGCGGTTTTGGCATATTTTGCTTCTTTTGCGGGCTGTTCAGGTTGGTTTTGCACAGCCATAGGGTTCTTGCCCTCTATTTTGGTAGTCTGTGGGGCTTGGGTGGTGGTCGAAATGGGCTTGGATGCCGTTTTTGCGGGCAAAAAAGCCGTTGCGGGGGTATGGGAGGCCCCGATTAGGGAGGCGGTGAGTTCTGTGGATTCTGTGATTTTGGACTGTTTGGCCTGGATCTTATCGGCGATTTTGGACTGGGTTTTTGAGACAGTTTCGGTGAAAACGGAAACGAATTTGGTGTTTTTCGCAGTGTTTGAGCTGATTTGGGGGTTTATACCGGTTTCAATAAGTGAAAACAGGTTTGCTTTAATATTCTTTGCTGTTTTCGCCGAAGCGGCCGCTAGCTGAAGTTTTTCCATTTTCCCATCCTTAATATTAATTTGCTTAAAGTAAACAGTGCAACAGGCGTGCCAAATTTAGGTGTAATTTGTAACTAATTGGATTTGCTGGATTTATGCGAATTATACAATATGTTGATAGGGGAGGGGAGCGGAAGAAATGTGCGGGCAGGGCGGAAGTTTTGGTTAGGCAAAGTTATTTAATTGCGCTAAACAGGTTTTTTTGGGGGGGTACCATGCGGGCAATAGACTTGTTTGAGTGATTTTATGAGCATTATTAGATTCATGTTTTTGGCGAAAAAAACAGGTAAACGCCAGTTGTGAATTGAACCCGAACTCTAAAATATTTTGCTTAACCTCATTTTCCGTAGCATCTGAATGCAAGAATCGGCAATTCCCACAGACGAATAGAATGCTCGAATTTGTGGCGAGGTTTTGGAGTAATCTGTAAGCGAGCACAACTCGAACGACGGTCAGATTAGTGCCAAATTTTACGTCGGAATCATGGAAATAATGGTTACGAAACCCCACAATTTGCGGTAAGTATTTGGATAGGGCATGATATTTCTGTTTCTGAGGTGCCGGAGCAATTATAGCGAGGCATCAGATGCCAACCTGATGACTTGCTGCCACAAACTGCCACAAAAATCTTAATCCCTCAGAAAACTTGTGGCAATTTATTTATAATTTGGTAAATATATTTGCGGTAAAATTTGCCACAAACTGGGCTTCTTAAGAAATGGCATTTTGTAAATTGAAAAAAAATTGCGGGCGTAATTCAGTGGTAGAATGCCAGCTTCCCAAGCTGGACGTCGTCGGTTCGAATCCGATCGCCCGCTTTTCGCAAGTCCCTGCATTCAATGACTTCCATTCTTTTTATCCCGACCCGATTAGCCCGAAACCCAAAAGTGTAAAAAATGCGTAAATTTTGGGTCGATTATGAGTGGATTGCCAGTGAGTCTTCCAGTCGCCCCATCAGAGTTGCATTCCCTATACTAAAGAACCAAGCGTTTTGGAAGCTGCACCGGAGGGATTTACAGAATATTTTTTTAAAAAATATAATTTTTTTTTAAGACTTAAAAAAATAGTGGTTTATTGTGCGGTAGCGGCGTTAGTTGCGGTTCGCTGTCACTGATAGAAAAAAGGGCGCTATTGCCGTAACTTCTCATAATATATCGATTTAAGATCTTTATTAATATCGGTGATTGAATGTTAAGTATTTGTTCCGAGCATTTTGCACGGCAAAAATCTTCGCCAAAAAAGTCATCACCTCACGCTTAGCTTCGACAGTTGTCTTTAAAAAAGAGTTGACATCTCCCATAAGCGGCAGATATATAGCAAATCAGTTCATGGGTGGTTGGGGTTTGCGATTACCGACGAACTTCTGTGGATGAAATGCGGCGGCGAGAGCGAAGAGAAATCAAAGTGGCCTGCTCCCCCCGAAATTTGATCCAAGTTTAGTGGAACAGAGATCGTTTCGAAGTTGCGGTAGGCGGCTGTGCTTTACGTTAGTCAGCAAAAGGACGAGACGTTATTGCAGGGCAATTTGAAATGGTTGAGGAAAAGAAGAGATGTATTTTGCAATCCTAATAAAACTTATCGGTATTCCAAAAACAACGCTACAAGCATCGTATCAGTTTTTTTGTTTTCTGTTCCGGCTGCGGATTAACAGGTATTTCGACAAATCACAATTTATTTGGAAAGGAAGCTAGAAGATGAGAATACAAAAATAGATTGTCTTTTAGTAATCGATCGAATGTGAGTGCAGGAACAAATACAGTAACAAATGCAGGGAAAGGGAGTAGTATCATGTTAAAGCGAATAGTTATTATTGTGATGCTTGCGGCAGTGTTCAGTTCGATAAGTATTGCGGTAGAAAAACAAAATGCGTTTTTAACTCCTAAGGCATTAAGTGAACCAACTTCCATAATAGGATTGGATGATGATATCAGGTTTCCCCAATTAATAAAAAATCCAATAAAACAGAAATATGCTCCAAATGAATTAATCGTCAAATTCAAAGAAACAGTTGCGGATAGTATTGCCCGCCAGGTAGCGGATAAAAAATCAGCCAAAGACTTGAGGATGCCATCATCGCTGTACAAACTAAATGTGCTGTATAATGCCAAGGAAATTAAACCGCTCGCCAAGAACTTTAAGGCAAAAAAAGCAGAAATAGAGGCGTTGCGTACAAAAGATAAATCACAACTCACAGTTGCGGAAAAGCACCTTCTGAAGAGGCTTGAGAGAGCTCCAAAAGATGGAAAAGATGCTGCTCTTGACAGGATTTACAAATTGACATTTGAGCTTGGTAAGGGGCAGAACATTGAGGATATTGCGGCAGCGTATCAGAATGACCCAGATGTAGAGTATGCTGAATTAAATTATATCGTCTCAGTATGCAATACCCCAGGCGATTCTTTATATTCCACACAATGGCCGCTAAATAATACAGGGCAGACATATCCTGCCTGGGGAGTTCGCTTTTACGAAACTTTGCATGGGACGGCAGAGAGTGACATAAATGCTCCTGAGGCATGGGATATATCCAGCGGCAGTTCAGATATAGTAGTAGCAGTAATTGATTCAGGCGTTGATTATAATCATCGAGATTTACAAGGTAATATGTGGACAGATGCCAATGGCTGTTATGGATATGATTTTTGCAATAACGATAATGACCCAATCGACGACCTTGGTCATGGTACGCACTGTGCAGGAATAATCGCCGCCAGAGGCAATAATAGTACAGATATGACCGGCGTCAGTTGGAATGCAAAGATAATGGCTGTCAAGTTCCTTGGTTGGGATGGCTATGGCGAAGAATCCGCTGCAGTAGAGGCTATAAACTATGCTGTGAACAACGGAGCAGATATTTTATCCAATAGCTGGGGGGCATGGGAGCCAAGTCAGGCCGTGGAGGATGCCATTGACTACGCTTACAGCAATGGAGTAATTGTAGTAGCTGCGGCAGGAAACTTAGGCTTTGGTGCACCTGCCCCTAACTATCCAGCATATTACGATCACGTAATTGCTGTCGCGGCAACAGATTCAAACGACAACAAGGCTAGTTTTTCAAATTATGGAGAGTGGGTGGAGGTAGCAGCACCAGGAGCTGATATTTTATCATTGCGGGGTTACGACACATGGATGGGCAACGTATACAATTCTACCACAACAGTAGCATCAGGCACATCGATGGCCTGTCCCCATGTTGCCGGAATATGTGCACTTATGTTGTCAGTCAACGGCAGTCTAAGTCCAGATGATGTAAACGTGATAATTGGAAGCACCGGTGATCCTATAGCAGACGGGACTTGCCACTCGGACCAGCGAGTTAACGCATATAAGGCAATGCTTGGTTCCGTTAAATCAAAAGGATATATAAATATTGATCGCGGTTATTATGGTTACGACTGTAATATCAATATCATTATGTGCGATATTGATTTGGCCGGTCAGGGTACTCATGATGTAAATGTTACTTCAAGCAGCGGTGACTTGGAGAAAGTTACTTTAACAGAGTTCGGCTCGAATACCGGTATCTTCAAAGGCACTATTTTTACATCTGAAGAGCCAAATGATCCGAACGATCCCGATGACGATGGATTATTGGAAATATCAAATGGCGTAACTATCACTGCAACTTACCAGGATGCAAATGACGGCAGCGGTAATTCCGTTAATATTTCCGACACGGCAGAAGCCGATTGTATTTATCCGGTAACCTCCGATGTCCAGTTCGACACCTCGGCCATCGGTCCTGACCCCGCAGTCACGTTTGATACAAATGAAAATACAACATTCAGAATTTTATGCGGTGAGGCTTCAAACAATCTCGAGGAGATTATTAAGGGCAACTTGCAGTTTTCAAAAGCCCACAGCATAAAATTGAGCGGTGTTTCTCCGAACGCGACATATTATTTTAAAATCGAGATTACCGATATTGCAGGGAATATAACAATTGATGACAATGGCACAAACCTTTACAGTTTTACAACAGATGCCGGTCCTCGTGATATGAATGTGCCGGATGATTATAATACCATACAGGCAGCAATCGACGCATCATGGAATGGCGCAACTGTCTGGATAGAGGATGGTAATTACACAGGGACAGGAAACCGTGACCTTGATCTTAAAGGAAAAGCAATTACTGTAAGAAGTAAAAATGGTCCTGGGAATTGCATAATCAATTGTCAGGCTGACGTAAATAATCCACATCGCGGATTTTATTTCCATACATTTGAAGATGTCAACTCAGTTATCAGCGGTCTAAAGATAATTAACGGTTATGCCCCAAGATTTAATTTCGCCGGTTATGCGGCGGATGCAGGCGGTGCAATCTGCTGCAGTTATTCCAGTCCCAATATAATCAATTGTGTTTTTCAGTACAATAAAGGGCAGTTGTCTGGAGCAATATCCAATTATTACAACAGCTCAACATTGACAGATTGTACATTTGCTGAAAACGGAGTTGATGATTGCGTTCCTACGAGATATGGAAGTGCCGGAGCGGTTCACAATTTTTTCAGCAATGCTACAATTGATAATTGCATATTTACGCAAAATTGGAATCTTAATTCGGATCCGACGGGTTCGCTGGGAGCGGGAGGTATATTTTGTATTCAAACTCCTTCGTCCATTAAAAATTGCCAGTTAAATAGTAATACTGGTGTACTCGCCGGTGGAATTGCAAGTGTTGATGCTTCAAGTATTGTTGAAAATTGCTTATTTAATGAAAATGAAGCAGATCAAGGCGGTGGGATATGGTCTGTAAATTATCCTCTAGAGGTAAAGAATTGTATTTTTAATGCAAACCATGCTGCAGGTTACGGAGCAGGCGTGTTTAAGGAGAAAAGTACCGCAACAATTACGAATTGCTTATTTACAGGAAATGATTCCGGCAGCTATGGCGGCGGAATATTCAATGCTCGATACTGTAATACCACTGTAACAAACTGCACTTTCAGTAAGAACAACGCGACCAGTAATGCCGGTGGAATAGGAACTTCAACTACGAGCAATACAGCAATCACCAATTGTGTTTTCTGGGATGATACATCGGGAGGTTCCTATAAAGAGATATATGATGAACATTGGTCCTACACTGCCGTCACCTATTCTGATATAAAGGGCGGGTACAGCGGCACAGGGAATATAAACAGCAACCCATCCTTTGCGGATTCTGATAATCCAGCCGGTGCGGACGGGATTTTAGGGACACAGGATGATGGACTGAGGCTTTTAATAAGCAGTCCCTGCATCGATTCCGGTGATGGAAATTCAGCTCCTTCGATGGATATCCTGGGAAGCAGCCGCCAGGATATTCCTTCAGTGTCCAATACGGGAACTGGTGTTCCCAATTACTCTGATATGGGAACATACGAATTTCATACGATATGGTATGTCAAGGCAGATGCCGGCGGAAGGAATAACGGATCATCGTGGAGCAATGCGTTTATCAATCTGCAGGATGCGATATCTCTGGCAGCGGCAGGCGATGAAATCTGGGTAGCAGAAGGCACGTATAAGCCGACAGATGGCAGCAGCCGTACGATTTCATTCGAATTGAGCAAGAATATATCACTGTACGGCGGGTTCGGCGGCAGCGAGACAAGCCGTAGCCAAAGAAACTGGGACACAAATGAGACCATTCTCAGCGGTGATATAGGAACAGCCAATGATGCAACCGACAACAGCTACCATGTATTAAAAACAACTGATGCTGATACTATTATTATCGATGGGTTTACAATCACCAAAGGATACGCAAATGGAACTTCGCCTAATAACGGCGGCGGGGCAATATATAACACCTGCGGGGATACAAAGGTGGCCAACTGCAAATTGAGCGACAATTCCGCAACTTATGGTGGTGCGATCATGAGTATGGCCAGCAGCGGCAGTACCATAAGCCATTGCACATTCAGCGGCAATTCAGCAACAAACGGCGGAGCCATTGATCATGGTAACGACGTTATTACACTTAATGATTGCCAATTGAGCGGTAATTCCGCAACTTCCGGCGGTGCCATTATGAACGGGAGCAGCAGCACTGCTACTGTGAACAACTGCACGTTCAGCGACAATAGCGCGGCAAACGGCGGGGCTACATACAATTCAAATGCCATGTACGCTGCCGATTACAACAACTGTGTATTCAGCGGCAACTATGTATCCGGTGCTGCCAACTGTAGCGGCGGCGCAATGTACAATACTACCAACGCTCCAGCGATTACGAATTGTGTATTTTATGGCAATTACGCATCCGGGACCAGCAATAGTTACGGTGGTGCAATATGTAATTACACAAGCTCACCGACTGTTAAGAATTGTACTTTTAATGGAAATTACGCTTCCGGTTCCAGCAGTTATGGCGGCGCTCTTCGTAACCAGTATGGCAGCAGCCCAACTATAGTCAACTGCATCATATGGGGCAACACTGCAACTAATGGAGCGAACATCAATAATTACCTTGGGAGTACGCCAGTTATTACTTATAGCGATATAGAAGGCGGATACAGCGGCACTGGCAATATAAACAGCAACCCCAATTTTGTGGATGCCAACAATCCTGTCGGCAACGATGCGATATGGGGTACGAATGACGATGGCCTGATACCGGCAGGCGGCAGCCCGTGTATTGATGCGGCAAATGGAAATTCAGCGCCTTCGACAGACATAATCGGCCGCAGCAGGATAGACAACCCCAACACTACTAACACTGGTACAGGCGACCCGAATTATGCGGATGTTGGTTCGTACGAATACGACCCGAACTAGTAAAAATAGGGAGTAGTTAAATCACAATGGGGGCGGATTAATCCGCCCCCAATATGTATTTAGCGGCCTTGCAAACTTAAGCGGTGAGGCAAATAAATTCCATAAGCAGCAGATGGCCTGCTCCCCGAAAATTGATCCAAGTTGCGTGAGAGGATAGCCGACAGAAACAGTTGTTAATTTGATGTTTTTGGAGGTTATCTGACATGAAAAAACGAATGACCTAAGTCTTTGAAATTTCAATTACTTCCATTTTTTTTATTCTGCCCCAATTAGGCCGAAACCCAAAAAGCGAAAAAAGTGTAAAATTTGAATCGAGTCGATCGCCAGTGGTCTTTCAGTCGCCCCAAAGCGAAACAACAATTACTATTACCGGGCAAATTTTCCAGTTGTGCACGACTCACAAGGTCTGTTAATTTTTTAGGTTTTGGGGTGGTTCAGGTTGGAAAGGTTGGTTGATTTCCAAACCTTTTCCGGCTAAAGCAACCCTCTAATCTAATTGTCCAGCCAAAACACTTTTGAAAAGCATTCAGCCTTAACCACCTTTACAATCCTATGATGTTGTGAACTGGCCTCAACTCTCCTCATTACAGCGTCATCCAGGATGGCAGTTCGCACTTGGGAGAGAGGCTCGGGTAGGTAAAAAGAGCAAATCACCTTAAAATGGCCCCAAATGGTCCTGATTTAGAAAACGTAAATGTTGAACCGACTGCCAGTCGACTTCCAGTTGCCTTTCGGTGAGTTTCAGCTGACTTCTGGTTTTTCAGCCCAAAAAGCCGCTATAAATAAAGTCTTCAAGCACTTATAACAGGACAGAATTTCCCAAGCTGGACGTCGTCGGCTCGAATCCGATCGCCCGCTTTTTGCAAGTCCTTGCAAGCCAATGACTTCCATTTCAGTCCCGCCAGCATAATTCGCTGATTGGGGCCAAAATGTGGTCAAAGTCAGCCTGCAAAATTCGCCACTTGCGTGCCTTAAATACTAATTGCGGTCAATTCACCCATGACCTAATTATTCCACTGCTCTGCCAATAATGAATAATCAATCAAATTAATTATTCCATCATTGTTCAGATCGTTAGGCATACCGGGACCCGTTTCAAGCCAATGGCTTGCCAAAAGGTATATATCCGCAAAATCGATATTGCCGTCATCAGAAGAATAGATGTCGCTGATTTGGTCTCCACTAAGCGCGCTATTGTAAATCCGCATATCATCGATTGCGCCGTTCCAAATAACGCCACCATAGACGCTCGAGCCGATAAATAAACTGGTGGAAGCGGGAATACTTTCGGTCATTCCGGTAACGGTGTTCATTAGTACACCATCGATATAAACCTTCATAGTGCCGGCAGTTGCATCCTTGACCGTTGCGATATGGTGCCATCCATATTTAATTACCCCATTAAGTGCCACAGGTAAAGTTTGGTTGGCATAATCATTACCTGCCACAAACGTTCCCGCTACCGCGCCCAGACCTGTATTATAAGCGGTGTCCAAATAGTTAACCGTACCGAAATTCGAGTAAAACGCGGGACCGGCGGGATAACCCGAGCCATTCACGATGCTAGCGTTGCCATTAAACCAGAAGGCCACTGTTTGCTTGGTGCCACCCGGCATTGCCGCGCCGCTTGCCTGCCCGTAAGCGGTGGCGTTAAAATTATAGGCGCGGCCGGATTTACCCGTTACCCAGGACCCGCCACTCCCATTGATGGTGGCATTGTGGCCCCCGACTGAATCAATAAGCGTTGTCCCTGAACTCTCATTGAATTTATACCACGCGACAGGATTAGGTGTAACAACGACAACGGGTGGACTGAGTGTATTGGAGGTAGCGACTGATGAAACGTGCCCATCGGGGTCTTTAACCGTAACCTTTAAAGTAATGGTGCTTGTGGTGATCAGTGAGGCTGAAACAGTTCCGTGGATAGCGCCGTTCTTTTCGATGGTCAACGAAGACAGGACAGTTTGGCTGTTTTCATTGATATACGCGCTGTCTAACTGTGCCCAGGCTTCGCTGTTACCGGTGACAGTAATACTGCTATTATCGGCTGACCATGCTAAGGTTAAATCACTAGGCGCCGCGGCCGCAGTACCGGACGCGTTTTTGATCGTCAGCGGCGTCCCGGAGGTGGCCGGATTGTTCCAGTAGTTGGTCCCATAGGATATCCGTACCGGCTCATAACCAGGGACCGTTTGCAACCTCAGGTCGGCGGCATTGGCAACCGCATAGGTAACATTATTTCCGAGATAGATATCAGCGCTGCACCCATCAAGGAAAATTCCGTTATTCAAATTGGCTATACCCCAATAGGAGCCGCCGTAGATGTCGTGAACCCAATTGTCTGTAATGCTGGCGTTGTTTTGAGGTCCTATTGTGTATATGCCGCTGCCATCCCAAA
>Ga0208789_1001255_pt1 | contig 15294 bp, 24 predicted proteins | sample Methanotroph_Enr_FD_187368 | JGI IMG/M metagenome (GOLD analysis project Ga0208789, IMG submission 187368) | Enriched soil microbial communities from Old Woman Creek wetland in Ohio, USA - Methanotroph_Enrichment_5 (SPAdes) (version 2) | ecosystem: Environmental > Terrestrial > Soil > Wetlands...
GACGACGGCCTCAGACCCGGTGACTGTGACCTTCACGCCCTTGGGCAGCGTCACGGGCTTCTTTCCGATTCGAGACATGGGTGGATTCCTTAGATGAAGGCCGGACGGCCTTTTTCAGGATGGTTACCAGACCTGGGCGAGGATTTCTCCGCCCACGTTCTGCTTCTTGGCGTCCTTGCCCGTCAGGAGACCCTTCGGGGTGGACAGGATCGCGATGCCGAGGCCCCCATGGATCTCGGGGATCTCCTTCACGCCGGCGTAGATGCGCAGGCCGGGGCGGGACACGCGGCGGAGCCCGTGGATCACGTTCTCCTTGTCCTTCACGTACTTGAGATTGACGATGATGTACAGGCGGCCCTCGTGCTCCACCTGCTTGAAGGAGTGGATGTAGCCCTCCTGCTTCAGGATGCCGGAGAGCTGGGCCTTCATCTTCGACGCGGGAACGACGACGGCGTCGTGCCCGGCCATGATGCCGTTGCGGATACGGGTGAGGTAATCAGCGATGGGATCGGTATGCATGGTCCCCTCCCTTACCAGCTGGACTTCTGGACACCCGGCAGCTCACCCTGGAGGGCGAACTTCCGGAAGCAGAGGCGGCAGAGTTCAAACTTGCGCATGTAGCCCCGGGGCCGGCCGCAGCACTTGCAACGATTGCGGTGCTGGGTCGAGAACTTCGGCTTGCGCGAATCCTTGACGATCTTGGAAATCTTGGCCATCGCTATGATCTCCTGGCTATTTGCGGAAGGGCATGCCGAGGTGGGCCAGCAGGGCCCGCGCTTCGGCGTCGTTCTTGGCGGAAGTCACGAAGGTGATGTTCATGCCCTTCAGCTTGTCGATTCGGGAGAAGTCGATCTCCTGGAAGATCGCCTGGTCCTTGAGGCCCAGCGTGTAGTTGCCGCGACCGTCGAAGGACTTGGTGGGCACGCCGCGGAAGTCCCGGACGCGGGGCAGGGACAGGGACACCAGGCGGTCGAAGAACTCCCACATGCGGGGGCCGCGCAGCGTGACCATGCAGGCGATGGGCATGCCGGCGCGCAGCTTGAACTGCGCGACGCTCTTCTTCGCCTTGCGGACGATGGCCTTCTGGCCGGCGATGGCCGTGAGCTCGTCGACGGCGACATCCAGGATCTTGATGTTCTGGATGGCGTCACCGACGCCCATGTTGATGACGATCTTCTGGAGACGCGGCACCTGCATCGCGCTGGTGAAGGCGAACTCCTCGCGGAGCTTCGGCACCACCTCGCTGACGTAGCGCGCCTTGACGCGGGGCTCCGCGTGGCCTTGCTTGGCAGACATGGATTCCTCCATTTCCGTGGGACGGCTATGCCCCAGGGGTTCGGGAGAGCGGGGGGGCTTGGGATGGCGGTCCAACCCGTTTCCCCCCAACCTCGATTGTGAATGCGCTTTCGCGCGGCGGACCGTCCCGCGCACGGGACGGAAGGATCATCCTCCCACGGATGGGAGGGATTTCAAAGCGAATTGCCTACTGGGGGCGCTTCCGGGTCCCCTTCCCCGTGGCGGGGTCGAGGAACATGACGTTGGAGGCGTGGATGGGGGCCTCCTTCTCGATCAGGCCGCCACCCTCGCCGGTCTGCGGGTTGGGCTTGGTGGCCTTCTTGATCACGTTGATGCCCGCCACCACCACCTTGTTCGTGCTGGGGGTGACCTTCGTGATGGTCCCCGTCTTGCCTTTGTCCTTGCCGGCGATGACGACGACCTGGTCGCCCTTCTTGAGCTTCATCTTGGTCGTGGTTTCCATCACAGCACCTCAGGGGCCAGGGAGACGATCTTCATGTACTTCCGCTCACGGAGTTCGCGGGCCACGGGACCGAACACGCGGGTGCCCACGGGTTCGCCGTCCTTCTTGATGATCACGGCGGCGTTCTCGTCGAAGCGGATGTAGGAGCCGTCCTTGCGGCGGTAGGCCTTGCGCTGCCGAACGATCACGGCCTGGACGACGGCCTTCTTCTTGACGGTGCCGCCGGGGATGGCTTCCTTGACGGAGGCGGTGATGACGTCGCCGAGCTGGGCGATCTTGCCGACACCGCCGCCCAGGGGCAGGATGCAGCAGATCTTCTTGGCGCCCGAGTTGTCGGCGACGATGAGCATGGTTCCCATCTGGATCATGTGAGCTCCTTACTCGCCGGCCTTCTGGACGATCTCGAGGACCATCCAGCGCTTGCGCTTGGAAAGGGGGCGGGTCTCCACGATCTTGACCACGTCGCCGATGGAGCAGGCGTTGGTCTCATCGTGGGCCATGAACTTGGCGGTCTGTTTCACGGTGCGGTGGTAGAGCGGGTGCTGGAACTTGCGCTCGACCTTGACCACCACCGTCTTGTCGGCCTTGTTGGAGACCACGATACCGTTGCGAGTCATCTTGTTTTCGAGGCTCATGGTGTCTCCTAGGCCAGCTTCGTGCGCAGCGCGGTCTTGACCCGGGCGAGCTCGCGGCGGGTCTTGCGGATCTCGGCGGTGTTCTCCACCTGGCCCACGGCGTGCTGGAAGCGGAGAGTGAAGCGCTTGGCGGCCAGTTCGGCCTCCAGCTGCGCCAGCTCCTCCACGCTCTTGCCGGCCAACTCGGAAAAGGGATTCTTCTTGGTCATCGGATCACTCCTCCGGCGGCGTGCGGCTGACGAACTCAGACGCCACGGAAAGCTTCATCTGGGCCAGGCGAAGGGCTTCGCGCGCGGTCTCCTCGGTCACGCCCTCCATCTCGAAGAGGATGCGACCGGGGCGGATCACCGCCACCCAGCCGTCCGGGGCTCCCTTGCCGGAACCCATGCGGGTCTCGGCGGGCTTCGAGGTGGTGGGCCGATCCGGGAAGATGCGGATCCAGATCTTTCCGCCGCGCTTGATGTGGCGGGTCATGGCGATACGGGCGGCTTCGATCTCACGGTTGGTGAGCCAGCAGTGCTCCATGGCCTTGAGGCCGAAATCGCCGAAGGCGAGATCGTTGCCACGGGTGGCCACGCCGCGGGTGCGGCCCTTCTGCGTCTTGCGGTTCTTGACTTTCTTGGGCATCAGCATGGGTTCACCTCAGCGCTTCACAGTCTCGGCGATCTGGTCGCCCAGGTTCACCCACACCTTGATGCCGATGATCCCGTAGGTGGTGTGGGCCTCGGCGAAGCCGTAGTCCACGCCCACGCGAATGGTCTGCAGCGGCATCTGCCCCGAGAGGTAGTCCTCGGTCCGGGCGATCTCGGCGCCGTTCAGGCGGCCGGAGACCTTGATCTTGAAGCCCTTGGCCCCGAAGCGGATGGCGGCTTCCTCGGCCTTGCGCATGGCGCGACGGAAGGCGATGCGGCGCTCGAGCTGCTGGGCCACACCCTCGGCGACCAGCTGCGCGTCGACCTCGGGCTTCTTGATCTCCTGGATGTCCACGGAGACCGGGCGGTTGAGCCGCTTCTGGAGGTCCTCGCGGAGCTTGTCGATCTCGGCGCCCTTTCGGCCGATGACGATGCCGGGACGGGCCGTGTAGATCCGGACCGTGACCTTGTCGGCGGCGCGCTCGATGTCGATCTTCGAGATCATCGCGTTCAGGCCGTGAAGCTGCTTCTTCAGCTCGCGGCGGAGCTTGAGGTCCTCGTGGAGCAGCAGCGCGTAGTCGCGCTTCGAGAACCACTTGCTGTGCCAGTTCTTCTGGTGGACGAGGCGGAATCCGTACGGATGGACTTTCTGGCCCATGGCTACTCCTCCCCGCCGGCCGTGGCCAGCTGGATGGTGACGTGGCAGGTGCGCTTCTGGACGCGGTAGGCGCGGCCCATGGGTGCGGGACGGACGCGCTTCATGCGGAAGCCCTCGTCCACGAACGCGGTCCGGACCATCAGATCGTCCGGGTTCACGGACGGGTTCTTGTCGATGGCGTTGGCCACGGCGGAATCCAGGAGCTTGCGGATGGGGTCGGCGGCGTACTTCTTGGCCTGGGCGAGGACCCACTGGGCCTCCCCGACGTGCTTGCCGCGGATGAGGTCCACCACGAGGCGGGCCTTCTGGGCCGATCCGCGCAGGTGGCGAACGGTGGCGCTGGAAACGATCTCAGCCATCGCTATTTCCCCTTCGCCTTGGTGTCGGCCTTGCCGGCGTGACCCTTGAAGGTGCGGGTCAGCGAGAATTCGCCGAGCTTGTGGCCGATCATGTTCTCGGTGACGTAAACAGGAATGAACTTGTTGCCGTTGTGGACGGCCAGGGTCAGTCCGATCATCTGCGGGACCACGGTGGACCGCCGCGACCAGGTCTTGATGACCCGCTTGTCGTTGGCCGCCTGCGCCGTCTCCACCTTCTTCTGGAGGTGGGCGTCAATGAACGGGCCTTTTTTCAGGGAACGTGCCATTGTCGTGTCTCCTAGTTGATCCGCTTGACGATGAACTTGTCCGTGCGCCGGTTGCCACGGGTCTTGTAGCCGCGAGTGGGCTGGCCCCAGGGCGTCACGGGGTGGCGTCCGCCGGAGGTGCGGCCTTCGCCGCCGCCGTGCGGATGGTCGACGGGGTTCATGACCACGCCGCGGACCGTGGGACGCACGCCCATCCAGCGGGTGCGACCAGCCTTGCCAAGCTGGATGTTCTCGTGCTGGAGGTTGCCGACGGTCCCGATGGTCGCGTAGCACTCCAGGTGGATCTTGCGGATCTCGCCGGAGGGCATGCGGAGCTGGGCGTAGTCCTCGTCCTTGGCCACCAGCTGGGCGAAGGTGCCCGCGGCGCGGGCGATCTGGCCACCCTTGCCGGGCTTCATCTCGATGTTGTGCAGGATGTTGCCCACCGGGATGTTCCGCAGGGGCAGCGCGTTGCCCACCAGGATGTCGGCGTTCTTGCCGGCCACCACGGTGCGGCCCACTTCCAGGCCATCAGGGGCCAGGATGTAGCGCTTCTCTCCATCCGCATAGACCAGCAGGGCGATGCGGGCGGTGCGATTGGGATCGTACTCGATGGTGGCCACCTTGGCGGGCACCTCGAGCTTGTTCCGCTTGAAGTCGATGACGCGGTACTGGCGCTTGTGGCCACCACCGATGTGACGGGTGGTGATGCGGCCGGTGTTGGAGCGGCCTCCAGTGCGGTTCCTCTTGGCAATCAGCGAACGCTCGGGCTTGTCCGCAGTGATTTCCTCGAAGCCGGACTTGGACATGCCGCGCTGACCAGGGGTCGTGGGCTTGAGCTGTTTGACGCTCATGGTTGTCCTCTTGCCTCAGGGTTGAAAGGGGCGGGCGATAGTGGGCAAAGCTTTTCCGTCCGCCAGAGTGGGCCTGGGGGCCGGCGCCTATTCGGCGACCGAGCCCTCGGCGAGTTCGACGTAGGCCTTCTTGCGGGGGCCGGAGGTCCCCACGAAACGGCCGAGGCGCTTGGTCCGGCTGGGGATCCGCACGGTGCGGATGCTCTTCACCTTGGACTGGAGCAGGAGCTCCACGGCTTCCTTGATCTGGTGCTTGGTGGCCCAGGTGGCCACCTCGAAAACCTGGATGTTCTTCTCCCGCAGGATCTGGCCCTTCTCGGTGAGGAGGGGCTTGCGGATCACTTCGAAGATCTTGGTCATGGCTTCACCACCTCCTGGAGGGCCAGGACGGCTTCTTTGGAGAAGATCACCTGGTCGTACTTGAGGAGCTCGTAGACGTTCACGCCCAGGCTCTCGACGGTCTGGAGCTTGGGGTTGTTGCCGGCAGCCATGGCGAGCTTCTCGCTGGCCTCGGTCCCCACCAGGAGGGCCGAGCCGGTCACGCCGAGCTTGCCCAGGGTCTGGACCAGGGACTTGGTCTTGTGAGAGGCCACATCCCAGTTCTCGACCACCAGGATCTGGCCGCTGGCCAGCTTCGCGGAGAGGGCGTTGCGGAGGGCCGCGCGGCGGGCCTTCTTGGGGAAGGCATAGTCATAGGAACGGGGGTGGGGCCCATGGACCGTGGCGCCGCCCTTCCACAGCGGGCTGCGGATCGAACCCATGCGGGCGCGACCGGTACCCTTCTGCTTCCACAGCTTCTTGCCGGAGCCGCTGACTTCCCACTTGTCCTTGGTCTTCGCGGTGCCGGAGCGCCGCTTGGCCAGGAAGTGGCGGACCGCCTCCCAGATCAGGTGCTGGTTCAGCTCCTCGAGCTTGAACACTTCGGGCAGCAGGTCGACGGTGCCCACCTGCTTGTTGTCGAGGTTGACGACGGGATGCTGGAACGCTGCCATCCTAGGCCTCCTGCTTGATGACGATGTACCCACCCTTGGGGCCGGGGACGGCGCCCTTGATGAGCAGCAGGTTGTTCTCGGCGTCCACCTTGGCGATCTCCAGGTTGCGGACCGTCACCTGGGCATCGCCCATGTGACCGGCCATGCGCATCCCGGGGAAGACGCGGCTGGGATAGCTGGACTGGCCGATGGAACCGGGCGCGCGATGGAACATGGAGCCGTGGGTCGCGCGGCCGCCGCGGAAGTGGTGCCGCTTGATGACGCCCGCGAAGCCCTTGCCCTTGCTCACGCCGGTGACGTTGACCTTGGTCTTCGCCTCGAAGGCGCTGGCCAGGACGCTGTCGCCGGGCTTGGAGGCGTCGGCGGCGTCCACCTTGATCTCGCGCAGCACGCGGACCGGGGCGACCCCCTGCTTCTCGCAGTGGCCCTTCTCGGCCTTGGAGGCGCGCTTCCCGCCGTTGGGATCCACGAAGCCGATCTGCACGGCCTCGTAGCCGTCCTTGGCGGCGGTCTTGCGCATGACGACCACGCAGGGGCCGGCCTGGATCACAGTGACGGGGACGACCTGCCCCTGCTCATTGAAGATCTGGGTCATCCCCAGCTTCTTTCCGATGATTCCCTTGGACATGTTTTCTCCCCCCTCTACCGGTTGCCCTGACGGCTGAAGACCTTGATCTCCACGTCGACGCCAGCGGGCAGATCCAGGCGCATGAGAGTGTCCACGGTGTTCTGAGTCGGGTTCAGGATGTCCAGGAGCCGCTTGTGGGTGCGGATCTCGAACTGGTCCCGGCTCTTCTTGTCCACGTGGGGGGAACGGTTCACGGTGTACTTGTTCGTCCGGGTGGGCAGGGGAATGGGCCCGGCCACCGAGGCGCCCGTGCGCTTGGCGGTGTCCACGATCTCGCGGGTGCTCTGATCGAGCAGACGGTGGTCGAAGGCACGCAAACGGATGCGGATGTTGTCTTTCATGCTCACTCCATTGGGACGGAGACCGTCCATAGACGTGGGGCGCTGACCGCCCAGGTTGAAATGCCGTCCCGCGAACGGGGACAGGGCTGATCAGCATAACAAAAGCCGCTGCAAATTCAACGGCTTTTTGAGAAGAACGCACGACCTCCCGAGGGAGGAAGCGGTGGATCAGGAGGCCCGGCAACCGGTCGGTTCGAAGGACGGCCTCACCCCGAGAGGGGCTGGAACTGCAGGTAAGACAAGAAATAATTAATGATGTTTGATTTGGTGACAACGAGGACCGGCTTCGCCGGGCCGAGTTGCGGGGGTCCGGGGGTGTGTGCGAAGCACGGAACCCCCGGAGGACATCGGCCTACTTGGCGCCCTTGACCTTGGCCACGATCTCTTCGGCCACGTTCCTGGGCGCTTCTTCGTAATGCGAGAACTGCATGGTGTAGTTGCCGCGGCCCTGGGTCATGCCGCGGAGGGTGGTGGAGTAGGCGAACATCTCAGCCAGGGGCACCTTGGCGGTGACCACCTTCGAACCGGCGCGGTCCTCCATGTTCTCGATGCGGCCGCGGCGGCTGTTCAGGTTGCCGATGACATCGCCCATGTAGTCCTCGGGGACCACGACTTCGACGGCCATGATCGGCTCGAGGATCACCGGGGAAGCCTTCTCGCAGCCCGCCTTGAAGCCCATGGAACCGGCGATCTTGAAGGCCATCTCGTTGGAGTCCACGTCGTGGTAGCTGCCGTCGAAGATGGTGACCTTGATGTCCACGCAGGGGTAGCCCGCGAGAACGCCCGACTGCATGGCCTCCTGGATGCCCTGGTCGGTGGGCTTGATGTACTCCTTGGGGACCACACCACCCTTGATGTCGTTGATGAACTCGTAGCCCTTGCCGGCCTCGTTCGGCTCGATGATGAGCTTGACGTGACCGTACTGGCCGCGGCCGCCCGACTGGCGCACGAACTTGCCCTCGGACTCCACCCGCTTCCGGATGGTCTCGCGGTAGGCCACCATGGGCTTGCCCACGTTGGCCTCGACCTTGAACTCGCGCATCATGCGGTCGACGATGATCTCGAGGTGCAGCTCGCCCATGCCGGCGATGATGGTCTGGTTGGTCTCGGGATCCGTCTTCACCTTGAAGGTGGGATCCTCCTGGGCCAGGCGGCTGAGGGCCACGCCCATCTTCTCCTGGTCGGCCTTGGTCTTGGGCTCGATGGCCACCTGGATGACGGGATCCGGGAAGTCCATGCTCTCGAGGATCACGGGGTGGTTCTCGTCGCAGATGGTCTGGCCCGTGAGAACGTCCTTCAGGCCCACGGCGGCGCCGATGTCGCCCGTGCGGACTTCCTCGATGTCCTCCCGCTTGTTGGCGTGCATCTGGAGGAGGCGGCCGATGCGCTCACGGCGGCCCTTGGCGGCGTTGTAGACGCCGGAGCCCGCGGCCAGCACGCCGGAGTAGACGCGCAGGAAGGCCAGGGAGCCCACGAAGGGATCGGCCATGATCTTGAAGATGAGGGCCGCGAACGGCTCGCTGTCGTCAGCCTTGCGCTCGACCTCGTTGCCGTCGCCATCCATGCCCTTGATGGCCGGAATGTCGAGGGGCGAGGGCATGTAGCTCACCACCGCGTCGAGCATGGGCTGGACGCCCTTGTTCTTGAAGGCGGAGCCGCACATCATCGGCGTGAAGGTGAGACTGATGCAGCCCTTGCGGATGCCCGTGCGGATCTCGTCCTCGGTCAGCTCCTCGCCGCCGAGGTACTTGTCCATCAGGGCCTCGTCGGTCTCGGCCACCATCTCGATCATCTTCTCGCGCCACTCGCGGGCGGTCTCCATCAGGTCGGCCGGGATCTCGCCGTAGAGGACCTTGAAGCCCTTGTCGGCCTCGTCGAAGGTGAGGGCCTTCATCATCACGAGGTCCACCACGCCGCGGAAGTGCTCCTCGGCGCCGATGGGGATCTGGATGGGCATGGGCCGCGCCTTGAGGCGCGTCTTCATCATCTCCACCACGCGGAAGAAGTCGGCGCCGGGACGGTCCATCTTGTTCACGAAGGCCATGCGCGGCACGCCGTACTTGTCGGCCTGGCGCCACACCGTCTCGGACTGGGGTTCGACGCCACCCACCGCACAGAACACGGCGCAAGCGCCGTCCAGCACGCGCAGGCTGCGCTCCACCTCGGCCGTGAAGTCCACGTGGCCCGGGGTGTCGATGATGTTGATGCGGTGCTCCACGCCCTTCAGCTGCCCGGTCTGGGGCGTCCAGGCGGCGGTGATGGCCGCGGAGGTGATGGTGATGCCCCGCTCCTGCTCCTGCACCATCCAGTCGGTGGTGGCGGCGCCCTCATGGACCTCGCCGATCTTGTGGATCTTGCCGGTGTAGTAGAGGATGCGCTCCGTCGTGGTCGTCTTGCCGGCATCGATGTGCGCCATGATGCCGATGTTCCGGTAGCGCTCGAGGGGAGTCTGGCGGGCCACTGCGGCCTCCTGGAAAGGATTCGGTGCGGAGAAGAGTCGGGATGCTTCAAGGATCCTCATGGACGGGGCCGCCCGTACGGCGGCCCCGTCCGATCGGATGGACTGCTACCAGCGGAAGTGGGCGAACGCCTTGTTGGCCTCGGCCATCTTGTGGACGTCGTCCTTCTTCTTGATGGCGGCGCCACGGAAGTTCATGGCGTCGAGGATCTCGCCGGCCAGCTTGTCGCGCATGGTGCGCTCGCCGCGGGAGGCGGAATAGGTCTTCAGCCAGCGCATGGCCAGGGAGGTGCGGCGGTTCTGGGGAACCTCCACGGGCACCTGGTAGGTGGCGCCGCCCACGCGGCGGGACTTCACCTCCACGGAGGGCTTGATGTTGTTCAGGGCCTTCTGGAAGGCCTCCAGGGCCTCCTCGCCGGACTTCTTGGAGACGATCTCCAGAGCTCCGTAGAGGATGCGCTCGGCGGTGGCCTTCTTGCCGCGCTCCATGAGGATGTTCACGAACTTGGAGACGACGAGGCTGTTGTAGACGGGATCCGGGAGGATCTCACGCTTGGCGGGTGCGGAACGGCGAGCCATGTTCTACCTCCCCTACTTCTTCTTGGCCGGCGCGGCGCCAGCCTTGGGGCGCTTGGCGCCGTACTTGGAACGGGACTGGTTGCGGCCCGCGACGCCGGTGGCGTCCAGGGTGCCGCGCACCACGTGATAGCGCACGCCCGGCAGATCCTTCACGCGGCCGCCGCGGATGAGCACGATGCTGTGCTCCTGCAGGTTGTGGCCCACGCCCGGGATGTAGGTGGTGCATTCGATGCCGTTGGTCAGACGGACACGGGCCACCTTGCGGAGGGCCGAGTTCGGCTTCTTCGGCGTGGTGGTGAACACGCGGGTGCAGACACCGCGCTTCTGGGGGCAGGCGTCGAGCGCGGGGCTCTTCGTCTTGTTCTCGAAAGTCTTCCGCCCGAGGCGGATCAGCTGATTGATGGTAGGCACACCATCCTCCAAGGAAGGCTCCGGTGGATCCGGGCCTGGGCCCGAGAGGTCCCGCGGGGGACATCGGACGGACAGCAAACGAAGCCGGCCCACGGGGCCGGGAACCTCCTAGCCTATCGAAACGAGGCCGGAAGTCAATGGATCAAGTCACGAAGGGGCCGGGCTGGCGCCGCATCAGCCCGCGAACGGGCAGCCGCAGCTGCCGCCGGCGCATCCGCCGCCGGCAGCGGGGGAAGGCGTGGAGGCCGGTTCCGGGGTGGAGCCCTTGAACCAGCCTCCCCCCGCCAGCGTGAAGGCGCTGACGGACACCTGGCGCTTCATCGCCGCCGCGGCGCTGCACTTGGGGCAGTCGTGCGCCTCGGGGGCGGACATGCTCTCCAGCTTCTCTTCGCGCTGGCCGCAAGCTTCACAACGGTACTCGTAGAGGGGCATGGCATCCTTCTCCTGTCGGACACGTCCACGACCCTCCATCATATTCCGATTCGATCATGTCGTCATCCTCTCGATTCTTCCCCACAGCCCAGGCCTTCCTGGCGGCGGTTCCCCGCCCGGGGCGGCTCTGCTTCACCAACGGCTGCTTCGACCTCCTCCACCCCGGGCACGTGAAGTACCTGGAGGACGCCCGCGCCCTGGGCGACTTCCTCGTGGTGGGCCTCAACAGCGACGCCTCCGTGGCCCGCCTGAAGGGCCCCGGGCGCCCACTCCAGGACGAGGCCGCCCGCGCCGCGGTGCTGCTCGGCCTGCGCAGCGTGGACGCCGTCGTGCGGTTCGACGAGGACACGCCCCTGGAGCTCATCCGCGCCCTCCGGCCCGACGTGCTGGTGAAGGGCGGCGACTACACGCCCGAGACCGTGGTGGGCCGCGAGGACGTGGAGGGCCGCGGGGGACGGCTGGTCCTCATCCCCTTCCTCGCCGGCCACAGCACCTCGCGCATTGAGCAGCGGATCCGCACGGGGCGCGGCGTCACGATGGAGTAGAGGGCCGGCTAGTCCGATCGGATGACGCACCCGTGATGATTCTCCGCTAGGCTGGGCCCGGCTCCCGGTTGGGGCCGCCTCCGGAGGTTCCATGCGTCGTACCCTCGCCCTTGCCTTCGCCCTTGCGGGCGTCGCCCTCTCCGCCCAGGACATCAACGGGGGGGTCTACACCGGATTGTCCATGCCTGTGGGCGACCTCAAGGACAAGTCCGACTACGGCACCAACCAGTTCTTCGGCGCCCACGTGGGCGGCCACCTGGACTTCGCCCTCACGCCGCATCACGAGATCCGCGCCCACGTGACCTACCAGAAGTTCCCCGGATCGGGGTGGGGCGGCGCCGACGACTTCAAGAACGAGTTCAGCGCCATCCAGGCCGGCGCCGACTGGGTCTACCACTTCGATGGTCCCCGCTCCGGCTGGTACACGGTGGCCGGCGCCTCGCTGAACAGCATCAAGGACGACTACGAGTACAACGTCGGGGGCTTCCGTGCCAGCGGCAGCGCCTCCCAGAGCGGGAAGCTCGGCGTCCGCGGCGGCGGTGGCTTCTCGTTCACCCCGAGCTTCTCGGTGGAGGGGACCTTGAACCAGATCTTCACGGACAAGAACGGCAGCGACGGCTTCGGCTTCGACACCGCCACCTGGGTCCAGGTCAGCGCCGTCTTCCGCTTCGGCCGCTGATCCCGGCACCCTCACGAGAAAGGGCCGCACCTGCGGCCCTTTCCCGTCGGTGCCGGCCCCCTAGAGGAGGGGCGAGAGCAGCTGCCAGTACTTCGGCAGGGGCCAGAGGTCCGCGTCGCAGGCCTCCTCCAGGTGGTCGAGCACCTCGCGCAGGGCGTGCTTGGCCTCGTTCACCTTGTTCCCGAAGGCCTCCGTGCGGCCGTAGACGTCCTCCACCGCCTCGGCCTCGGCCAGGGCGGCCTTCATGGCGGCCAGGCGGGCCTGGGCCTCCCCCGCCAGGGTGGCCTGCGCCTGCAGGGCCGCCTTCAGCGTCTCGGGCACGGCGATGCCGGCGCTGGCCAGCCGGGTGAGGCTCTCGGCCCGGGCGCCCAGGTCGGCCGTGATGGAGGGCAGGATCTGGGTCTCCGCCATCTCGCGCAGGACCTGGGTCTCGATGGCGACGGCCTTCTGGTACTGCTCGTGGCGGATGTGGACGCGGGCCTCCAGCTCGTGCTCGCCCAGGATGCCCGGCCGCGTGAAGACCGCCTTGGACGCGGGCTGCTCCCAGATGTGCAGGGCCGCCACCGTGTCCTTCGCGTGGGGTAGGCCCCGGCGCTCCGCCTCCTGCTTCCATTCCTCCGAATAGCCGTTGCCTTCGAAGCGGATGGCCTTGGTCTCCACGATGACCTTCTTCACCACGGCCATGACCGCGGCCTGGTGCTCCTTGCCGGCCTTCAGCTCGGCCTCGAGCTGGGCATTCAGGCCCTCCAGGGCCTCGGCCACGGCGGCATTGATCACCGTGAGCGGCAGGGCGATGGGCTGGCTCGAGCCCACGGCGCGGAACTCGAACTTGTTGCCCGTGAAGGCGAAGGGGCTGGTGCGGTTCCGGTCCGTGGCGTCCTTCTCGATCATGGGCAGGTTGGCAATGCCCAGATCGAGGATGTGCTTGGCCGAGGCGTCCGCCGCATCGCCCTTCTCGATGGCGTCCAGGATGTGGTTGAGCTGGGCCCCGAGGAAGACGGACATGATGGCCGGCGGGGCCTCGTTGGCACCCAGGCGGTGGTCGTTGCCGGCGCTGGCGATGGCGGCGCGGAGGAGGCCGCCATGGGTGTGGATGGCCTTCAGCGTGGCGCTGAGGAAGTAGAGGAACTGGAGGTTCTGCTCGGGCGTGTGGCCGGGCTCCAGCAGGTTGGTGCCCTCCTCCGTGGCGATGCTCCAGTTCACGTGCTTTCCGCTGCCGTTGACGCCGGCGAAGGGCTTCTCATGGAGCAGGATGGCCAGGCCGTGGCGCTCGCCCACCGACTTGAGGAGCTCCATCAGCAGCTGGTTGTGGTCGCTGGCGAGGTTGGCGGGCTCGTAGATGGGCGCGATCTCGAACTGGTTCGGCGCCACCTCGTTGTGGCGGGTCTTGGCGGGGATGCCCAGCTTGAAGCACTCCAGCTCCACATCCTGCATGAAACCTAGGACGCGCTCCTTGATGCTGCCGAAGTAGTGGTCCTCCAGCTCCTGGCCCTTGGGGGGCTTGGCGCCCTGCAGGGTGCGGTTGGCGAACATGAGGTCCGGCCGCTGCTGGGCCAGCTCCAGGTCCACCGCGAAGTACTCCTGCTCGGGGCCGCACTGGGCCACCACGCTCCCGGTCTGGAGGCCGAAATGGATCAGGGCCTCCTGGGCCCGGCGGGAGACGACCTCCATGGAGCGCAGGAGAGGGACCTTGTGGTCCAGGGCCTCGCCGTGGTACCCCACGAAGGCCGTGGGGATGCAGAGGGTCTTGCCGAGGGGACCCTCCATGATGAAGGCCGGGCTGGCCGGATCCCAGGCCGTGTAGCCGCGTGCCTCGAAGGTGGCCCGCAGGCCGCCCGAGGGGAAGGAACTGGCGTCGGGCTCGCCCTGGATGAGCTGGCTGCCGCTGAAGCGCTCGATGACCGTGCCGGGCTCGTCCCAGGTGATGAAGGCGTCATGCTTCTCGGCGGTGGCGCCGGTCATGGGCAGGAACCAGTGGGTGAAGTGGGTGCAACCCTGCTCGAGGGCCCATTCCTTCATCGCCAGCGCCACGCTGCGGGCCACCTCCGGCGAGAGCGCCGTCCCGCGCCGCAGGGCCTGGCGGTACGCCTTGTAGACGTCCTTCTGCAGCCGCTCGCGCATGGTGCGTTCGTTGAAGGTGTTGCAGCCGAAGTACTGGCTGATCTTGGTCTGGTCCAGCCGTGAGATGCTGGATGTGTCGAGCCCCTGCGCCTTGGCCATGTGTCCCCCCCTTGGACGAAAAGGCATGAATCCATATAGACCTGGACCGATGTCCGCCCCCGGGGGGCAGCCATCGGAATTCCACATCCACCTGGACCCTGCGATCCGATCTCAGGGTAACGGAATCCACCCCTCCGAGCCAGTCCCTGGATCCGAATCCGGGGCCTGTGAACGGGCTCTGGCCCTCCTCGGAAACCTCCAAGTCCGGCAGGCGGGACTGTCCCGCCCCGCCGCCCTGGCCTGGGAGCGGGCCGCCTTCGCGGAAGCCTTCGACCATCCCGAACCGGGGCAGCGGATCCAGCGCTTTCTGGACAAGGGCCTAGAATGAATCCATGGACCTGACCGCCCCCTACGTCCCCGACCTCGAGAGCATCCCCGCCGGCCTGGACCTGGTGGCGGAGATCCAGCGCCTCAAGCGGGAGCGCAAGGCCGTGCTCCTGGCCCACTACTACCAGGAGCCCGAGATCCAGGACCTGGCCGATTTCGTGGGGGACAGCCTCCAGCTCAGCCAGCAGGCGGCGAAGGCGGACGCGGACGTCATCGCCTTCTGCGGCGTCCACTTCATGGCCGAGACCGCCAAGATCCTGAATCCCGGGAAGACCGTGGTCATTCCCGACATGGACGCCGGCTGCAGCCTGGCCGACCGCTGCCCCGCGGACTTCTTCGCCGAGTGGCTGAAGCAGTATCCCGACCACGAGGTGGTGAGCTACATCAACTGCTCGGCCGGCGTGAAGGCCCTCAGCACGGTCATCTGCACCAGCAGCAACGCCGTGCGGGTCGTGGAGAGCATCCCCCGGGACCGGAAGCTCGTCTTCGCCCCGGACCGCCACCTGGGCAAGTGGGTGA
>Ga0208789_1001256_pt1 | contig 15289 bp, 15 predicted proteins | sample Methanotroph_Enr_FD_187368 | JGI IMG/M metagenome (GOLD analysis project Ga0208789, IMG submission 187368) | Enriched soil microbial communities from Old Woman Creek wetland in Ohio, USA - Methanotroph_Enrichment_5 (SPAdes) (version 2) | ecosystem: Environmental > Terrestrial > Soil > Wetlands...
CCATGGCTGTCGCAACGAGTAAAACGAGGGTAATAATCGAAATTCTGATTACAGCCGTCCGATTAATTTTGTTGTTCATATCCAAAATAGGCCATTTCTGCAATACCGGCAACTGACCTCTCATTTTTTTTCTTTTATTGAGCATTCCAATAGGAATCATCAAGAGCCCCAACACCATAAATGCCGGCGAAACGATGTAGGTGAATAATCCCATGTAGGGATTGCTTTCAGCTGAAAGTAAGGAGAAAATAAAAAGTAAGGCTATGACTATCAGGCTATTGACAGCCAATAAAAAACCGGTTATGCTTATCCAGTTATATGCTGTTTTTGGCATTTTCATATTCAGGCAGAGTTAGATTATTTTAAATTAAGTAGATAGATACTTATATGTATCTTTTCGACAAAAGTAGATAATAATACTAAAAAAATGTATGAGTTATGCTATTTATAAGTAGTCTTAATAGGAGCAGAATCAGGTATTTGATTGCAATTTACGCTCAGAATTTCTATGCAAGGAAATTAATATTAATTCTCAGAAAATCAGGTGTAAAGTAGCCATAAACCCCGAAAGCACCTTCGGATTTATGACTGTCTGAGAATATGATTTAAGTTATTTACAAAGGGGAAAGGAATTGGCAGATGGAATTCTCCGCACCTCGAAGGCAAGATACAGGCATAAAAAAAGGTGTCCTTTTAAGAACACCCTTTAATTCAAAAATCTTGAAATAATTATAAACTTTTGATATAGGCGATAACTGCCCACCTGTCAGCATCATCAGTAATTTTCTTCTCAAAGTTAGGCATTTCGTCACGTCCAACCATTGCCTGGAAGTAGATTTCACCATCAGTCTGAGCTTTGAATTTCTTTTCAGCAAATGAAGGCACAATTGTTTTTAAAGTTGCAGCTTTAGCACCATCACCTAATCCTTTGGCGCCGTGGCACGATTTGCAATCTTTCATATATAGGTCTTTCCCAACTTTGGTAATGGAAGGATCTCCCGCTTTTACGGTGCTCTTCATAGTTTTGTATTTGGCGGGTATAGTCCAGGGACCACCTGCCTTCTGAGCCATAGCAACATTGGCTGCAATGAAAATAAGTGCTGTAAAAATTACTGCAGCAAGTCGATTTGAATTTTTCATGTCTGATTGATTTTAGTTATGATTAATTGTATTGCAAAATTCATTCCAAAGATACGAAGAAAATCTATGTTTCCCGGTTATGCATATAAATATTTAAATATTTTAATATGAGATTGCCTGGTTTTATTAGTATACATCCAGGATATATTTTAACAAAAGGGCAGTGATCAGGGTTATGGCCGAAACTATCATTATAAAAAGCCCGAATTTACCCACATTTCCTTCCGAATCGAGGGCTATATACCCGGTCACTAACCCAATTATGGCAAAAAGTATTAAAATAGCAGCAATAACAGTAGAACCGGAGATAAGGCTGAGAGCAACAATCCCCGGCAAACCTACCAGTGCGATTAATCCTATCGTTAAACAGCCTTTTGCCTGTATAAAATCAAAGAGAACCGAGAAAAATTTGAGAAGAAAATAGATAATCAGACCAATGAAAATCAGTATGGGAAGAAGTACCCAAAGGCTAACTTGACTGAATTGAACGGCAGTATCCATGAGTTTACTTCTTTTATTTATAAATGGTTAACAATATTAAGGGAAAGAGTTTGGCTGTATATGCACTATTGTATGAAATCACTTTGCTAATTCCCTGATCATCCCTTTGAACATTAGGAGATGGATAGGTAAGAGAAGGTACCAATAAAGCCTTCCGCTCAGGCCATAGGGCATGAATGTTGCGGTCTGGTAAAGATAATACCCGTCGGGGTTTTTCAGGATGCGGAATTCGAGCCAAGCTTCACCAGGAACTTTCATTTCGGCATACAATAACATGCGCATGTTCTCCCTATCGGCAATCAGTACCCGCCAGAAATCCAATGAATCGCCGGGATTCAACTCTGATACGTTACGTCTTCCCCGCCGAAGACCTACCCCTCCCGCCATTTTATCTAACATACCTCTGACTTTCCATATCCAGTTGGCAAAATACCAACCTGTATCTCCTCCTATTGAAAACACCTTATTCAATATTTGCTGGTGATCACCGGTAATCAGGATTTTTCGCCTGTCGCGCAGTACTCCGTACAAAGGAACATCCAGGCGTTGAAACAGATGCCCCGGATTTTTCATTGAAACAGCATCGGTCCAGCTTGATTGAACCGTATCAAGGTTGATCCGTTCCAAGGCCCTGATGCATGCTTCCTTGTATGTAAAGGGGGTGATATTTAAGATGTCCTTAAGGCGGGTTTCCTTGCAAACCACTTCAACTTTCATACTGTCCACCAGATTTACTGCCAGGTAATACGAGGTTGAAGTAACAAAGTATAGCCAGTACGATGAGATCCTGGGACTTATAAACGGCAATACATAAATATGACGTTTTAATCCTCTTACTTCTGCATATTGAAGAAGCATTTCTTTATACGACAGGATCTCTGCTCCGCCAATATCAAATGTTTGATCATACGTGGCCGGGTGAAGCATGCATCCAGCCAGGTATTTAATCACATTCCCGATTGCTATTGGCTGACATAGAGTTTTTACCCAGGTTGGGGCTACAAGCACAGGCATTTTTTCCATCAGATCCCTGATAATCTCGAAGGAAGCACTCCCGCTTCCCACGATGATCCCGGCCCTGAGAACGGTAAGATGTTTTCCTGATTTCCTGAGAATATCCTCCACATTCCTTCTGGATTGCAAATGCCTGGAAAGTTTTTCCGAATTGGAAATGCCGCTCAGGTAGATTATTTGTTTGCAATTGGTTTGCCGGATCAGATCGGTGAAATTTGCGGCCGACAAGGCTTCCTCTTCCATGAACTCAGCGATGGATGTAGACATGGAATGGATCAGGTAGAATGCCACATCAATATCCAAAGAATAAAGAGATTCAGGAACCGGGTTAAGAAGATCCATTTCAATTCCATGAACGCCTTCCAGCGATTGATCTGTTGTCATCAGTCTTTCCAGATTCCTGACAAGGCATGTTACCTCATGTCCTTGTTCAAGCAACTGTTGCAGCAATCTTTTCCCGATGTAACCTGTACTCCCGGTAAGTAATATTTTCATCTATGTGATTCAATAAATATTCATAATCCGGCAATGAAATTTCCAGATGTGACTTATTAACAAAGCTATTGAAAATGGTTACAACTTATTCATATAAATTGCGGTGACATTCCGAACAGAATTTTGTTTTCCCTTTTTCACCGATATCGGTAGGATGGACGAATTCGAGCGTTGAATTGATATATGCATTACTGATTTTACCAGTGGGACCCTGTGCAATAATGGTATGACAAATTTCGCAATTCCGTGAGATGGTTTCCCCATCGGCAGTTTTGTGTCTGCCGGAATGGCAACGGAAACAACCCTCTGTTTCAAGGTGGCCGATGTGATTGGGATATTGACTTGCATCGGCACGCATATAAGGGAAAGCATTCAGATTATATTCTCCCTGAATAGTCGCGATTGCCTTTCGAATGCGCTGTTCATCTTTTTTTAGCACTTCCGGGTGTTGATCTTTGTAAAATTTCAGCATGGTTTCCCGAATGTCGCGCATAGCAGTATCTTTATCCCGGAACGGGTTTTTTAATGCTGCCATAGCTGCTTTCTTTACATATGCAATATTCTTTGGTAATAAGCCGGATACAAAAGCATTATCAACATAATCAGGAGCTGACTTGAATAAATGTGAAGGCCTGTTGTGACAATCCATACAGTCCATGGTACGGACCTCCAATGTATCCATTGCTCTTTTATCCAGCGGATTTTCCTCATCGCTGAAGGTTTTCACCTCTCCCGTTTTAAGGTTTGTAAGTTTTACCCATGGGATGCTTTCCCGGTTACGGCTGTCGGAAACATATTCAATCTTTATATTTTTATTGATGTGCCAGTGTATGCCTTCCGTATGGCCCATCGGATTGAACTCCGGACCTATTTTCATTAGAAGGGACAGGTTCCACTCGGTATTAGCCGAATCGGCCAGGTAGGAACGCTGAATGCGGAGTTTCCTTGAATAAAATTTCTCGGGCCAATGACAGCGTTCACAGGTTTCGCGATCAGGCCTCAGGTTGTGAATAGGCGTAGCAATAGGCCGTGAATACTTTTTAAATATAACCGAATATACCTGGTAAAGCCCTGAAATTTTCGATTTAACAAACCAATCGTTTCCTTTACCCTCATGACATTCAACGCAGGTAACCCTGGCATGGGCCGAGTGCTGGTATGTTATGTACTCAGGTTCCTCCACCTGGTGGCAAAGTGTACCACAGAATTCAACGGATTCAGTGTATTGGAAAGCCCGGTAACTCCCCATGGCAGAGGCCACCAGGAAAAGAGTGGTGATTAAGAAAATCTTAACGATCGTTGCCCAATCCTGTCTTTTGTTCAGATCAATTACAGGCCAGGAATCACCGGCCTGATGAGCAATTTTTCTTTTCCTGATATTGAGAATCACCCCCAGGGGAATCAGGATCAGTCCAAATACTAGGAATGCAGGCAGTATAATATAAATATAGAGGCCAAGGTAAGAGTTGGATTGTGATGAAAGAACCGAGAAAAGATAAAGTATCAGGATTAATATCAAGCTGTTAGCAGTCACAATAAATCCGGTCAGGCTGAGCCAGTTATAGAAAGCTCGTGTATTTTTGTTGGGCACCAGGATTAGAATTATATTTTCTATAAGTATCGGTAAAGATATATTTAATATCGTAGATATATGTTAAAAGTGAAAATGATTAATATCAATATATTATTGATTGTTTACATGAAGCGAGTCCTGAAGCTACAACTCTGGATTGCGAAATCCCTGAATCGGGGAACCGTGTAGTAATCTTCTACTTGTAACAAAGAAAAAGCCACCTTGCTGAAGGGTGGCTTTGCATTCAAACTTATTTACTATAACTTCAAAACTGATCAGTAATATATTATCCATGCAGCATCATGTTCAGCATCTTGCAGTCAGCCTATTTATTCAGAGGATGCGGCATATGTCATTATCGATCATATATCAACTCTCCTTAACCACTTTGGCTGAAGATTTTTTAATCATTACCAGTTGCACAATAGCATAAACATAATGCCCCCATACGCCGGCAAGCATAATAATCAGGGTTATGATCATCCACAGTGGGGCGATCGGTGTCCACAACTCTCTTGATGGGCGGTCGGGACTGATAAGGTGCTTTTTCAATCCCCAGGTATTGTCGGCTGATCCTTTGACATTACCAAAAATATCGTTTTCCTCTATCGATGCAACGACGGTTAAATTACCAAGAGAATCTCCGATTATATCTTTAGGAAATTCGGCAGTACCTATTCCGGTGGAATCAAGCGAAACAGTAGCAATTTTGAGTATACTGAACATTTTGGGTACTCCAACTGTCACGTCAATAGCGCCGATTGAAGTCTCAGTTCCGTCAGCATTCAGCTGGGTGCCTTCCACTTTTACATAACGAACGGAATCTTCTTCGTAAAACGACACTTTCAATTTTGCAGGCTTCAGGCCGAATTCTCCTTCCGAAGCTTCGTACTTTGCACTGCCGTCGTACTTAGCTTTCAAGCTGAGAAGTTGCTGATCGGTGCGCAAGTATTTGTTTCGTGAAGGGATTTTAAGAAAAGCAATTCCGTGCACATCGGTTTTTGATTCGCCTATCTTAGAATCGCCGTCTTTCTCAACTGAATAAAAAGAGACCGGTGCATTTGCCAGGTTTGTACTTCCTTCATCATGTTTCACACTAACAGTACCCTGTAACAGCAAACTGTCGTCAGAAGTACTGGTGCAAATGAATCGAAGTACAGTGGATGCAGGGGCATTGGTATCAACTTTATCCTGTGCATATACCTGTGATGTTCCTGCCAGGATGAGGAATGCAAGTATAATTGCTGATTGTATCCTTTTCATAAATATTTTCTTTAGTTGCTGTTTTGGGTTGAACTTCATGTAACCTCTTTACTTCAAATAAATATCACCTGGTTCTATGGGTTCTTCCTTTAACTCGGAAACCTGTACAATGGGTATTAGTTTCGAACCAATGGTGAAAAGAAGGCAGAACATTGCCGCACCTGCGGCGGTTAAAGCCCATTCAACCCAAGTTGCCGAATAGTGCTGCCACGTTTCACGTGCATCCTCAATCGGAAGGTAAGGCGTTTCAAGTGTGGGAACAACAATCAGGTACCGGTTCAGCCACAAAGCGATGACAACAATTCCTGCTGCAATTGTGATATTCCTGATTGTGCGAAATTTCTTAAACCCAACCACTATCAGAGGAACCAATACTCCGACATAGTTAGATAAGATAAACAGGTAGAAATAATTTTTTAACAATACCTGGATCAGTTGTTCATCATTTTTCTCCGACCCATACCATTTTGTCAGGTACTCGCTGAATGTAAAGTAACCAAAGAAAGCACCCAGAACCAGCATAATTACTCCTACATTTACAAAATGTTGCAGTGTTATATGCTCTTCAAGGTGATAAGCTTTTCTGAAAAAGTACATGGCCACAATAAGCACACCTGTTCCGGAATAAACAGCAGCAATTACAAAATAAGGTCCAAAAATTGTACTGTGCCAACCTGGTTGCAGTGTTACACTGAAAATCCATGCCAATACCGAGTATACAATAATAGCAATTGCAATTACCATTCCGGCCATAACATCAGTTGCTTTTTTAAGCCTGAGTTGTTGTTCCGGTGTTCCGGTATATCCCAGCGCTAAAACTTTATATAATTTCTTTCTCCAGGCTGGAACTTTCAGTTCGGCGAAATCGCGGAGTTTACCCAAATCGCGCAGCAATGCAAGATAAAGGAATAGTATACATCCGATGATATCAGTGGAGATTGCAATAACGTCCCACGTAATCGGTGACTGGATACGGCCGAAAAGAATCAGGTTGGGAAGACGGTCGAGACGGCCAACGCATAACATAATGAAACATGGCCCTATTAATAGCGAGATGATGGTGATGAACTCGGCCATCCGGATAATAGGTTTACGCCATTCAGCATGAAACAGGTGAAGCGTTCCCGAAATAAGAGCACCGGCATAACTGATGCCCATAAAAAAAATAAAATTCACTATATAGACTCCCCATACCACGTTGTCGCGCATACCGGTTACAATATGTCCGCGGGATATTTGCCAATACAAGGCAAACCAGCCAAAGCAGATTACAACTATCAGAAAGGCAATCCAGAGTTTCCCGGTTTTGCCGGTTCGTTCAATCTGTGGTGCGAATTCCCGGAGCAATTTTTCTGAACCTACTATATCACTCATTTTTTAATCTCCTTTTCTTTAAGTTTCTCTACGAAAGGTGTATTATCAAATCTTTTCCTTGTTTCTTCGTCAAGACCATCCAACCCGCGTTCAACCGGGAATTGCCTGTCAACAGGCGGCAGATAATATACATTCGGCCGCGTTCCAAGATTTTCGAGATACCTGTATCCGGAGCGGTCGCGTATCAGTTCGCTGAATTTAAAAGTTTCGGTTCCATTGGTAACCACATCCTCGTCAATATCGCCGAAATAAATTACCCCCATCGGGCAGGCTGATGCGCAATAAGGCAATTTGCCTTCGCGGGCGAGATCAGGACAGAAATCACATTTCGATACCGTTCCTTCTACACCGGGAACGCTTTTTTCCGGGGAATAGGGTTGATTAATCTCATACTCTTTGTCGGGTTTCCAGGCAAATACCCTCGTTGAATATGGACAACCGGTCATACAGAATTTACAACCTATACAGCGCTCATTATCTATAAGTACAATGCCATCGCTTCGTTTATAAGTTGCACCTACAGGGCAAACACTCACACACTGTGGATTGTCGCAGTGGTAGCAAGGCTTTGGGAACCAGTAAGGGGCGGTTTTTTCAGAATCCTGCAACAGGTAAACTTTCATAAACTCCTCGCCTTTTGGCAGGTTGTGCCCTTTCTGACATGCTTCAACGCATTTACGTGCATTCTTGCATTTTGCCAGGTCAATAACCATAACAAATTTGCGGCCAGGGATGCCTTGATGTGATTCCACACGACCCACAGGGGCAAGTGTGAGGAAGTTCTTATCCACTTCCATTACCTCACCTGATGTTGTTAGTACTTTTATCTTTTCGCCTGATTCACCTGAATCTTTCTTGCCGGAAGCTAATAATGTCCCGGCAGCAACAGTTCCGGCACCTGCCAGCAACCCTAGTTTAAGGAAGTTTCTACGGGAATTGTTATCATCTTTCTTCTTATTTTCCATGATAATCCATATTAAGGTTTGGTGATGAGTTGGGAATGATCAGATCGGGGCGGTACTTTTTCAGTGAATGGTCAGTTTTTAGTGCGATTCATGAAAACCAGTGATCATACTTTTAAAATTACTCACAAAAGTGGCCCCGATAGTGCAGAAATAGATATGTACAAACATGAAAAAGGACACAAAAAATCCAATAATGACATGAATAAAGTCATTGATTTTAATTCCGCTGCCACTGAAAAATTTAGTTAACACAACTTCAGGGTATAGTAATGCCCAGCCGGTTAATATTACTACCGGAACAAGCATGAACATGGCAATTACATAGGTGAATTGTTGTAAAGGGTTGAATTTGCTTTCTCTTGTAACAGGGAAAGGTGGCTGTTCGTGTTTGAATATTCCAAACGTATAATATGTGAATTGTTTCATGAGCCTGGCTGGTAACCCTTCAATACTTAATTTGTAATATTTGCCATTAGGAGTGATAAAGCTTCCGATCAGAAAAAAGAAATAATTGACAGTCAGAATCATGCCGCTTAAATTGTGCATTCTTACCGCTAAATCGAACCGGATAAATGGATTTTCCGGATTTGAATATTGCATGCTTACACCGGTTATTATTAAGAGTATTATTAAAATGGCATTAAGGGCATGCCACAGCCTGATCCACCTGGGATACAAATATATTTTTTCCGACATTATTTCTTACGTTTTATGATTCTCAGTGATGCATGAATTAAAATACCTGCGGCAACGCAACCAAACATTATTAAGCTTAATAAACCCAGGTAGTAATTTCGGTTAGCGCCTATAACATAGCCTTCGTTCATAATTACTCCATTATAAAAACCAGCTTTGCTGCGTCCTTCCTTCACTTTATATTTATATAGAGTTGCCATAAGTATTGAATTGGTCGAATGGCATTCAACACATCTGCGAACCGCTTTTTCTTTTGGCTGGATATTGTGAGCTACCAGGATTGAATCATTGGGGCGGGCATGGCATTCGATGCAACGTACGTTTTTAAAATGCAGTGCCTGGTTTGGCAGCCATTCATGTTCCTTGATGATATTAGGATTTACTTTATCTGTCAGCATCTGGTATTTGGTAATGTCGGCATGACAATTAAGGCAGATCGCATTGTCGTATGCAACAATGTCTCTGATTTTTTCTTCGGAACGGGCGTTGATTTTATAAGTATGCGGATTATGACACATCCAGCAGTTAAAGTCTTGGCTGTGTTTTGTTGAATGCACACTTTCCTGGAATTCGGTTTCTATTTTTTCAAAATTGAATTTTGCATATTTTTCGTCGCCGCCATGGCAATCGATACAGGCATATTTTGATTCCATCCTTAACCGTCCCGGGTGTGGAAAGGTATCATAATCTTCGGAGTGGCAATCTGTGCATTTAAAGTTTTTATGATTTGATTCGGCAAATTGATCCCGGTTGATAATTGTTTCAAGATACATTCTCTTGGTAACTCCTGCGCCGGTTTCAGAGTTAATATACTGGTATTTGGATTGCCCGTGGCATTTGAGGCACTTCTCGTTAAATTTAGCATTTTCAGCATTCCGATCAGTTTGTGCTTTTATCGAAAAGGAAGTCAGCAAAACGATTAATACTGCTATAATGAGATGCACAGGGAGGGTACGTGTAAAGCGGGTGAAAAAATGAGTCATTTTTCGAAATAATTAGTGGACCGGAGATGTAAAGGCAAAAAAAAAGAAAAAGGGTGCTCAGCTTTCAAGCAGAACACCCTTTTAAAACAAATTATTTTTTCAAGGTACGGATGTAACCAATCACAGCCCATCTGTCAGCTTCGTCAAGAATCTTTTTTTCGAAATTCGGCATTTCGTCGCGACCTACAAATGACATGTAGTAAAGTTCACCATCCGAATTAGCCTGGAATTTGGCGGTCGAAAAATTGCCTGTACTGGTTTTCAGATTGGCAGCTTTTGGGCCGTCGCCTAAGCCTTTGGCACCATGACATGATTTGCAGTTTTTACTGAAGAGGTCCTTCCCAACTGTATTGATGGAAGGATCACCAGCTTTAACCGTGGTTTTCATAGCTTTGTACTTGGCCGGCACGGTCCATGGACCGCCTGCTTTCTGAGCCATTGCTGCATTAGCTGCAATAAACATAATTGCAGTGCAGATGATTGCAATTAGATTGATTGATTTTTTCATTTTGATTTGTTTTAAGGTTAATAAATTGAATTGCAAATTATATTCCAAAAGGAAGTTTATGATTTAAAAATTCCACAAACGTGTAATATTCAGACCTATGAGAATGCCGCCATGGAAAAAGTCATTCTTGTTCCACATTGTGCTTTCCTGCGGCAGGATACCCTGTGCGGATGCTACGTATATATGGAAGGCATGCGCACTGGTTGCAATTTCAACCCCGGCAGCAATATTGGGTTTATCATAGATAACCGTATTTGAAGCTGCATCTTTCTTGTAGTCCTGTATGTTTTTCAGATCCAAAGGAAAATCACCGGAAAGGATGAATGACATTTGGGGCGTAAATTTGTATCTTCCTGCGAAGGATACTGAAACCCTGTCGTGGTTGTAAACCGAATCAACGCAGTTGTAATGGGTAAATGCACCACCTACCTGTAATGACAGCTGATCGTTGAACCTGCGCGAAACCATAAGTTGGGTGAAGTAAGACATCCTGTTGCCGAATTTATAACTCTTTGTAGTTACTGCGTCAGGTGTACCATCCCATTTGGAATCCGGACTGCCGTCAATTCCAACAACTTCATAAAGCACAATGGTTACCGGGATGCTGTTCGAACGGGTTTGTTCAATGATCCGGTACTTAAGCTGCAGATCTTCCATTTTGTTGAATTTCGTGGTTCCAACTCCAACCATAAGATTTTTGAGAATACTGTAATTCAATCCCAAACGGATATTGGCAGTTCCCCAAATACCTGCCATATCATAATTATTATCATTAACATTAATTACTCCAAAACGATGCTGAATAACGAATTCAAGTGTTTTTGAAGGATAAAGCGTAGTAGTAGCGGCATCAAATAACAAACCGCTTTCGAAAGCCGGGCGCACTGGTTTTTCTTTGGGTTTCTCCTGTACGGTAGTATCGGAAGTAGCTTCTTCCTGTGCAAATGCAGTCGCCTGGGAAACCAGGAGTGTTAAAAGCAAAAATGCATTAATCCTCATTATCATATATATCTTTTTCATTATTTTCTGTTTTTATGGTTGAAGGATGAAATTAATCGTTTTTTGCGCCTGCATAAATCCAGCGGTACATGTAAGCAACAAGCTGCGTACCCGAAGCATGTGAAGCCATGCTTCCACCAGGTTTGCATACAATATAGAGGTCACTGGTTTCAGGATTCCCTGCAGTTACAAAGTTGGGAACAAGTGCAGAATACGATTGTCCGGTTTTCAGGTTAGGGGCGATACTCCCGGCGTGGCAGTTGATACATTTAGCATCAAAAATAGGCTGAATATCCTGCGAGTAACTGATTGTATCACCAGCGGGCGGTACTGGTACCGGGGGAGTGGGTACTATAAATTCGTATTCGCAGGCAGTTAGCAGCATAAGCAGCGTGCCGGTCATCATTAATAATCCTAGTAGTCTCTTTTTCATTGGTTTTTTTTTAGGTTTTATAACTGACTTGTTGTTTAGATTGCAGCAAAACTAATGTTTTTTAAAACGGTACAAAGGAATACTTTTATCACGAAATAGCTATAAGTTTAAATATGATTGTTTGACAATAATATTTTGATACTTATCAATCGATATATTGATATTTGTCATTATATTTGTGCACAAATAGCAATATGTTTCAGCTTTAGGATAACATACTGATTAATTGGAATATATAACTTAAGTTAAATCTATAGTTCTCCCTGTGAATCAATATACTCAATATACCAAAGGATGTAATTCGTGCAAGGACAAGGCTGATATTTTCAGTTCGCTCTGCAAATTAGAACTTGACCAGATCGATGATAAACGTGTAGAAGTGCATTTTAAAGCCGGTGAACTCATTTTCAAACAGGGCACGCCGAATATGCATTTCCTGTGTTTAACCCAAGGAAAGGTGAAAACATATATCGAAGGCTACAATGACAAAAATCTGATATTGAGTATAGTTAAACCGGTGGAGTATATCCTTGGACCCGGTATTTATGCCGATCAGATGCATCATTTTTCGGCCATGGCCATTGAGGATTCCATAGCCTGCCTGGTTGACCTGGTTACTTTCAAAGAATTGATCCGTCACAATGCCGATTTTGCCGAAGATTTTCTTCGGAAGGTGAGTTTGCAATCCATTTATAACTACGAGCTTTTTATTAGTCTTACGCAAAAGCAGATGCCCGGCAGGATTGCCGATGTGCTTATATACCTTAAAGATAAGGTTTACGAATCCAATCCGTTCCATACCACACTTTCAAGACAGGACCTGGCAGATATGTCGGGCATGTCGAAAGAAAGCGCTATCCGTATCCTTCGTGAGTTTAAAGATGAAGGTATTATTCAGGTAAATGGCAATGATTTTGAAATATTCAATATTGATCATCTGGCAAAGATCAGTCAGACCGGCTAGGATTAAAGGGTTTCAAGTTCGGGTTTAAATGTTTCATTGCCGGTAGCAGCCGGCACTCAAGTTTCAGGATAGTAACATGAAATATTGAGCCAGTATATCTGTTATTCATTTCATCCCAGCCAAATCCTGATTTTATATCCGGTTAATAATATTGGGTCATGCAATAAGGTATTACTTTTGCACCTTTCTGATCCTGTTTCAATATCCTGACCTGATTATGCGTTCAATCCTAACCCGTACTGTTCTAGTCGTTTCCTTTGTCAGTTTTTTTACCGATATAGCCAGCGAGATGCTTTACCCGGTAATGCCGGTGTATTTGCAGTCTATCGGATTTTCGGTTTTGTTAATAGGTCTTCTCGAAGGCATGGCTGAAGCGACTGCCGGTCTCAGTAAAGGATATTTCGGCAATTATTCGGATAAAATCGGGAACAGGGTGCCGTTTGTACGTTGGGGTTATACGTTGAGTGCCATCTCAAAACCTCTAATGGCAGCATTCACCTTCCCTTTGTGGGTATTTTTTGCCCGAACTATTGACAGGTTGGGAAAGGGCGTACGCACAGGTGCCCGCGATGCCATGCTCAGCGATGAATCAACAAAAGAGAATAAGGGTAAAGTATTTGGTTTTCACAGGGCACTTGATACAGCGGGAGCTGCTGTAGGCCCTTTTGCCGCTTTAATCTTCCTGTATTACTACCCCGGTCAATACAAATGGCTGTTTATAATTGCTGTAGTTCCGGGAATAGTTGCGATAACGCTTACATTTTTATTAAAGGATAAACAAAAAAGCATATCCGGGAAAAAATCTCCTGGTTTTTTCTCTTTCCTCTTATATTGGAAGCATTCGTCTAAACATTTTAAACTTCTCGTTGCTGGTTTACTGGCTTTCACATTATTCAACAGCTCGGATGCATTTTTGCTTTTATCAATTAAAAGCAAAGGCTTTTCAGATACCTATATGATCGGTGTTTATATTTTTTATAACCTCGTTTATGCATTGCTTTCGCTCCCGATCGGGATATTGGCTGATAGGTTCGGGCTGGCGCGTACGCTTATCATAGGATTATTTGTATTTGCCTTTGTGTATTTATTAATGGGGTATGCCTTGCTTACATGGCAGTTTATTGTACTGTTCGGATTATATGCATTGTATGCGGCATCCACCGAGGGTGTTTCAAAGGCACTTATCAGCAATATTGCGGAAAAGGACAAAACTGCTACTGCCATAGGTTTTTATACCAGTTTTGCCAGTGTTTTCACCATGCTTGCCAGCAGCCTGGCAGGATTAATCTGGTATACCGCTGGTATGAAAGCAATGTTTATTGTTTCTGGTACAGGCGTGATGTTTGTGGCAGTATATATGATAGTGGTTCAAAGGATAATTTTCAGAGGAAGAGGGATTAACGTGAATAATAAGTAGTGAAAAACTTCTTGTCTCAATGGTTTGATTATTCAAAAGTTCAAATATTCGGCTGTTTGCTGGGGTCTTAGAATATTCATTCCATGGATTAGTTTGTAAGTATGTCAACTCTAAGCACTTTATACACTTTGAGTGCTTCAGGCATTTTTTTTTCTCTTTCCGGCTGGTATATCCCGTTTCAAAACAGTACGTTTGTAAAATGAAAATTCACACGGTTATACTACTTTCTCTGCTGATAATGATCCCTTTAGTTAAACTGGATGCGCAGATTGCCATTCCACAGGGCTACTTTTCCTCACCGCTTAAAATTGGACTGTCAATTACCGGGGCATTTTCCGAAATCCGTCCAAATCATTTTCATTCGGGGATCGATTTCCAAGTACAGCAAAGAGAAGGACTACCTGTATACGCAGTGGCTGATGGTGTGATTTCACGCATTAAAGTTTCGCCTGTCGGGTTTGGGAATGCTTTATATATCGACCATCCGAATGGATTTACTTCCGTATATGCGCATCTGGAGGCATTTAACGATACAATTACTGAATACCTGAGGACAAACCAATACAAATTGAAAAGCTTTGAAGTGGATCTTTTCCCGGTGAATAAAAAAGAATTCATTAACGTGAAGAAGGGACAACTAATTGGATTTGCAGGTAACTCTGGATCTTCGGGCGGGGCACACCTGCATTTTGAATTGCGGAATACCAAAACTGAACATATCATTAATCCCTTGCTCTTTGGTTTCGACATTGCCGATAATTACCCGCCGATAATCGATTTCATTAAAATTTATCCTGAAAATGAAAACAGTTTTGTAGGATCATCCAGTGATGGAACCCGTTTTAACGTAAAAAAGAGCGGGAACAGGGAATATCGTCTTACCACAAAGGATACGCTTGCCGTGTGGGGTGATATCAGTGTTGGAGCCCAGGCCTTTGATTTTAATCAGAACCAGGGTGACCGG
>Ga0208789_1001257_pt1 | contig 15276 bp, 15 predicted proteins | sample Methanotroph_Enr_FD_187368 | JGI IMG/M metagenome (GOLD analysis project Ga0208789, IMG submission 187368) | Enriched soil microbial communities from Old Woman Creek wetland in Ohio, USA - Methanotroph_Enrichment_5 (SPAdes) (version 2) | ecosystem: Environmental > Terrestrial > Soil > Wetlands...
CAAAAACTGAAACTCTCCAGGTTTCAGGAAATTGTGATATGTGCAAAGCCCGTATCGAAAAAGCTGCAAAGCTGGACGGCGTTTCAAAAGCAGAATGGAACACAAAAAGTAAAATCCTTGCTGTAACATTTGATCCGGCCAAAACAAACCTGGACCTGATCGGGAAAAAAGTAGCAGCTGCCGGCCACGACAACGAAAAGGCCAAAGCTGACGAAAAAACTTACAGCGCCCTGCCCGGTTGCTGCAAGTACAGGTAATTCTGCAATCCGATAAATTGTCAATTTGACAATCAGGCAAATTGTTAATTTGAGGATGAGTTGATGGGATAAATATTTCGTCCTTTATTCATCTTCTCATCTTCTCGTCCTCTCATTTTCACATTGCCACATTGAAGGATTGACTTATCCCCGAATTGTCAAATTGGCTCATTGTAACGTCGTAACATTCTCAAATTTCCCCCATGTTTAACCGACTCGTCAAATATTTCCTCGAAAACAGGCTGATTACCTTTATTTTTCTGATCACTTTCGTGGTTCTGGGTATGGTATTTATGCCCTTCAACTGGAAAACGGATTTCTTTCCGCGCGATCCGATTGCGGTGGATGCAATCCCGGATATAGGTGAAAATCAGCAGATTGTAGCTACTGAATGGATGGGTCGTTCTCCCAAAGATATGCAGGATCAGGTCACCTATCCTCTGACGACTGCTCTGCTGGGGATTCCCGGTGTGCAAACAGTACGAAGCACCTCCATGTTTGGTATGTCATTTATCTACATCATCTTTAAAGATAACATTGAATTTTACTGGAGTCGCTCCCGTATTCTCGAAAAACTCAGTTCTTTACCTTCAGGGACATTACCTGCCGGCGTGCAACCTACTCTGGGCCCCGATGCTACAGCATTGGGCCAAATTTATTGGTACACACTCGAAGGTCGTGATCCGAAAACCGGTAATCCCAACGGAGGTTGGGACCCGCAGGAACTTAGAACGATCCAGGATTTTTACGTGAAATACGGGCTATCCACAGCCGAAGGCGTTTCCGAAGTAGCATCGGTAGGTGGTTTTATCAAGGAGTACCAGATCGACTTAAACCCGGAGGCGCTGAAAGCATTCAATGTATCGGTAATGGACGTGATGAATGCCGTACGAAAAAGTAACCTCGACATTGGAGCAGAAACGATGGAATTGAATAATGTTGAATACATTATCCGTGGTTTAGGGTATGTCAAGAATCTGAATGACCTCGAAATATCAGTGGTAACTGTCCGTAATAATGTTCCTGTCCGGATTAAAGATGTTGCACGTGTTGCGTTTGGCCCCGCTACGCGTCGTGGGGGACTCGATAAGGCAGGTTCAGAGGCCGTTGGTGCGGTAGTGGTGGCTCGTTACGGGTCGAATCCCATGGACGTCATCAACAATGTAAAAGAGAAAATAAAGGAAATTGAAGCAGGGCTTCCTCAAAAGACCTTACCCGATGGCACTGTTTCCAAAGTAACAATTGTTCCTTTCTACGACCGAACCGGACTGATTAAGGAAACCATTGGTACACTCGAGTCGGCTCTGTCTCACGAAATCCTGATCAGTATTATTGTCATTATAATCCTGGTTATGAACCTGAGGGCATCACTCATCGTTGCGGGATTGCTGCCAATCGGGGTTTTAATGACTTTTATCCTGATGCGTCTTTTCGGTGTCGAGGCCAATATTGTTGCCTTGTCAGGTATTGCTATTGCCATTGGTGTGATGGTTGATATTGGAATCGTGGATGTCGAGAATATTCTCAGGCACCTTGAAATGCCTGAAAATAAAGGTATCAGGGGAAAAAAATTAATGTCGGTTATCTACCTTGCAACAACTGAGGTACGTGCAGCTGTGGTTACCTCCATTGCCACAACAATTGTCAGTTTCCTGCCCGTTTTTGCGATGCAGGCTGCTGAAGGAAAACTGTTTCATCCGCTGGCTTTCACCAAAACCTTTGCCCTGTTGTCTGCGTTTATCCTTGGTATTGTTGTCCTTCCTACCTTGACGCATATTTTCTTTTCGATTCACATTGATACAAAGAAGATTCGCAAAATCTGGAACGCGGGTTTGTTTGTTGCGGGCATCTTGTTTGTAATTTTCTGGAACGCCTGGCCTGCATTGGCATTAATTGCAATAGGCATAAATAATTTGCTCGACTACCGTTGGCCTGAGCATCGAAAGGAATATCCAAACTATATCAACATTGCCATTACGGTTCTTGTTGCAGCCTGGTATCTCACAATTGAATGGCTTCCATTAGGCGCTCACAACAGTATATTTTCCAACTTCATATTCGTAGCCGGAATTATTGCTGTAATTCTCGCTGTTTTGATGTCAATGGTTCATTTTTATGAAGATATCATTCGTTGGGCGCTGGCAAACAAACAAAAGTTCCTGATTATCCCGGCTGTCACCTTAATATTTGGTGTGTTGGTTTGGCTGGGCTTCGATAAATCATTCGGTTTTATAGCATCGGGTGCAGAAAAAATGGGTTGGAAAAGTTTCAGGCAAACAGCTTTCTGGCGAGCGCCGGTAAAAACATTTCCAGGTACAGGTAAAGAGTTTATGCCTTCACTCAATGAAGGTTCATTCCTGTTGATGCCAACCAGTATGCCGCATTCAAGTATCGAAAAAAATCTTGAATACATCGAAACACTTGATAAACGATTATCCACTATTCCTGAAGTGGAGGTTGCTGTTGGCAAGTGGGGCAGAGTAAACTCAGCGCTCGATCCGGCTCCTGTACAAATGTTCGAGAATACGATCAATTATCGTTCAGAATATATCCTCGACGAAAATGGACAGCGGGAAATGTTTAAAGTAGATAAGAATGGGTATTTTGTTTTGGATTTGCAGAAAATAAGAAATACGATAGAAATAAATGGAAAGGCAATAGAAATAGAGCGAAATAAAGTTGAATTAAATGGAAATGAGATTGATATAGATAGAGTTGAAGATATCAGATATGACAAAATGAACGAATCATTTCATATGTTAATTCACGAGAAATGGATAAAAATCGAAAAGCCATACACAAATATTTCCATGTATTTCCATGAATCTCAGTCTGTTTCCATGAGTTCCAATCTATTTCAATCTATTTCAAAAAATATCCGTTCATTTCTTATTCCTGCCAATAATGGCGAGTATTTTCGCCAATGGAGGCCTGAAATAAAAAAACCAAATGATATCTGGAACGAGATTGTGAAAGTGACAAATATTCCGGGATTGACTTCTGCACCTAAATTACAACCTATCGAAACCCGGTTAGTAATGCTTTCAACTGGTATGCGTGCTCCGATGGGATTAAAAGTGTTTGGTCCTGATCTGGACGCAATCGAACAAGGTGGGATGCAGCTTGAACAGGCCTTGAAAGAAGTGCCCTCCCTCAAAGCTTCATCCGTGTTTTATGACCGTGCAGTGGGTGCGCCGTACCTTGAGATCAAACTCAACCGCGAGGCGATGGCACGTTATGGAATGACTGTCAGTGATGTGCAGGAAGTACTACAGGTGGCTGTCGGTGGTATGGCGCTTTCTTCCTCTGTCGAAGGTCGTGAACGGTTTCCGATCAGGGTCCGTTATGCGCGTGAATTGCGTGATAATCCTGATGATCTTAAACGCATCCTTATTCCGGCTGTAAATGGTGTCCAGGTTCCTTTGAGCGAAATTGCCGATATTGATTACACGCGTGGCGCACAAATGATCAGGAGTGAAAATACTTTTCTGAATGGGTATGTTATTTTCGATAAAAACGAAGGTAAGGCGGAAGTGGATGTGGTTGAAGAAGCGACTAAAGTCTTGCAACAGAAATTGAACTCGGGTGCTCTCGTTTTACCTGCGGGGGTATCCTACAAATTTGCAGGTAATTACGAACATCAATTGAGGGCTACAAAAAGATTGATGATCGTCATTCCTATTAGTCTGCTCCTGATATTGTTGTTGTTGTATTTCCAATTCCGCACAGTTACGGCTTCATTTATTCACTTTTCGGGTGTCTTTGTCGCCTTTGCCGGTGGTTTTATCATGCTCTGGCTGTATGGCCAGGACTGGTTCCTTAATTTCTCTGTTTCAGGTATAAACCTGCGGGATATGTTCCAGATGCACCCGATAAACCTGAGTGTGGCCGTCTGGGTAGGTTTTATTGCCTTGTTTGGTATCGCCACGAACGATGGGGTAATTATGGGCACTTACATTCACCAGGTATTTGAAGATCGTCATCCTGCTACTGTTCATGATGTGCGTGAAGCTGTGGTATCTGCAGGAATGAAACGTGTGCGACCGGCAATGATGACCACGGCTGTTGCTGTGATCGCTTTGTTGCCAGTCTTGTCATCTACAGGTAAAGGTTCTGATATCATGATCCCAATGGCAATACCTATGTTTGGAGGGATGGTTATCCAGGTGATGACAGTCTTTGTAGTTCCCTTGTTTCAGGCAATGTGGAGGGAAAGGGGTTTGAAGTAAGTTGAAAAGGATTGAAATACGGTTGAAATAAAGTTGAAATAAATTGAATTATTTAGAAATACATTGAAATATAAGAGGTAGATATACAGGGAATTGAATAAGTTTTATGTTTTGTTTGTTCGTCGGAATTATTTCTATTTGTTTCCATGAATTTCCATTTATTTCCATCATATATCTATCAATATCCCTTTGATCAAATATTCAAACTAAAATATATAACTATGGAAAGTCAGAATTACATCGAATTAAAAAATCTTGAGGTCTATAAGTTGTCCAGACAGTTATCAACGATAGCATGGAAAATATATTGCAAATTGAGTTTTGAAGATAAAAAACATATTGGTGATCAATTTCTTAGATCTGTAGATTCAATTGGAGCAAATATTGCTGAGGGTTATGGACGATTCTATTATCTTGATAAAGTTCGCTTTTATTATAATGCACGGGGTTCTCATTTTGAAGCTTTCATACATTGGTTAGAATTATTACTGGAAAGGGAGAAAATCTCTCAGGTCGAATTCGAAACTATTAACGGCAAGGCTTCGGTTCTACAAGTAAAACTGAATAATTTTATAACTGTCACAACTAAAAAGGGTAGAGAAAATCATGAAAAAATATGATAAATATTTTCATTTAAAATCATCCGAAATCCAGGTTCAGTCTATTTCAATTTATTTCTATATATTTCGTAATGTGTTGAAATACAAATTATTTCTTTTTATTTCAATTTATTTCTCTTTATTTCAGTGTATTTTGGCAAATGCTCAACAAGATTCATTATTGAATTACCTCGAAATTGCCGCAAAAAACAATCCCACCGTATTGCAGAAATTTGCTGAATACCAGGCAGCGTTGCAGAAAATACCACAGGTTGGAAGTCTGCCTGACCCGGAATTAAACGTGGGTGTATTTCTAAGTCCTATGGAATTATTAGGTGGAAAACAGGTGGCTGATATCAGGCTGATGCAAATGTTTCCCTGGTTTGGGGTACTGAAAAATGCAAAGGATGAAATGAGCCTGATGGCAAAAGCAAAATATGAATTGTTCCGCGACGCTAAATTGCAGGTTTTCTATGATGTACAACGTACCTGGTACGATTTGCATAAGGTTCAGCAGAATATCCGCATCTCGGAGAAAAACATTGAAATTCTTCACGCCATCGAAAGATTGGCGATTGCCAGGTTCAAAGCAGGTCCGACAGGAAGCGCTGCTTCAACATCAGGCAGAACGGGTTCAATAGCTGCGACCCAAAGTACCTCTTCCGGATCATCGGGTATGAACATAATGGGAGGAAATTCGGGCAATTCTGCCGGTTCTGCTTCAAGCCAGGCTTCAGCGCCTATGCCAGCCAATCCAATGGGTTCCTCCGCTGGAGGTTCCGGGCTTTCGGACGTATACCGTATTCAAATTGAAATCGGGGATCTTCAGAATAATATAGAGCTGTTAAAAAACCAGCGAAATACAATTGCTGCACAGTTTAACAGCTACCTTAACCGGTTGCCTGGCGTAACAGTTAATCTTCCTGACTCCTTAATTGCTGAACACTTTGAACCAACCATGTTAGCTGTATCTGACAGTATATTAAGTAATAACCCCATGCTTGAAATGCTTCAGTTGGAGCAAAAATCACTCGAAGCCCGCAAGCAAATGGTTACCAGAATGAGTTACCCGATGGTTGGTTTAGGGTTGAATTATTCACTCATCAATAAAAGTGACATGTCAACCTCAGCTATGAATGGGAAAGATATGATTATGCCTATGGTAACGGTTACTTTGCCTATTTACAGGAAGAAGTACAAAGCCATGCAAACTGAAACTGAATTTTTGAAGTCAGCTAATTCGCAAAATTACAAGGCCACGGCAAATTCACTTCAAACCGAATATTACCAGGCCATGCAATTATACCAGGATGCCCAACGCAGAACAAAACTTTATGCTGATCAATATCGTTTAGCTTCAAAATCACTCGATATCATGTTCAAAAGTTTTGCTTCATCAGGTGCCGATCTTACCGATATTTTGCGTGTCAGGCAGCAGACTTTCGACTATGAATACAAACAAACAGAAGCTGTTGCCGATTACAATACGGCTATTGCCTGGTTGAAAAGGTTAAGAAATACAGAAATAAAATGAAATATGTTGAAATGCTTGGATATAGATGGAAATACTTTGAAATACATTGTTTATTTCTACGTTATTTCTCCCCTATTTCCATTTTATTTCAACCTTATTTCATTTTATTTCTACCTTATTTCAAATTATTTCAACCTTATATCCTTAAAAATAAAACATCATGAATAAACAAAGCATATTTCTCATCATCACCCTGATAACAGGTATTTTTCTTGGCTGGTTGTTCTTCCATTCTCCGCATTTAACAGAAGAAAAACATGACCACGCGGCAGAAACAGCAAAGGCAACTATCTGGACATGTGCAATGCACCCCCAGATAAGAATGCCTGAACCGGGTAAATGCCCGATTTGCGGTATGGAATTAATACCACTTAACCAGAGTGGTGGCACAACAATCGATCCGGGCGCAATTCATATGACAAAGGAAGCAACTCAACTTGCCAACGTGCTTACTTCTGTCGTTTCAAAACAAAATCCGGTGAAGGAATTACGCCTGTACGGCAAGGTACAAGCCGATGAGCGACTTTTGCAAAGTCAGGTGTCGTATTTTCCAGGCAGAATCGAAAAATTGTTCGTGAACTTTACAGGTGAAGTGGTTCGGAAAGGACAAACTTTAGCGGTTATCTATTCACCTGATCTTGTAACCGCACAGCAGGAACTACTCGAAACAGCCGCAACAAAAGAATCACAACCGGCGCTGTATGAAGCATCAAAATATAAGCTCCGTCAATGGAAATTGTCTGACAACCAGATTGCAACAATTGAGAGTTCCGGTAAGGTAAAAACGGATTTTGAAGTTTTTGCCAATACAACGGGTATCGTATCTGCAAGGCGGGTCAACAATGGTGATTATATTTCTGCCGGTTCGGTATTATTTGATGTTGCCGACCTCTCGCATGTCTGGATCATGTTCGACGCTTACGAAAGCGACCTTCCGTACCTGTCACAGGGGCAAAAGGTTGCATTTACCATTCAGGCATTACCTGGTGTTGGTTATTCAGGTAACATTACATTTATCGATCCGGTACTTGATCCCGTTACCCGTATTGCCCGGGTACGGGTTGAAATCAGCAACCAGGGTGGTAAATTGAAACCCGAAATGTTTGCAACAGGAATTGTTAAAGCAAACCTGAATGAATATAAGGACAAGTTAGTTATCCCGCGCACGGCCGTTTTATGGACAGGCAAACGCTCGGTTGTATATGTGAAACAGACCAAAACTGATGAATCGATCTTCAAAATTCGCGAAATAGAACTCGGACCTATGTTGGGAAACAGTTATGTGGTAATGAGCGGATTAAACAACGGAGAGGAAATCGTTACACAGGGTGCATTTAGCGTTGATGCCTCGGCACAACTCGAAGGCAAGCCCAGTATGATGAATCCTTCTGGAGGCAAAAAAGCATCATCAATGCCGGGAATGGTAATGCCGGGTGATGCCAATTCGGAGGATAATAAAAGTATGCCGGGAGACACTAAATCTAAGGACAATAAAAGTATGCCGGGAATGGATATACCAGGTGATACCAAATCTCAGGATAATAAAAGTATGCCTGGAATGGATATGCCTGATACTCCTAAATCTAATACAAATAATACAAAATTCCCGAATACAACCACTTTAAGCACACAGAATAGTACGTTTGGGGTTTCGGGTAATTGCGATTTGTGTAAAGAACGGATCGAGAAGGCTGCAAAATCTGTAAGCGGAGTATCAAGTGCTGTTTGGAATGTAAAGACTAAAAAAATCCATGTGGAATTTAATGCGACCACGACAAACCCCGATGCAATACAAAAAGCAATTGCCAAAGTCGGGCACGATACTGAAAAATTCAAGGCGCCGGACGAAGTTTACAAACAACTTCCGGAGTGCTGCTTATACAGGAAATAATTGGATCACCTTCAACAGATAATTCCGGGTCATCCCATGATTGTGAGTAAAGTAATGGTAATGTAGCACAACTTTTGGAAAGATCATTCGTTTAATTGTAAAACAGAAAAGATGAAATGAGCACGATTTCCAATCACAAATAGGAATGGATATTTACTTCGTGCGAATTCCATACGACCATTAAAAAAACAAATGATATACGTATGAAAAAAACAATGATTTTGCTTTACCTGGCTTTAGTAAGCTGGGGAGCGAGTGCCCAGACGGATCATACAAAAATGAATAGCTCAAAAGCAGACATGCCTGCAATGCATACGAATACGCCTGCCGGAATGAAGGACAAGCCAACGACTTTACCTTCAATTAAAGTTGAACATTCACTTTCAGTAACGGCTATCATCGATAACTACCTTGCATTGAAAGATGCATTGGTTGAAGGCAACGGTAAGAAAGCCTCAAGTTCAGGGAAAATGTTGCTTGATGCCCTTGAAAAATTCGACCTTTCAAGTCAGGGAGCATCAAAACAACTTGAATTGAAAGATATTCTGGATGATGCCAAAGAAAATGCGGAGCATATTTCCGAAAATGGCGGCAAAATGGAGCATCAAAGGGAGCACTTTGAAATTTTGGGTTCTGACATTAAAGACCTGATTATAATTACCGGGTCAGACAGGACTTTATATCAGATCTATTGCCCAATGTATAACAACAAAAAAGGTGGCAAGTGGTTGAGTGAATCCATAGAAATCAAAAATCCATTTTTCGGTAGTAAAATGTTGAAATGTGGTAATGTTCAGCAAGAAATTACAGTTAAATGAAATGGCTAAAACGAATAGGTTTAGCTTTGTTGGTTGTCCTGGTGGGGCTTCAATTTATACCCGCCAGGTCCAATCAAAACATGGAAGTTTCTCCTGCATCCGACTTTATAAAAACAAATAAGGTTCCTGAAGAGGTGGGGCATATCCTGCGTACCTCATGCTATGACTGCCATAGCAATAATACCGATTATCCGTGGTATAGCAGCGTGCAGCCGGTTGGTTGGTTTTTAGAGAATCATATCAACAAAGGTAAGTCGGAGCTAAATCTTAGCGAATTTGGATCCTGGTCGATTAGAAAACAAAAAAGCAAATTAAAGGCAATGGTAAGCCAGGTTGAAAAAGACGAAATGCCATTGTCTTCATATACCCTTATTCATCGTAATGCCCGTTTATCACGGGAGAGCAAAAAAGCACTTGTGGATTATTTGAATGCGTTGCAGGATAGTTTATGATAATTAAAAGGATAATTGATAATTCCAGGTCAATTATTCTTGAAAAATATGGTCTGTAAAATATGTCTGAAAACTAAAAATCATGTAAACTTTTCAAGGAATTGTGTAACATCCAGGGGTGTGATTAATGTATCTTTGAAGTATCAGAAATACATTAAATTTATTTATCATGACGATGTTTAGCGAGTTATTCGGTGGATCCGGACAAAAAAATGAGAATCATGAAGCCCATTCATGCTGCGGCGGAAATGGGCCAGGTCATCAACAGGACATCGATTCCAAATCCCGTCCGAAAGCTGTTTACCAATGCCCTATGAAATGTGAAGGCGACAAGACTTATGATGTTCCGGGCAATTGCCCTGTTTGCAATATGCACCTGGCATTGGTAACTGAGGTTCATCACTAAAAAAATTGTAAAAAATTAATACTAATATATATTTAGATGAACGACATGAATAATTTTTGGGGAATGGATTCTGCAATTGGATGGGTCATCGGTATCCTGTTTCTAGTTCTTATTGTTGGGCTGTTAGTTAGAGTGTCGAATCGGAACAAAAACTCAAAGCACAAGTATAACTCTCCGCTGGATATTTTAAAAACGAGATATGCAAAAGGCGAAATCAGCAAGGATGAATATGACGAAAAAAGGAGACATATTTCGTAAACTGGTTTTTAAATTTTCAGCTAATGATGGTAAAAATTGGAATTTAGGTGCAATCGGGTTGCCAACTGAATTAGTGATTAAAGGGATTTATATTAATATCCGAAGAAAATAATTCAGAACAATAACTCATTATTTGAACTTCCATTAAACTGGGGGAATTCTCTTGTCGTAAAAAATACTTTCCTGGTATGAAAGTTGAAAATTCAGTCTGATTGCATGCCGGATGATAAATACAAAAAAATAAAGGAGCTGCAGGAACAGGGGCACATTGTTGCCATGGTTGGTGACGGTATTAACGATGCCCCGGCACTTGCCCAGGCAAACATTGGAATTGCAATGAGTTTCAGTTCGGTATCCGTTATTGTAAATGCGCTTCGGTTAAGAGGGAAATGACACCCTCATTACTTATTTTTATTTGGATTTACATAAAATTACGAAAAAATCATTTAAAACTAAAACATTCCTACGAAAAATACGTTAAAACTACATTGTAACTTCCTATTTGTGGGGGAGGACGTCTATTTAATACTGATTTAAAATACTTTTCAGTTTACATGGTATTTAACCTAAAATAAATCAAATTATGATTTCTACTTCACACCTTCACCCGATGTTGGTGCACTTTCCGATTGCATTAGTCGCTTTTGGATTCCTTGCCGAGTTAGTTTCATTATATTACAAGAAAGAGGTGTGTTTATCCAGGCTGGGTTTTTACCTGTTGATAATTGGCACCCTCTCCGCACTTGCAGCATGGCTTACAGGAACCTTATTTACAGCAGAGATGGCCGGTGCAGCTGGCGATATAAAGGAAACGCACGAAACGTTTGCCTTAATAACCTTAGGTATGCTGATTGCTGCTTCTGTTCTGCGTATTGTAATTCAGTCTAAAAGAAATGAAGATCCCCTTCTTAAATGGACTGCTTTTGCTTTCTATGGAATGGCAGCAATATCAGTGAGTATCACAGGATTTTATGGAGGAACGCTTGTTTATAATTATATGATGTCACTTTAATTTAAAAATTAACACATTTAACGGAATGAAAAACCTTTTACTATTTGCATTTGTTGGCCTGATCGCATTTGCGGGCTGCAATCAACCCAAACCGGTTAAAACAGTCGAAAACCTTAAAGCCGGGATTAAGGGGGAAACAACGGCGAGTGCCAAGTATGCCGCTTTTGCCCAGAAAGCGAGGGAAGAGGGCAACGATACGATTGCCAAACTTTTTGATGCTGCATCCAAATCCGAATCAATTCATGCTGCCAATCATAGCAAAGTTTTGGAAACATTAGGTGAAAAGATGGATGATTTTAAACCCGAATTTGAGGTAAAAACAACTGCTGAAAATCTCCAGGCAGCAATAGAAGGCGAGACTTATGAAGTCACAACCATGTATCCTCAATTCCTGGCCGATGCGAAAGCTGAAAAAGTTGCCAAAGCGGAAAAATCATTTACATGGGCCGTAGATACAGAGAAGAAACATGCTCAATTTTACCAAAATGCACTCGATGCTTTAAAAGGAAAGGGTGAAAGTATCTTAGCTTTTGACTATGCTGTATGCCCGACCTGCGGGAATACTTATGAAAAAGCTGCAATGGACGCGAAATGTGCCTTTTGCCAGACACCCCAGGAGAAATTTATCATGATCTAAAATAAAAAGGGGGGCGCGTTAAACTCCCTTTTTTTTATTTTTCAATATCATCCATCAGTGCATCGTTGTGCCGGATGTACAATTTATGATCGGCAATCACCGGATGTGCCCAGTGCTGATCTGCTCCGAGCGGCACTTTAAATTTGCTGATGATGCGGAATTGTTCCGGAGTACCTTCAGCCAGCGCCATTTCCCCATCTTTTTCGGCGTAACAGTAGAAAAGCCCGTCTGCAAAAATCACGGGACCGCCTCCCAACTCTTTGGCAATGTATTTGGTTTGCCCGGTTTTCACATCAATACAGAACCATTTGGGTTGCAAATAGGCTCCCCCGTACACGAAACCGTCTTTAAGGATAAAAGCGCCCATCAGGTTAGTGAATTCTTTGTTCCTCCAGGCAATTTCCGCCTTTTTACCGTCAGGTGAGAGCCGGAGCATGACGAGGCCTGAGCTGTCTTTTCGCGATGCGCTGGATATCAACAGTTTGCCATCAAAGTATACCGGTGTGTTTGCATGGATCTTGTTATCCTGGAACTGGTGAATCCGCCAGAACATTTCACCGCTATCGGCATCCAAACCAATGATGGAGGTGGCGGTAAGGTTCACAAGCAGACGATGCCCATTGTGGTTAATTAATATGGGGGAACAATACGTTGCTTTTTCACCAAAAGCCGGGCTTGACCAGATTTTTTTTCCCGTGAAGCGGTTCAGGGCCACCATGTTGTTTGTTTTTCCTCCCGGAGTACAATAAAGCTTATCTCCTTCAATCAGAACCGATTCAGAGAAACCGAACTGAACCGAGTCGGCCTGCAGATCTTTAATAAAATCAACACTCCATACCGGTTCTCCGTTCAGGGCATTCAGGCAATGCACACTTCCGTTTCCACCTTCCACGTAAACCAGGTCGTCAACTACTGTTGGAGTGGAACGCGCTCCGGGAAAAATGGTTATCCAATCTTTGCCAAAGCTTTTCTTCCAAAGTAACTTCCCTTTGGTGTCAAATGAAAAAAGGAATCCTTCTGCATTTAATGTATCAGGAATGCCGGCAACAAATAACCTCCCATTGGAAATTGCCACGCTACCTTGTCCAGTTCCCAGCCCTTTGTACGACCAAAGCATTTTTGGTCCCTCGGCAGGCCACACTTTCAGTAAATTGGTTTCGGGATAGATACCATCACGATTCGGGCCACGCCATTGCGACTGAGCTGATGTTGTTGTAAACCCGGCAATTATTGAAATCAGGCAAATAAAAAACAATGTGCTCTTTAAATTCATATTCTAAGCTTTATAAAAGTTGTGTTAATTGGAATTTGTCGCGATATTAAGCAATTCATTGCAAAAAACTGGCAAACAACAAAAAAATACATAAACAGTCTTTTATCTATAGACAACTGCCTACCTTTATTCAAAAGAAAACAGCAATGAATGCTGAGCTGGAAGATTATTACCTGAAACATCCTGAACCTTTTGTATTTTTATCCGCTTTAAAATCCGAAACATATAAATCTTATGAAACGAATAAGTCTCCTTTTTTTGCTTACCGGAATAATGTCTTTAGGTTTTGCGCAAAAGCCCAATCCTGCAATGAAAAATAAAAACCTTTCAGGGAATCCGATCTTTGAAGGGTGGTATGCCGATCCGGAAGGGACTATTTATGGTGATGAGTATTGGGTTTACCCCACCTTATCTGACGTGTACGGAGATTACAAACCCATCGATGAGAAAACGCTTACTCCGCGACAGAAACTCACCATCAACAAAGATTACCTGAAGCAAACCTATCTTGATGCCTTTTCGTCAAAAGACCTTATCACCTGGATAAAACATCCTAAAGTGCTTGATATAAAAGATGTTTCATGGGCTGCATTTGCGATCTGGGCGCCGGCAACGATGCATGCCAACGGCAAATATTACCTGTTTTTCGGTGCCAATGATATTCAGAATGACAAGGAATACGGAGGTATCGGGGTGGCAGTTGCCGACAAACCGGAAGGCCCCTTTAAAGATGCGTTGGGAAAACCGTTGATCAGCGAATTTCACAACGGGGCGCAACCCATCGACCAGTTTGTATTTCGGGACGACGACGGCCAGTTTTATATGTATTATGGTGGCTGGCGTCACTGTAACATGGCCAGGTTAAGCAGCGATTTACTGAGTGTTGTCCCATTCGCCGACGGAACAAGTTTTAAGGAGATCACGCCCGAAAAATATGTGGAAGGTCCGTTTATGATTAAACGGAACGGGAAATACTACCTGATGTGGTCGGAAGGGGGTTGGACCGGTCCTGATTACAGCGTAGCTTATGCTATGGCCGACTCCCCTTTTGGCCCGTTCAAAAGGGTGGGGAAGATTCTTCAGCAGGATCCCAGGGTCGCTACCGGAGCAGGTCATCATTCGGTCATTCATATCCCGGGGACCGACGACTGGATCATTGTTTATCATCGGCGTCCGCTTGGTGAAACAAACGGAAATCATCGCGAAACCTGCATGGATCAGCTTATCTTTGATCCTGATGGTACAATTCAGCCCGTTAAAGTTACTTTCGAAGGAGTGGCTAAAAGAAAATTACAGAAACAGTCGCGAACTGCATCTGGCAATTAGCGACTGGCTTTTAGCTGCAAGCAGCCAAAACACCTTAATATTGATCAGAAATGAGTTTCAGCTTAAAGGGGTATTGAAAAGTGCCCGGTAAATTCTATTTTTCGGATAAAATTGGTTGATTCGCTGCATTTTTCTAATTTCACGCTCTTAAATTTATCCGGATGATATTTCCCAAAATTACAGTAAATACTCCAATCGAGTTCATCAATCAATATGGTACAGATACTATGGTTGAGAACCTCGGAATCCGATTTACAGCTATTGGCGACGGATGGGTAGAGGCCACCATGCCAGTTGATCACCGAACTTCACGCCCCGGAGGATTGTTGCACGGAGGGGCCAACCTGGCACTCGCCGAAACAGTAGCAGGACTAGGTTCCATGCTGACAATCGATAACAATGATTTCGATGTTCTCGGAATCCAGGTCAGTGCCAATCATACCGGCGGAGCATCCAAGGGAACTGTATATGCCCGCGCCGAAATCGTGCATTCCGGTATCCAGACCCAGGTTTGGAATATTGAAATAAAAAATGAAGCCGGAAAACTAATTTCAACTGCAAGAGTGACCAACATGATTGTAAAA
>Ga0208789_1001260_pt1 | contig 15227 bp, 14 predicted proteins | sample Methanotroph_Enr_FD_187368 | JGI IMG/M metagenome (GOLD analysis project Ga0208789, IMG submission 187368) | Enriched soil microbial communities from Old Woman Creek wetland in Ohio, USA - Methanotroph_Enrichment_5 (SPAdes) (version 2) | ecosystem: Environmental > Terrestrial > Soil > Wetlands...
CGCTGCGCGCACACCCCCGGGCCCCCTCGAAGAAGCCCGGCGGAGCCGGGCTTCTTCTTTGCGATCTCCGGGCGGCTGCCCCTACTTCAGGTGCTTCTCCAGGAACGCGTAGATGTCCTTCCGGGATTCCTGGGCGAGGGCGGTGTCGATGCGGTTGAAGCTGTGGCCGCCGGGGGCGTCGGGGTAGATGCGGTACTCGAAGGTCTTGCCGGCGGCCTGGAGGGCCCGGACGAGGGATTCGACCTCGACCACGTTGACGTCGCGGTCGTTGGTGGTGCTGTGGACGAGCAGGGGGGTGCGGAGCTTCTGCACGTTCCACACGGGGCTCCGCCGCCGGTACTCGTCCACGGCGTCCTTGGGCTCCTTCCCGATGTGGTACTTGGCGGAGAACTCGGCCACGTAGTCCTGGCCCAGGTAGCCCAGGCGCAGGATGAGGTCGGAGACAGGCACCCCGGCATAGGCCGCGGCGAACTTCTCCGGGTGGTCGAAGACGGCCATGAGGGCGATGAGTCCGCCGTGGCTCCAGCCCACGATGGCGCAGCGTTTCGGGTCCACGGGCAGGTGCTCCACGGCCCAGTCGCGGCCGGCCACCACGTCGTCGATCTCCAGGCCGCCGTAGTCGATGGCCTCGTAGAAGGACCGACCGTAGCCCGTGGACCCCCGGTAGTCGGGCGCCACCACGATGTAGCCCCGGTCGAGCATCTCCCGCACGATGTGGACGTGGTAGGTGCCGAAGTCGCCATGCACGCCCCCGTGGGGCAGGACGATGAGGGGCAGCTTCCGGTCCTTCGGGGCCTTCCGCGGCACGAAGACGTACTGCTGGACCTTCAGGGGGTGGCGCTCGTTCCTGATGCCGTAGGTCTCCTCGCCCTTGGGGTTGGGCGGGCCCGTGTAGGTCACCTTGTCCACCAGGGCCACGTCGGAGAGGCGCTGGAACCAGAGCTGGTCGTCCGCGGCCTTCCGCAGGGCGTCCAGCTCCCACTGGAGGCCGACGACCTGCGATTCCACCCGTTTCAGGCGATCCTCCCCGGCAGGGGCCTGGGCGGACAGGGGAGAGGCTGCCGGGAGGGCCAACATGAGCAGGGCTGCCGCCCGGAGGATCGGTGAGCGCATGGGTGCCTCGCAGGAAGAATGTCGCCTACGAGCCTACGCCTAATGACATCGCAAGACGAGGCTCAGCCTTCCCAGCTCACCCAGCCGGCCCGTCCCGGGATCTCCCTGCGGGAGACGGCCTTGGCGGGGGGATTCGCGGCCTTCAGCTCGGGCAGCCAGTCGGCGTGGGTGCGGGCCTCCACGCCCCGGGCCCGCAGGCCCCCCAGGAAGGCATCGAAGGTCTCGAAGAGGGCGCCGCCCTCCACCTCGGTGTGCAGGGCGTAGACGTTGAGGGCATCCTCGCGCACCAGCCCCCAGACCTCCTCGTTCACCTGGGCAGGGCTGCGGCCCTCCAGGCCCAGCAGCTCGTCGAGGGTGGGCAGGGTGGTGGGCATCTGGAGGGTCTTCAGGGTCCGGCCGTTCACGATGGGATAGAAGGGCGAGGAACCCCGGCAGTCCCCGGCGTAGTCGAGGCCGTAGGCCTCCTGCAGCTCCAGGGTGGTGTCGTTGCAGCGCCAGGCGGGACTCACGGCGCCGCGGGCCTTCTCCCCGAAGACGGTCCCGAAGGCCTCGTGGGCCCGGGCGTACCAATCGGACAGCCACTGCCTGGACTTCCGGTCCAGCAGGTCGTGGTACTGCACGTGGTCCCAGGCGTGGATGCCCACCTCGTGGCCGGCCTCCCTCGCCTGGCGCATTTCGGCCGCGGCCCGCTTCCAGATGGTGGGGGCGGGCAGCAGGACGCCGTACATCATCGTCCTGAAGCCGTACAGCTTCGCCGCGTTGGTGCGGCGCATCTTGGCCAGGAAGCCCTTCCGGAAGATGCGGCGGAGGGCCTTGCCGCTGTTGTCCGGCCCGAAGCTGAAGTAGAAGCTGGCCCGCATCTGGTGCCGGTCCAGCAGGCGGAGGAGGGTGGGGATGCCCCGGACGGATCCTTCCAGGGTGTCGACATCGACGCGGAGCGAGATGGCTTTCATGCGGGGGCCTTTCGACCCTCCATTGCACCCGGGAACCCAGGCGCCAGCAAGGCGCGTGCGGCCGCTATTTCCAGGACTGGCCCTTCCACTGCTGCAGGGCGGCGAGCGTCTTCTCCACGTGCTGGCCGGGCTTGAGGTCCGTGTAGGTGAAGAGGATCCGGCCGTCGGGGGTGATGACGTACGAGGTCCGGTTGGCATACTCCGGCTTGGCGGCCAGCACGGCGTCGTAGGCCTTCATGATGTGCTGGTCGGGGTCCGCGGCCACGGCGAACTTGCCCCGGCACTCGCTCACGGAGAACTGGTTCAGCTTGTCGATGCCGTCGTGGGACACGCCGATCACGGTGGCGCCCAGGGCCTTGTACTGGTCGATGGCTTCGGCGAAGTCATGGGCCTCGACGGTGCAGCCCGGGGTGAAGGCCGCCGGGTAGAAGTAGAGGACCACGGGACCCTTCTTCAGGGCCGCGGCCAGGGAGAAGGTGGATACCTTGCCGCCGAGGGAGGCCTGGGCCTGGAAATCGGGCGCCCGGTCGCCCACCTTCAGGGCGGCGAAGGCGGGGACGGCGAGGCAGGTGAAGGCCAGGGCGAGGGTGAGGCGTGATCGGGCTGCCATGTGATCCTCCTGATCCAGGTCCACTCCGCCGGGAAGTGGCGGGGGGAGTGGATGATACATGCCCTAATTTGAGACAAAGACTCCATCAAGGCCCGTGAATTCGGGTCATTGGGGGAGAGATGCGGTGATGCCATTTTACTAAATTGAATCAATACTAATTTTAGATGAATAACTGCCAGCGGACTCCAGGGCGTGGCAAGCGGGACCCGGGCCTGGATGTCGGGGCCCCCGGGGGCACCGGGGCCGACATCTGGGCTGCCCCTACTCCTGTCGGAAGCTCTGGCTCCGGTCCGTCCGCCGGGCCTGGATGAAGCGCCGCATGGGCTCGAGATCGGCCTCGGCCCGGGGGTGGAGCACCACGCCCAGGCGGGTGGGATAGGGCTGACCCTCCAGGACCGTGAGGTGCCGGACCTCGCCGGGGCAGTGCAGGGGGATGTCGCCCGGGAGGGTGGCGTCGATCTCCAGGGGGGCGTGCAGGTCGACCATGAAGAGATCCTGGAAGGCAAGCCCCACGCCGGTCTCCGTGAGGTTGGTGAGCAGCGCCTCGTGACGGCGGCCACCCAGTTCCACCACGGCCCGGAGGGGGGTCTGGTCCGGGGCTGCCACTCGTATGTCGGTACGCCGGTGGAGCCGCGCGTCCAGGGGCCAGTCCAGGCGGAGCAGGGTCGTCCCGCCGGGCTTCTGGGTCACGGAGAGCAGCTTGGCCTCCACGGAGAGCAGTTCGTGGCCCAGGAGGATGGAGATGGTGGCGATGATGCCCGGAGCGGGCATCTGATCCCGGGGGCGGCCGCCCTCCAGATCCAGGGTCTCCCCGGCCTCGTAGGCGGTCAGGTGCAGATCCCCGAGGAGGCGGGGGCTCCCCTTGGGACGCAGGCTGACGGGCGCCTGGGTATCCACGGCTTCCCGCAGCAGCTGGTTCAGGGCGAGATCGGTGAGGTAGGCCCCGCTGGCCATGGGAAATCCTTTCAAATGCCCTGCGCGAGCCGGTCCGCGAGGTTGGCGTGCAGCCCGGCGGCGAGAATGGCCCGTGCGGCGCCTTTCACATCGTAGTCCAGGCGGTGCAGCCGCACCCGGCGGCGTTTCGGATCGAAGGTGAGGAAGGAGACCCGGGGGTCCCGGTCCCGGGGCTGCCCCACGGATCCGGGGTTCACCAGATACCGGCAGTGGGGCTGGAGCCCGAACCATTCGCCGGGCTGGAGGGAAATCCAGTTCAGCTGGCCCCGGGTCTCGTCCAGCTCGAAGCAGCCGGGAAGGTGGGTGTGCCCGAAGAAGCAGAGCTGGCCCTGGAAGGCGTCGAAGGCCTGGCCGATCTCGCGGATGTGGAGCAGGTAGGCGTCCTCGTCCATGGGGGACCCGTGGGCGATCTGGTAGTCCTCGCCCACCCAGAGGGGCCCCACCGGCAGTTCGGAGAGGAACCGCCAGTTGTCCTGGCGGAGCCGCTCGCGCGTCCAATCCGCCGCCTGCCGGGCCGGCAGGCTGAAGGCCCCATCCTGCTCCAGGCCCGCGCACACCTTGTCGTGGTTGCCCCGCACCATGAACCGGGGCCGCAGCTCGCGGACCTTGTCCAGCAGCTGGTTGGGGTGGGCGCCGTAGCCTACCAGGTCGCCCAGCAGGACGAACCGGTGGATGGCCCTGCGCCTGGCGAACCGCAGCACGGCGCGGAGGGCATGCAGGTTCGAATGCAGATCGGAGAGGATCAGGTCCACGGTGGCTCGGAGGTTGATCAGGATTCTAGCAAGGCCGAGGCCAATTCCCCCGGTTCCCTTCCGAAGGGCAGGACCATGGGGGCCAGGGACCAGGCTGGCGTGCGGGCCGCCCAGCGGGCCAGGAAGGCCGCGCGGTCCTGGGCCAGGGGGCGGTTCGGATCCCCTCCGGCCCGCGCCCAGGCCCGTCCAGGGGTCTCCGCCAGCCACAGGGGCTGAAACCCGGCGGCGGTCACGGCCCGCCGGGTGTCCGAGTCCTCCCAGGCTCCGCCTCCGAGAGCGAGGACCCCAGGGCGGCCGAGGAGGCGTACCAGGGTGGTGCGTTCGAGGCGCCGGAAGGCCGCCTCCCCAGCCTCCGCGAAAAGCGCCGCGATGGGTTTCCCCGCCTCGGCCTCCACAGTCAGGTCCAGGTCCACGAACGGCAGGCCCAGGCGGAGCGCCAGTTCCCTGCCGAGGGTGGTCTTGCCGGCCCCGCTGCCGCCCAGCAGGGCCAGACCCTGGCCCGGGCGAAAGGGGGGGCGCACCCGCCAGCGCGCCCGCTGGGCGGCCCAGCCGAGCGCGGCGGGATCGGCGGCGCGGTGGAGGGCGCCCACCATGGCCAGGGATTCCGCCCCGGCCCGGAAGCAGGCCTCCGCATCCCCGGACTCCAGTCCGCCGATGGCGACAGGGGCCAGCCCCTTCCGGCGCAGGGCCGCACAACCCGCGGCCAGGCCCTCGAGGCCGATGGGCGCGGCGTGGTCGGCCTTGGTGGCCGTCCCCCGGAAGGGGCCGACGCCCGCGTGATCGCAGGCGGGGTCCACGGCCTCCCATTCGGAGGCCCCGTGGGTGGAGGCGCCGACGTGACAGCCGGCCAACCCCGGCAGCCTGCGGGCCTCGGCAGCCGGCAGGTCCCCCTGGCCCAGGTGCAGGCCCCAGGGCGCGAGCCCTTCCCGGGCCGCCAGCACGGCCAGGTCGGCCCGGTCGTTCACGCAGATGAGGGGCCAGCCCCCGTTCGCGGCGGCCGCCCCCAGGGCCTTCCGGAGCTCCTCCCACTGGGCGGCGGCCCCGAGGGGCTTGCCCCGGAACTGCACCAGGGGGAACCCCGCCTCCCCGAGGCGCCGGATCTGCTCCGACAGGGGCTCGGGGCGGGCGGCATCCGTGATGGGGTAGAGGGGCGGGAGGTGGAGCATGGCTCGAGTCTAGCGCTCAGGCCGCCTCGCCCTCCGAGAACTGCAGCCGCACCAGCTTGGCGTAGACGCCGTCCTGGGCGATGAGGCCGTCATGGGTGCCGCGCTCCACCAGGGCGCCCTGGTCCATCACCCAGATCTCGTCGGCCTCGCGGATGGTGGACAGGCGGTGGGCGATGGTGAAGGTCGTCAGCCGGTGGCTGACGCGCTCGATGACCGTCTGGATCTTGGATTCGGTCTCGGAGTCGATGTTCGCCGTAGCCTCGTCCAGCAGCAGCACCGCCGGCTCCTGGTAGAGCATCCGGGCGAAGGCCAGCAGCTGGCGCTCGCCGGCGCTGAGCTTCTGCCCCCGCTCGCCCACCTGGGTCTCGAGACCCAGGGGCAGCCGGCCCACCAGATCCTTCAGCTGGCTCTGCTCCAGCACCGACGCCAGGCGAGCCTCGTCCAGGGGCCGGTCCAGGAGGATGTTGTCCCGCAGGGTGCCCGAGAACACGAAGACATCCTGCAGGACGAGGCCGAAGAGGTCGCGCACCTCGCGGAGGCGGAGCTCCCGGGTGTCCTCGCCGTCCACGGTGATGCGGCCCTCCAGGGGATCGTAGAAGCGCATGAGGAGGTTGATGAGGGTGCTCTTGCCGGCACCCGTGTGGCCGACCACCGCCACCCGCTGGCCCTTGGGGATCACGCCGCTGAGCCCGCGGACCACCCGGCGCCCGTCCTCGTCGTAGGCGAAGGTGACGTCCTCGAAGCGGATCTCACGCTGGAAGGCGGCCGGCCGGGCGCCGGGCGCCTCCGGGATCTCCTCGCGGTTGTCCAGGAGGCGGAAGATGCGCTCGCTGGAGGCCAGGGCCGTCTGCATGACGTTGTAGCGCTCCGCCAGTTCCCGGATGGGCCGGAAGAACCGCGCGGACTGCTGGATGAAGGCCAGCAGCAGGCCCCAGGTGATGGCACCGGCCTTGAGCTTGAAGCCCGCGTAGAAGATCAGCGCGGCCAGGGTGCCCGAGGTGATGAACTCCACCACGGGGAAGAACACGGCATACGCGAAGATGGTGCGGAGGAAGGCGGCAAGGTAGTCCTGGTTCAGCCGCTGGAACTCGCCCTCGCTCCGGGCCTCCTGGGCGTTCACCTGGACGAGGCCCATGCCGGAGATCTGCTCCTGCAGGTAGGCGTTGATGGCCGCGTAGCGGCGCTGGGTCTCCCGGAAGGCCTCGCCGGCCCGGCGGCGGAAGACTTCCGTGGCCACAAGCAGGAGGGGCAGGATGCCCAGGGCCACCAGGGCCATGCCCGCGTTCGTCCAGAACATCCAGCCCACGATGGCCAGCAGGGACATGGCGTCCCCCACGATGGCCACGAAGCCCGAGGCGAACATCTCGTTCAGGTTCTGGACATCGCTGGTGACGCGGGTCATCAGGCGGCCCACGGGATTGCGGTGGAAGAAGTGGGTGCTGCGTCCCATGAGGTGGGTGAACAGCTGGACCCGGAGGTCCACCATGGCCTTCTGACCCACCCAGGCCAGCAGGTAGTAGCGGAGGAAGCTGACGAGGAAGCCGCCCACGAGGACGCCGATGAAGCCCGCCACCAGGGGCGCGGCGCCGCGCAGGCTGCCGTGGTCCATGAAGCGGTTGATGAGCCGGAGGGTGAGTTCGGAGGGCATGACCTCCAGAAAGGCCCCGAGGCTCATGAGCAGGAGGAGGGCCACCAGCGCGTGCCAGTAGGGTCTCAGGTAGCCGGCCAGCCGCCAGAGCAGCGCATGCCGCAGGGGACGCTGGTCGACCTGGTCCGGCTGGAAGAAGGCTCCTTGTTCCGACATTGTCCCATTCTCCCACACTCCCCGCCCGACACGCTGGAACCGGTCCCTGGGGGACGGATCCGTCCGCGGCCGGTAAAGTACAGGCACGCAAGGAGTGGTCATGCGTTCCTGGAAGTGCCTGGTCCTCGTTTCCGCTGCCGCGGCCCTCCTGGCCGCCGGATCCTCCGCGCCAAACCCGGCCCGGGTGGAGGCGCGGCTCCGCCAGGACGTGACCTTCCTGGCCTCGCCGGAGTTGAAGGGACGCGGGAACGGCTATCCCGAACTGGATCGGGCCGCGAAACACATTGCGGGCGCGCTGCGGGCCATGGGATTGAAACCTCTCATCCAGCGGTTCCCCTTCGTGGCCCGGATCGAGCGGGTGGAGGCCGGCGCGCAGCTCTCCAAGGGCGACCTGGGGCATTCCCTCGTCTGGGGGAAGGACGTGGAGGCCATGGGCTTCAGCGCCGACGCGGAATTCCAGAACAAGGCCCTGGCCTTCGTGGGTTTCGGCCTCCAGGTGCCAGGCGGCTACGACGACCTTGCGGGCATCGAGCTCAAGGACCGGGTGGCGGTGATCGCCCGTGCCGTGCCGGATCTGCCCGCCTTCGCGCACCTGCCGCGGGGGGAACGCAGCCTGTTGGCGCGCCTCAAGAGGCTGGAGAATGCCAAGGTGGCGGCGGTGATCGTGCTGGACGACGGTCCCCTGCACCCGCCCCAGCGGGAGGAGGGCCCGGTGAGGCTGGATCTGCCGGTCCTGGTCATGCCCCCCGCCACGCTCGCGGCCGACTGCGGGGACCTCCCGGCCCGCCTCCAGAAGATCCGCGACACCGGCCAGCCCCAGAGCCAGGACTTCATCTACGCCCCCTGGACCACGCTGTCCCTCGATCTGAAGCTCAACCGCATTGAGGCCCAGGTGCCCAATGTCGTGGCGGTGATCCCCGGCCGGGATCCAAGGCTCCGCGGGGAGTACATCGCCCTCGGCGCGCACATGGACCACCTCGGCCTGGGGGAACGTCACAGCATGGGCGGCGCCGCGGCCCGGGGGCAGGTGCATCCGGGCGCCGACGACAATGCCTCCGGCACGGCGATGGTGCTGGAGCTGGCCCGCGAGCTGAAGCGGGCCCGTCCCCGCCGCTCCATCCTGGTGATGCACTACGGCGGCGAGGAGGAGGGCCTGCTGGGCTCCCAGTACTGGGTGCAGCACCCCACCCTGCCCCTGGCCTCTGTGAAGTTCATGCTCAACTTCGACATGGTGGGCCGCCTGGATCCCAAGGCCCCTCGCCTGCTGATGGGCGGGCTCGGTGCGCCGAAATCCGCCGTGGAGGCGGCCGAGAAGCTGGCGCCGAAGGAATTCGCCATCACGGCGGACGTGGGTGCGGCCGTGGGCGGTTCGGACCACATGAGCTTCTCGCAGGCGAAGATCCCCACCTTCTTCTTCTTCACCGGCCTGCACAGTGACTACCACCGTCCCTCGGACACGGCGGACCGCATCAACTACGCGGGCATGGCCCAGCTGGCGGCCTACGGCCGGGCCGTGACCCTCCAGCTCGCCAACGGGGACATGATGCCGGCCTTCGATCCGGAGACGGCGAAGATCCCCATGCGGGGCGACGCGGGGCCCATGCGCATCGCCTTCGGCACCATCCCCGACTACGCCGACAACGCCAAGGGCTTCCGGATCAACGGGGTGTCGAAGGGAGGCACGGCCGAGGCCATCGGCCTCCAGGCCGGGGACATCCTCACGGCCTTCGGCGACCGGCCCGTCAAGAACATCTACGACTTCATGGGCGCCTTGGGCGCCTTCAAGCCCGGGGACAAGGTGGTGGTCCGCTGGCTCCGCGGGGAGCAGCCCATGCAGGCCGAGGCCACGCTGCGGGGAAGGGACTGACATGCGCCTGGCCACGCCCTCCGGCTTCGCCACCGAGGTCTTCCTGCTGGAGACCCCGGATGCGGCGCTCCTGCCCGAGGGCCCCTGGACGCTCCTGGGGGACGAACACCTGCGGGACGCCTGGCGGGACGCGGGCATGCCCGAACCCGACCATGCGCTTTGGGTATCGGTGGCCGAGGAGGAGAAGAAGCTGCGCACCCTGGTCCCCTGGCTGGAGCACTGGGCGCGGGTGCCGCTGCACCGCGAGGCCACGGTGGTGGCCCTGGGCGGGGGGGTGCTCACGGACCTCACGGGCCTGGCCGCCTCCCTCTACCTCCGGGGCGTGGCCTGGCAGGCCTGGCCGACCACCCTGCTGGCCATGGCGGACGCGGGGCTGGGGGGCAAGACCGGGGCCGACCTGGCCGCCGGGAAGAACCTGGTGGGGGCCTTCCATCCGCCCCGCCGGCTGGTGGCCTGCACGGACTTCCTGGGCAGCCTCCCGTCGCGGCACCTGGAGAACGGGCGCTGGGAGCTGGTGAAGACGGCCCTGATCCAGGGGGAGATGGCCTGGGCCTCGGAGATGCTCCAGGACGGTCCGGTCAAGCAGGCCTGGGTGGAGCGGGCCCTGGCCTTCAAGGCCGGCGTGGTCCACCGCGATCCCCGCGAATCGGGCGAGCGCCGCCTGCTGAACCTCGGGCACACCCTGGGCCACGCTCTGGAGGCGGCCTCGGGCTACCAGCTGCTCCACGGCGAGGCCGTGGGCCTCGGCCTGCTGGCCTCGTGCCTGCTGGTGGAGGACCTGGACCTGAAGCCCTTCCCGGTCGAGTTCCTGGACCTGCTGGCCCGGCGTCTGGCCCCCCTGGCCCCGCTTCTGGCACCCTGGCCCGCCTGCCTGCCCCTCCTCCACCGGGACAAGAAGGCCCGCGCCGCCGCCCACAGCACCGATGGCTTCCCGGCTACCGAGATCCACTGCATCCTTCCCAGGGCCGGCGAACCCGCGATCCAGCGGATCCTGGCCCCCGAGGCCTGGGCCGTCCCCCATGCCCGTCTGACCCAGCTCCTTGCCCAAGAGGCCGCCCGTGCGTGATTCCCGAACCCTGATCCTGGCGGGCCTGCTGGTGCCGCCCCTCCTCGCCGCGCCCCAGGCGGACGTCCGCGCCCTGATGCTGCAGGCCCGGGCCCTCCAGCTGCGGGGCGGAGGCACCGATCCCGAAGGCGCCGCGGCCATCTACCGGCGCGTGGTGGTCCTGGTCCCCCAGAGTGCGGAGGCCCGGCTGCGCCTGTCCGAGGCGCTGCAGGAGGCCCGTGACCTCGAGGGCGCCCTGGCCCCGGCCCAGAAGGCCGTGGAACTGGCTCCCCAGAACGGGGAGGCCCGGGCCCACCTGGCCCTGCTCCAGGTCCAGCGCGGCCAGAAGGACCCGGCCCTCTTCCCGGAAGCCCAGAAGGAACTGAAGGCGGCGACGGCCCTCCTGCCCCAGGATCCGGAACTGTGGGCGCGCCTGGGGGAGGTCTCCGAGCAGCTCCACGACGGCCCCGGGGCCCTGAGGGCCTGGCTCCGCCTGGGTCGCCTGCGGCCCACATTCACACCGGCCTGGGAGCGGGCCTACCTCCAGGCGGTGGCCATCCAGGACTATGCGGGGAAGCGGGAGGCCGTGCTGGCGCTCAATGCGCACCGCCCGGACGACCGCCAGCTCCGCATGCTGGAGGAGCTGGCCCGGGAACAGATCAAGTCCGGCTTCCTCGCCCACGCCGAGGAGAGCTTCCTGCTGCTGGCGAAGCACCTGCCCCAGGAACCCGCCCTCTGGGAGAACATCTCCCTGGTCCGCCTCCAGACCTCGCGGTACGGCGAGGCCTTGGAGAGCCTGGGCCGCGCCGAAGCCCTGAAGCCCAGTCCGCGCATCAGCTTCAACACCGCCATGGCGCTCATGAACCTGGGCCGGTTCGCCGAGGCGGAGGCCCGGCTGAAGCCGCTGGTGGAGGCCCCGGCCGACAAGGACCCCTTCGCGGACGGGGCGCAGGCCCTCTACGCGGAATCGCTCCTGCTTCAGGGCAAGGGCGCCGAGCTGTTGGCCTTCGTGAAACGCCAGCCCCCCCGGAGCGAAGTGGCTGGCGAGATGCAGGTGTTCATCTGCCAGGCGCATATCAGCCTCAACGACTGGAAGGCCGCCCTGGCCGCCATCCGGGAGGGGATCGACCGCTTCCCGAAGGTGCCCTTCTTCGCCCAGGCGAAGGGCCTGCCGGAGAAGGACCTGGAATACGCCTTCTTCTCACGAAAGGAGGCGCGGGTGGTCCTGGAGCAGTTCCACAAGGAGGGCATGGCCGTTCTCTGGTCGGAATTCCACCGCTGGGACAAGTGTCTCGAGGCCCTGGAGCAGGCCCGGGCCCTCGGGCCGGTGCGCGGCGTGGATCTGCTCATCATGCAGAGCACTGCCTTGGAGCAGCTCAACCGGCCCAAGGACGCCCTCCGCGTGCTGCGCGAGGCCCAGAAGATGGCCCCCGGCAATCCGATGGTCCAGAACAACCTGGGGTACCTGCTGCTGGAGCAGGAGCAGGATCTGCCGGAGGCCGCGGCCCTCATCGAGGCCAGCGCGAAGGCCACGCCGGACAATGGCAACGTGGTGGACAGCCTGGGGTGGGCCCAGTTCAAGCTGGGCCGCGTGGCCGAGGCCGAGGTGACGCTGCGGCGGGCCGCGGAACTGAGCCCCTACAGCTCGGAGGTGCGCAGGCACCTGGGTGAAGTCCTCCTGAAGCAGGGCAAGCTGGAGGAGGCCGCGGACCAGTGGGAGCGCGCCCTGGCCTTCGTCTTCCCGGACCGCCCTGCTCTGGAGAAGCGCCTCGGTGACCTCCGGCTGCGCATCGCCAAGGAGCAGGCCCTGAAGGTGGCGGAGCCCGTTCCAGCCGCGGATGACGATGAGGAGGCCCCGTGATCCTGCTTTTCCAGGCGCCTCCGCCCGCGCAGGCGACGCCTGCGCCCTCGGCACCCGTGCGGGCCCAGTACGGCTGGGGCTACGCCGGTCCCGACGGCGAGGGCACGGGCACGCTGAGCCTGCTCATGGACGCCGCCACCGGGAAGCTTGTCCTCGAACTCCACGGCCTCGGCGAGCGGCTGGTCCTGCTGGAGGGCGATCGGGCCTCGGGGTATCGGGTGCTGGCCCCCCGCCAGAAACTGGACCAGCGGGCGCCCACCCTGGCGGAACTTCCGCTACCCTTCCTGCCCCAGGTGCCCAGCGTGGAGGCCCTGCTGAAGCTCCTCCGCACCGGCGAAGGCCCCGGTGTCACCGTGCGGAAGCGGGATGCCCAGGGCCCCGCGAAGCTCCATTGGCAGGGCCAGGATCCCAAGGGCCGCACCGAGCAGGTGTGGCTGGACCGGAAGCGGTGGGAGGAGCCGAAGTAGGGCGACCACTCGCCGTGCGGGCATGCCGAAGGCGGCCGATGGAACCTCCCTGCGGCTGATCTCTGTGTCCTCTGCGGTCTTCTGCTGCCTCTGTGTGCCTGCTCGACTTGAATTCCAGGAAAAGCCTTACTTTGTCACGCCCCCTGGCGCCGGCGGCTTCCCGGCCTCGACCCAGGCGCTGAGCACGGCGTCGCCGAGGTGTTCGGCGGCCCGCTCCAGCTGGCCCTTCAGGATGGGTCCCTGCTTGGCCCAGAAGATCATCCAGTAGGCTGGGGTGCGCTGCCGTCCCCGCGGGTCCACGGGCGTGGTGCGGTCCGCTGCGCGGTCGTCCGCCAGCAGCTGCGGCACGAGGGCGTACGAGGCCGCGAGCCAATCCCAGGGGCGGTCGAGGATGTGCGGATCCGCCACGGCCGCGGGTGCCTTCAGGGTGTCCTCCTGGACGAAGCGTTCCACCAGGCCCGTCTCCCAGCGGCTGTGGACGCCCTTCTGGTCCGTGGTCAGACCGTCATGGTTCTCCGTGGAATGCAGGGGCACGTGCAGGTCGGCAACGTAATGCGACAGGATGCTGGTGGCGAAAGCCACCCGCTCTGGATCGCCGGAACGGAAGGCCGCCACGAGATCCCGCCAGCGGTCCTGGATGATCCAGGGCACGACGCCGTTCCGGTAGAAACCATCTCCCAGGCGCGCTTGCGCCGCTTCCTGGTCGTGCGGAACGCCGGCGGGGCCGCCATAGGGCTCGCAGTCCAGGAAGTGCCTCGGGCCTTCCTTCCGGTCCTGCCGCCAGTGGTCAGGATCGGAGGCGTGATCGCGCAGGAAGTCCTCCCGGCCCCGGTACCAGGCCTGCGCCTCCGGGGGGAGGGTGGTCACGGACAGGGTGACAACGGCGCGGTGCCCCTTGTCCCCCCAGCAGAGCAGGGGCAGGGCGGCGAGGAACAGCAGCAGGGGGAATCGGATCTTCAAGCCGTGCTACCGCGGAATGGTGCCGGTGCGCTCCCAGCGGGTGCGGGTGAAGAAGTGCCGGGCGGCGTCCACGAAATCCTGGACCACGTCCATGGGACCACTTGGCACGCGGCCGTTGTCATCGTCCGAATCACCCTCCCGGAAGCTCCACCACACGATGAAGGGGCGGCCGCGGAGGTGGTCCATGGGCATGAAACCCCAGTAGCGGCTGTCCATGCTGTTGTCGCGGTTGTCCCCCATGGCGAAGAGATGGCCCGGGGGCACGGTCACGGGGCCCAGGTTGTCCTTGAATCCCTCCTGGATGAGGCTGTCGATGCCTTGGCGGTCCATGGTGAGCTCGTCAGGATCGGCGTGGCGCCAGGTGCCCACGGGCTGTTCCGCCTCGCCGGCGAACCGCTGCGGGGGCCAGGGTCCGGGTGTCGGGCCCTCGGGGTTGCGGCCGAACTGGAATTCCCAGGGGCCGGTGACCTGCTTGCCGTTCACGTAGAGCCGCTTGTTGCGCATCTCCACGGTGTCGCCGGGCAGCGCCACGCAGCGCTTCACGTAGTCCTGGTCCCGGTCGAGGGGATAGCGGAAGACGATGATGTCGCCCCGCTGGACGCCCCGCATGGGGAAGAGCTTCTCCTCCCAGGTCCACTGGGGGCGGGCGAAGATGAACTTGTTGGCCAGCAGATGGTCCCCGATCATCAGCGTGTTCCGCATGGAGGCCGAAGGGATCTTGAACTGCTGGCCGACGAAGGTCTTGAAGAAGAGAATGAGGACCATCGCGAAACAGACCACCTCCAGGTTGTCCCGGATGGAGCCCTTGGCGGCGCCGGGTGGAAGGATGGCTTCGGTCGTGTCATCGGCCATGAAGGCTCCCGGAAATTGGAAGGTCGGTGAAGCCACGGGCCACAAGACGGTTGACGGTCACCCAGACCCCGTCCCGCAACTCCTTGGACTCGACTTCCCCGAGGCCCGGCAGGTAGAGGGTTCTCCTCGGAGCTCCCTGGGCCGGGCGGGCCTCCACCCAGAACCCGACGCTGGAGGCAGAGGCGGGCAGGAGGCCGGCGCCGTCCCAGGTGGCGCGTCCGAGCACGTGGAAGGCCGTGCCCCGGTCTTCCCAGGCGGAGGTGCGCGGGAAGCCCTCGGGGAGGATCCGGGCCAAGGCCTTGCCGTCCGGGCCGAGGAGGGCGATGCCGCCGTCCTGGTGCCGGAGGACCAGGGTGAGCGAGCCCCGGAGGCTGGTGTAGTCGACCTGGACCGTGCCCGATCCGGCCCCCTGGAAGGAGGTCTTGGCCACGCGGACCTGGAGGCGTTCCTGGGACCGCTGGGGCTGGGGCAGCGTGGGGTCCTCGTAGGCGAGGGTCAGCCCTTCTTCCGTGGGACCGTAGATCCGGCCCTGCGGCTGGGGCAGGCAGGCGGTGGCCAAGAGCAGCACCGCCGCGGGGGCGAGGAAACGCAGGAGGGGGCTCACCGGGGCCCCTTGTTGAACTTGGCCATGAGATCGGACAGGGAGGCGCCGCTGGCGGGGTTGGGGGCGGGAGTCTCGCGGCGGGGCGACTGGGTGGGCCTGGCCTCGCGCTCGGGGCGCGGCGGCCGCTCACCCTGCGGGCGGGGAGGACGGGGGCCTTCGGGACGGGGAGGACGGGGCCCCTCCGGCCGGGCGGACGGGGCACCGCCGGGGCGTGCGCCA
>Ga0208789_1001262_pt1 | contig 15207 bp, 16 predicted proteins | sample Methanotroph_Enr_FD_187368 | JGI IMG/M metagenome (GOLD analysis project Ga0208789, IMG submission 187368) | Enriched soil microbial communities from Old Woman Creek wetland in Ohio, USA - Methanotroph_Enrichment_5 (SPAdes) (version 2) | ecosystem: Environmental > Terrestrial > Soil > Wetlands...
TGCCTCGGTTGTGACGATAGGTGTAATATGCGCCAGCTATTCTCAGATCATTGAATTATTTCCCGGCGGCGGCGGAGGCTATCTCGTCGCCAGCAAACTGATCTCGCCAACAGCTGGTGTTGTTTCGGGCTGCGCACTGCTTGTCGACTATGTCCTGACTATTGCCATTTCGATATCAAGCGGCGCGGATGCATTATTTTCAATCCTTCCCGGCTATATGCTTGCTTATAAACTTCCTGTTGCTCTGATGGCAACGCTGCTGCTTACTCTTTTGAATCTCAGAGGGGTCAAAGAATCCGTCCTGCTTTGGGTGCCGGTGTTTTTTATTTTTCTTGCCACACATGCTTTTGCGATCGTCTTTACGATAATAACACATTTGGGAAATTTGCCCGCCCTTGCCGCTGGGACAGGCTCAGATCTCCGCAATGCTCATTCTGAGCTTGGTATCTTTGGGCTTTTCATGCTGCTGATACGCGCCTACAGTGTCGGTGCCGGAACATTCACCGGTATCGAAGCAGTCAGTAATGGGCTACCGATCCTTCGTGAGCCTCGCGTGCATACGGGAAAGCGCACCATGCTTTATATGGGATTATCGCTTGGAATCATGGTAGCGGGCCTGCTGTTTGCGTATTTGCTTTATCGAGTGGAACCGCAAAGCGGGAAAACTCTTAATGCGGTGCTTCTCGGGCAAATAACCGCACACTGGCCGGCGGGACTGGGGTCGGCATTTGTATTTGCGGCGATGATCTCCGCCATGGCACTGCTTTTTATCGCAGCCCAATCTGGTTTTCTCGATGGGCCACGGGTACTGTCAAATATGGCTATGGACCGCTGGGTTCCCACACGTTTTGCCTCTTTGAGCGACCGGCTTGTAACTCAGAATGGTATTTTGCTGATGGGTACAGCTGCGGCGATTGTTATTTTGGCAACAGGCGGCTCGGTTGGATTTATTGTCGTGCTTTACAGTATAAACGTGTTCATTACGTTCACGCTTTCTCAGCTTGGCATGGTGCGGCATTGGTGGAGTTCTCGTAGAGTCGAACCCAAATGGAAACACAAACTGACAATTAACAGCATCGGATTTTGTCTTACGTTGTTTATTTTAGCAATGCTTAGCATCCTCAAATTCTGGGAAGGAGGCTGGATCACGCTGTTTGTAACGGGCATTATTGTGCTAATTGCTTACATGATCCGGGGTCATTATCGCCGTATTGAACGCGATCTTACCCGGTTGCGAGATTTGGCAAAGCAGTTTGAAAACAACGCTCTCAAATCAGGCCAGAATACAAAGTGCAGCTCATGCGAGCGTGATGGCAAAACCGCGGTTATCTTTGTTAATGGTTTTAACGGTCTTGGGGTTCACTCGCTGCTGACGATAAATCGAACGTTTCCAGATGTTTTTAAAAATTTTATTTTCGTGCAGGCCGGCGTGGTCGATGCGGGAAATTTCAAAGGCTCCGACCAGATTGAAAAACTCCGAGAACATATATCAAAAGAAACATCGCGATATGTCCAATGCATGCGTAATCTGGGTTACTGCTCAGAGGCAGTTACTGAAATTGGAACCGATATCGTTGATACTGCCGCTCGACTTGCCTTAGAGATATCTGAAAAATTTTCTCAATCGGTTTTCTTCGGCGGCCAGCTTGTATTTGAAAAAGAATCCTGGGTAACTCGTCTCTTACACAATTACGTCGTTTTTGCGCTACAGCGAAAACTGTTTCGAAAAGGTATACCGTTTTTAATATTGCCGATTCGGGTGTGATTGGCGGAAGTGCGAAAAGTGTGAAAAGTGCAAGAGTGCCGAAGTGCGAATACAGGAGGCAGAATACAGGAGACAGGAGAGGAGTCGCTTCGCGATATTATTTTATTTCTGGATCCCCGCCTTCGCGGGGATGACAAGTCACTTTTGAGCACAGAAATAAGGATAGGGTATTATACTAGGGAGGAGGCAAAGGAAATCGCTGCGCGAGGCTTATTTAAAAAGGTCCTTCGCAGAGCTCAGGATGACCAACCGCGGCGCGGTTGCTGCGCGATGGGTGGTTAATTCTGGATCCGGAACGTTTGCGGGGATGAATCCAGATTTGTGCTGGGCCTTTCTTTCTTTATAGTTCCTATTATAATTGCCCGTTATGAGTATTTCATTTATTGAGCTGATTTCATTATTGGGTGCTGGTTCGGTCTTGCTGGCCATGTTTTTGGCGGAGGGCTGGGTTTTGTGGATGGCGGTTTCCGGCTGGCGGGGCGCCAAACATACCCGGCTGGTGTGGGGGCTGCATGGTTTTGCATTTTTGATCGGGGCGGCGGCGGGATGGGCATATTTTGTTGAGCCGAACTGGATCGAGGTTAATACCATTCAAATCCAGACAGACAAGATCACTAAGCCGGGGCTGCGTATCGTGCATTTTTCGGATACTCACTGCGATGTGAAGAAACGAAACGAGGATAAGCTTGTGCGTATTATAAATTCTCTTGAGCCTGATGTGGTTGTTTTTACGGGTGATTCTTTGAACGATACACGCGCGATCGGTAACTTTAAGGAGATGCTGTCGAAGATCAAGGCCAAGCTGGGCAAATTCGCGGTTAAAGGGAATTTTGAATCGTCGCTGTGGTCGGAAATGGATCTTTTTGGCTCAACGGGATTTGAACTGCTTGATGGGCGGGCTGTAAGGGTGACGGGCGAGGACGGGCAGGTTTTAAATGTTCTTGGGGTTGACTGCATGAGGTCTTCCTCGATCTATTCGGTGAGGCAAAAACTGCTTGCGGGGGACAGCAATGAATTCACGGTTTTGCTGGATCACTGGCCTGATGATATTGAGATGTTTGCGGGGCAGGTGGATCTCTACCTTGCGGGTCATACGCATGGCGGGCAGGTGGCGATGCCTTTTTATGGGGCGATAATTACATTTTCGAAGTTCGGCAAAAAGTATGAGGCCGGCAGATATGACGTTAACGGCACCACACTTTACGTCAATCGCGGAATCGGAATGGAAGGGGCAAAGGCACCGAGGATTCGCTTTATGGCCAGGCCTGAAATAACGGTTTTTGATGTGAGCAGATAGCGCTGTAAAATCCTTTTCAAGGCAGGTGGTGATTACTCCGATAGAGTAATTGGAATCTATTAAGGTCTTGCTCATGTTTAATAAAAAGCGAAATAAGTTCCTGCAACTGACGGTAAAGCTGTTCGAGGTGGCTATATACCCGAGCGGGCGGAATTTTTTCAAGAACAAAGGCCCGATAAGACAGCATTTTCTGCCGCCATTGATGGTTCGCAAGCCTGTGTGGCGCAAATAAGCAAACCAGGGGGATAGGAATAGCAAAACTAGGGGATAGGAATAGCGTATAGAAATACGCAAATTCAAAACAACTACGACGGCTATACCTTTTTGGTTAATCATTTTTCCCGTATTTTCATTTTGGCATTTCTGAAAGTTGACAATTCACACCTGCGAAGCTTAAATACTATTCCGTAAAGCAAAGTGGCTGGCCGCTTTGTGATTTTCCGGGGGCGGGATGGATATTTCAATTGTCATTGTAAGCTGGAACACGCGAGAAATACTTCGCAACTGCCTGGATTCCATATATAAAAATCGCGGCGATCTCGGCATGGAAGTTATCGTGGTGGATAACGCATCGTCGGACGGCTCGGCAGAGATGGCTCGCGAGGATTTCAAAGACGCGGTAGTTATCGCAAATCGCGACAACAGGGGGTTTGCGGCGGGCAACAACCAGGGTATCGCGATAGCGCGGGGTGAGTGGATACTTCTTTTGAACAGCGATACGGTCGTGCTTGGAGATGCGCTGCAAAAAACGCTGGCTTACGCGAGGGCAAATACGCGAGCGGGTGTTGTGGGCTGTCGGATACTTAATGGCGATATGTCGCTTCAGCGGAGCTGTTTTAAATTTCCATCCATTTTGAATATGTCGCTTTCAGCGAGCTATTTGTATAAAATTTTTCCGCGAAGCCGGTTTTTCGGGCGTGAGCGGATGACGTGGTGGGATTTTAATGAGGCTCGGCGGGTTGATGCGGTGTGCGGGGCGTTTATGTTGATCAGCAGGGCGGCTATACAAGAAGTGGGGCTTATGGATGAAGGATTTTTTATGTATGCCGAGGAGACGGATTACTGCTGGCGTTTTTCGCGGGCGGGGTGGGAAATACGGTTCTGTCCTGAGGGCGAAATAATTCATCTTGGGGGCCAGAGCAGCGCGAAGGTGCGCGGGCCGATGGTGATCCAACTTCGTTTGAGCATACTGCGTTTTATTCGCAAGCATTACGGGCGGGGTTCATATTGTATGGCGTGTTTGCTTGTGGGAATGTTTTTCGCGGCAAGGCTTCCGTACTGGTGGGCGGTTAAAGTGTTCGATAAGCACCGCTCAAGCCAGGCACAGGTTCTTCTTGAGGCATACACCAACGGAATATCGCGGGCCCTGGGCGGGTCCGCTTCAAATTGACAACACTTGATACACATGAGGTTTGTATGAGTAAATCGGTTAAGATATGCCTTGCGGCATCGGCGGGAGGACATTTGACACAACTGTTGAAAATAGCCCAGAGCTGGAGCGGCGAAGATGTGTTTTTCGTAACTACATCGGCGGCGGTGACCGGAGGGCTTGATGAGCATGGGCGATCTTATGTTGTCGGCGAGTGCAACAGAAGGATGCCTATAAAGACTGTGGCGATATTTTTAAAATGTGCGCGGATCATTATGCGCGAGCGGCCACGGGTGGTAATTTCGACAGGTGCGGCGGCGGGGTGCATGTTATGCTTTTTAGGCAAACTGGGCGGAGCTAAAATTATCTGGATCGACAGCATAACTAATGTTGAGAGGCTTTCACTGTCAGGGAGGATGGTTAGACATATAGCGGATCTGTTCCTTGTGCAATGGCCTGAACTGGCCAGTAAGTATAAAAAGGTTGAATTCGCGGGGACTCTAATATGATATTCCTAACAGTCGGAACGCAGTTCGCATTTGACAGACTTGTTCGGGCGGTTGATGATGCAGTTGGCGCGGGAGTATTTGAGCAGGAAATATTCGCACAGATAGGCGAATCAGAATACAGGCCGAGGAATTTTGAATTTTCACGAGTGCTTACAAAATTTGATTTTGACAAATACATTAACTGTTCGAGCGGTTTGATCGGGCATGCCGGGATGGGAACGATCACGGCGGCGATGGACAACAACAAGCCGTTACTTGTTATGCCCAGGCTCAAGAAATTCGGCGAGGTGGTAAACGATCACCAGGTTACGATAGCGATGATGTTCGAGAAAATGGGTTTATTGCTGGCGGCGTATGATGCACAGCAGGTTGCAAACAGGCTTGAGAGTTTGGGGGCATTTAGCCCAGCGGTGAGGCAAAGCGATTGCGCGCGGGTTGCGCAGCGGGTGCGGTCTTTTATCGCGGAAAGTACAGCTTGAATATAGCTGCTTGGGCTGTTATCATACGATCAAAGAGGAGGCAGCATGAAACCATTTGAAGCCGAAACAGAGATTTTCGATTTCGCTATCGCAAAAGAGCTGCAGGCCAATGCGCTTTACACGGCGCTGGCGGGCAAGGTGGATGACCCGGCGCTTAAATCAGTTTTTATGCAGCTGGCCGAGGAGGAACTTGAGCATAAGGCTAAGCTGGAACTTGAAGTAATGAAGCTTGGTCTTGTTGTAAACCAGGATGCCACTGCGGATGATCAAGCCTATGCAGAAAACGTAAAGATAAGCCAGGAGATAAATTATCTCGATGTTCTTAAAATATGTATTCAAAAGGAGCGCGAGGCTTTCAGGCTCTATATAGATCTTTCATGGACTGTCCGCGAGCCTTTGGCGAGGGAGATGCTGCTTCAATTGGCCGAGGAAGAAGCAAAGCACAAGGCGCGTTTTGAAATTGAATTAGACCACCTTTCACAGGAACAGTAAATTTAGTAACCGTTCATAGAAAATTTTAACCACTGATTATCACGGCGCGGCCGGTGGGCGTAACCAAAGCCGAAACACTAAGCTCGAATTCCGAAACAAATTACAAATGACAAGTACCAAATCACAAACAAATTCAAATACACGAAAATGGAAAATTCGTGCCATTTAGCCGAGTGCTTGTGTCGCCCCTACAGGGCTTGGTTTTGTTGGTAAACTTAACCCAGGGCTGCGCTTCGCTCCACCCTGGGCTATCATATTACGCCCCGCTGGGGCTAAAATTGGAAAAATACGGGCAAGATACCGTGCCACACAGTTGGCTAAAATGTTACCTAAATTTAAAGTTTTAGTTCGCACGCCAAAGCGCGGGGAGAGGACGCGAGGCTTTGACCTCAAAGGCGATGGCGTTAAGAGATTCGCTATGACAATCGGCGAAGGCGGCGGCGACCTTTGCATCGCAGTGCCTTCCATTTACCGCATCAGATTTTGTATCTGAACGAAGCATCTTTTTAACATTGATCTTCAAGCCCGGAATATAAGAAGATTCAAGGCCTGGCGGCGCATTGGCGAATGGTGATGCGTTTTGCCATGCTACGCCGGCAAAACCCGCGTCGGTGAGTAAAAATGTTTTGGCAGGTGTCGCAAGCTGGGCAGCTTTTAAAGGGCGATCCGAAAATCCCGAGATGCACGCGTTTAGTCCATAATCAACACTGGTGTAATCTTTGGGGCGGACGATCTTTCGGGCTGGGCAAAATGCTTTTGCACCTATTGTTTCAAACCAGTAATTCGAAATTTGGGAGGGCTGATCTAAATTTTTGAATCGAGGATTCGCGTCGCGGTATTTTATGATCGTGAACATCGGGGCGAATCTGCCGGAGGAAGATTCATAAACCGCCATTGACTGGGCAAGCGATTTGGTATTGGCAAGACAGGCGATAGTGCGGCTGTAATTTCGCACCGAACCAAATGTTCCCATTGTCGCGGTAGTAAGGATGGCAATGATGCTCATCACCACCAGCATCTCTGTAACCGTAATCGCTGAGCGTTTCATGAGGTGCCCTTTCACTGTTCATGAAAGAAAACAAAACCTCCTTGAACAGTTTCGGCTCGCAGGTTCCGTCCGCGGGTTACACGGTTTGTCAGGTATGTGATTTGATCTTTACAAATTGAATTGGGCCACCAAGCAAGGCCGCTTTAAGAATTCCTCCAGATATGTTTACACCATAAATAGTATTATACTTACTGTTCGCGGCGGCAGAAAAGAAAAACTGCAATGCGCAGTTGTTGTGCTCGATTGATTACTATAAACTCATTTAAAGACGTTTGATATGCGCGGGAGGTTTTTGGTCGAATATTAAAATTTTTGCTGGGGTGGATATGAAAACTGTGCTCAAGATCGGCCTGCTTTTTGCCGCAACTATGGTATGCCTTGCGATTACTGGAGCATCATGCCAGCAGCGGAATGCCTCAACGGAGTTGCAAACGGAAGCACTGGATCCACAGGCTCGCCAGGGTCAGGCTTTGTTTGCGCATTACTGCGATAAATGTCATCCCGGGGGCAATGCTCGCATAGGTCCTTCACTTGCGAAGAAAGACCTGTCCCGTGAAGTAATCAGGGTACAGGTTCGGTCAGGCAAGGGTATTATGCCTGCATTTGATAAAATAAAGATTTCCGATCCTAACCTGGACGCGATCGTAAAATATATACAATCCCTGGAAACGCAGCAAAAGCCGTAATCCAATAATGGATTCAGTTTTGCCGTGGTAAGGTCAAATTACATCAAAGCCTTATGGTGGGATAATGACATAAGGCGGTACAAATAATACTATGTTTTAAATTGTCACATTTCCCAAAGCGATATTCTTTGCGACAGTTTGCCTTAAAACTTGGCATAGCAAAGGGCGTATAGTTATAAGAAAGGGGGTGTTAAAAAATGAAAGAATTAGCAAAAAGGAAAAGGGAAGGATTGGCTTGGCCTGGCAATTTGGGCAAGCTTCATGAGGAAATGGATAGGTTATTCACGAGTTTCTTCGGTGAAAGCCCAATGCAAGTAGTTGGGTCATGCCCGGTGGATGTTAAAGAAGATGATCAACATGTTTTTGTTGATGCTGAGTTGCCTGGCATGAGCAAAAATGAATTGGAGCTAACCGTTGAAAACGGAATATTAACCATTAGCGGAGAGAAGAAAATTGTAAAGAGGGAAGGTGAGGAGGATCTGAGGGAGAGGTACTACGGCAGGATGTATCGGAGCCTGACGCTGCCGTCGCATGTCGATGAGAGCAAGGTCAAGGCTACGATGAAAGACGGCGTTTTACACGTCGTTCTGGAAAAGAAAGAGGCCGAAAGGCCCAGAAGAATCGAGATCGAATGATGATCTCTTAAAGTAAATGGTTGAGTGGCATTTTTGCCCCACCGACAAGGGCGATGAAGAGTCGCCCTTTTTTTATTGATTATTGATTAATGATTAATGATTATTATCCATTATTGCGTTATTGAACTTTAATTGAAAGGTATGGGAATTGATTAAAAAACAGCCATTGGGTGTGATATTTGATATGGACGGGGTTTTGGTCGATTCGGAACGCCTTATATGTGCGGCGGCGATGGAGATGTTTGCTCAAAAGGGAGTAACGGTAAAACCAGAAGATTTTATGCCGTTTGTTGGAGCCGGCGAGGACAGGTATATCGGTGGGGTGGCCGAGAAATACGGGCTGGAATTTAATTCCAATAGAGACAAGAACAGGACTTACGATATTTATGATGAAATGATCAAGGGCAAAATCACGCCTCTTGCGGGGGCACTGGAAATGGTCGCCAAGTGCAAGCAGATGGGCAAGAAGGTTGCGATAGCATCGAGCGCAGATCGACGAAAGGTGAAGGTGAACCTAGAGGCGATTGGACTTGGGCTTGATACATTCGACACGGTGGTGGTTGGTGAAGATGTGCAAAGAAAAAAGCCTTGGCCTGATATATTTTTAATGGCAGCTAACAAACTGGGGCTAGATCCGTGCAAGTGCCTTGTAGTGGAGGATGCGGTAAACGGGATTGCCGCCGCGAAAAAGGCTGGTGCAAAGTGCCTGGCTGTAATGACGAGTTTTGGGGCGGATAAGCTTGGTGAGGCTGATTGGGTAGTAAAAAGTTTGACGGAAGTGCCAGAAAACGTGCTTAACTGGGGAATTTAGGCGAGATCTGTGATTTAAAAGAGCATGTTTGACCAATTTTTGAGGAATTTAGTGAACCGGAGGCTTGACTAGTCCATATCACAGAGGTAGTATCGTCCAAATTGTTTATTTCTATAATCATATGTGCACAGATAACGTAATGGGGTAGTCAGGTGGTCAAAAATGCTGAAGAAACTGGCAATTACCAACGGCCGGCTTGTCGAGGTGGAAAACGACGAGGCGGTGGTCTATGTATATATCGCGCCGGACGAATCGGAGCGACGTTATCTTGTTGATGTACTCAAGATAGATGAGCACACGTTAAATTCTTCTCTGGACCCTGAAGAACAGAGCAGACTTGAATTTGAGCCTGACCACGCCGCAATGATCTTTAAGCGTCCAAAGCACTACAGCGCAGAAGACAATTTTCTTTTCAAGATAGCCTCTACTGGTATTTTTATTTTCCAGGACAAGCTGATAATCGTTGTTACTGAAGATACGCCGCTGTTCGAGGGCAAGCCGTTTTTGAAGGTTGCTTCGATACAGGATGTGATGCTAAAGCTGATTTACAGGGCTATAGTGCACTTTGTTGAGCATTTACGCGGTATCAATATGATGAGTGATTCGCTGGAGCATCAGATAAACCAGGCCATGGAAAACAAGCTGCTGCTTAATCTCTTCACGCTGGAAAAGAGCCTTGTATACTATTTAAATGCCATAAATTCCAATGCCATGCTCATTGAGAGGATAAAAAACAGCGCCGCCAAATTCAGGCTTACGGCGGATAATTTGGAATTTCTGGACGATGTTATAATCGAGAACAACCAGTGCCGTGAGCAGGCATCGATATATTCCCAGGTTCTGTCGGGACTTATGGACGCAAGGGCGTCGATCGTAAGCAATAATTTAAATGTTCGGATGAAGACGCTGACGCTGGTAACGATAGCGATAATGCTTCCGACATTTGTGGTAAGTTTATTCTCGATGAACGTGGCACTTCCTTTCCCAGAACATGTCAGGCAATATGAGTTTGCGATAATCGCAATGCTGGCGGCGGCAAGTTCAGGGGTGGTTATCTTCTTCTGGTGGAATAAGAAATGGTGATTTTTTGGGAAAATAGCAGATAGGAAGAGCGTTTCGCGTATAGAAGACGGAAATTCGTGGATTTGGGGTGGGCTTTAATTCGGTAATGGTTGGTCGTGTTTTATGGTCTTGCATACTTAGGGGGCGGTTTGTATTATATGTTGTTTTTTGTGCGAAAAAGAATTTAATCCTTATATCAGGAGCAGGATTTGTATGGGCCGTAATATAGCTATCGTGGGCGCGACCGGTGCGGTCGGGCAGGAATTCATGTCGATCATCGACGAGAGAAAGTTCGCGTTTTCATCGCTGAAAATGCTTGCTTCGGCGAGGTCGGCTGGTAAATCGATCACGTTCCAGGGTAAAGAATACCCGGTTGAGGAATTGACTAAGGATAGCTTTAAGCGCGTGGACATCGCGCTGTTTTCGGCTGGTGCGGGCAGAAGCAAAGAATTCGCGGCGGCTGCGGTTGCGGCTGGTGCGGTTGTTGTGGATAATTCATCGGCGTTTCGCATGACACCTGATGTGCCGCTGGTTATACCGGAAATCAATCCCCAGGATATTAAGAAGCACAAGGGCATAATCGCAAACCCGAATTGTTCAACGATCATAGCGATCGTGCCGGTTTGGCCGCTGCACAAGGTAAATCCGGTAAAGCGCATGGTTGTGAGTACATATCAAGCGGCCAGCGGTGCTGGTCAGGCTGCGATGCTGGAACTTGAAGAGCAGAGTCGCGAGGTGCTGGCTGGTAAGCCGGTGACTTGCAAGGCGCTGAAATATCAGCTTGCGTTCAATGTATTCAGCCATAATTCGGCGATGCTGCCTAATGGCTACAATGAAGAAGAAATGAAGATGGTGCATGAGACACACAAGATTTTCCATTGCCCGGAAATCGCGATCACGGCGACATGCATTCGCGTTGGGGTGCTCAGGGCGCATTGCGAGAGTATTAATCTTGAGTTCCGTGATCCCATTACTCCGGACGAGGTGCGTGAACTGCTGAGTACGGCGCCGGGTGTGACAGTTATGGATGACCGTGTCAATAACCGGTTCCCAATGCCGATTGACGCTTCGGGCAAGGATAATGTGCTGGTCGGCAGGATTCGCCAGGATGAGTCGATCCCTGATAACCGCGGGATCAATTTGTGGGTAGCTGGAGATCAGCTTCGCAAGGGTGCGGCGCTGAATGCGATTCAGATAGCAGAGCTGCTGTAGGAACACAGGAGTCAGAAGACAGAATTCAGAAGGCGGAACGAAGAAAAAAGAAGGAAAAAGATAGGGAGAGAGTGGAAGGCCAAAAAACCAGCAATTTTCAGGAGTTGATCGTTTGGCAGAAAGCCCATCAACTCGTTTTGTCTATTTATAAACTAAGTTCATCATTCCCAAAGGACGAATTATACGGGCTTTGCTCTCAAATGCGCAGAGCCGCGGTTTCAATTCCTGCAAATATTGCTGAGGGCTATAAGAAAAAAGGCCAAGCTGATAAGTTGCGGTTTTTCAACATAGCCCAAGGCTCTCTAGAAGAGGTGAGGTATTATTTAATACTTTCAAATGATCTGGGTTATGGCGTTACGACTAATTTGCAGAGCCTTTTAGAAGAAACTAGCAAATTGCTTAAGTCTTATATGCGTGCGTTTAACAATTCTGAGTCCTGACTTTCGTCTCCTGAATTTTGCCATGGCAAAACGAATTGCGAAAAATGTGAAGCTTGTTGTTTCTTATGATGGGCGGGGGTATAGCGGGTGGCAGGCGCAGCCGGGGAAGAAGACGATCCAGGGGGAACTAGAGCGGGCAATGGGGGATCTGACGGGGTTTTATACCAAGATAAACGGGGCGAGCAGGACGGATGCAGGGGTGAGTGCGCTGGGGCAGGTGGTGAATTTCTTGAATGAATCGCCGGTGCCGACGGATAATTTTGTAAAGGCACTCAATCACAGGCTGCCAAGGGATATTAAGGTTTTAAGCGCGGAAGAAGTGGGGCCGGATTTTGATTCGTCGAGCAGCGCGAAATATAAGCAATACCGCTACAGCATATTTACCGGCAAGAATCCAAATGCGCTGCAGGCGCGCAACTGCTGGCATCGGCCGGGGGAGCTGGATGCGGCAAAGATGGATGAGGCGGCGAAGATGCTTGTGGGGGAGCATGATTTCAAATCTTTCGCGGCGGCGGCGGACAGGCGCGACAACAGCGTGCGTAATGTAATGGCGTGCAGGGTGTGGGCTGAGGATAAGTGGGTGTATTGCGAGATCGAGGCAAACAGGTTCCTTTATAATATGGTGCGGAATATCGTGGGGACGCTGGTTGAGGTTGGTCGCGGGAGGTGGAAACCGGAGAAGATGAAAGAGATCATTGAGGCCAAGACTCGCACGGCGGCTGGGCCGACTGCGCCACCTGAAGGGCTTTGCTTGATGTGGATAAAATATTAGATAGAAGCTAGAAGTAAGAAGCTAGAAGCTAGAATAAGAGGGAACGGCAAAGCACAAGAAGAGAATTCAGGATTTAGACATCATATCTTAAAATGCTCTAGTCTAAGGCGGTATTGGAAAATACAAATCCAGCACATAATAATGCTATGGTACAAACAATATAATATTTTAGCTGGGGCAAAATATTATGCATGCCAGTGATGATACTGGCGGTATGGGTTTGGATTGATTCTATCAAAGATGGCGAGATGAAGTAGGCCAGTATTGCGGATAAACATATTGTGGCAATCATAATTGTGACGTATGCAGCCAGTTCTCGACGTATCGCGGTACGTTCCCTGGCTATTTCATATTGACGCAGGCGTGCTTGTATTTTTGAGGCAAAATCCGCGGGGACATAAACCTCACGCGTTTTTAAAGCAGTGCGAATGATCTGATCCAGATTGTTATTTATGTCATTATTTGCAGACATTTTGGTTTTCCTCAACAAGGTGAGCCAAGTATTCTTTTAATCTACCCCTGGCGCGATGTAAATAGGTTTTCGCGGTATTTTCCGGGATACCCATTATGACGGCGATCTCGGCGAGAGTCTTATCCTGTTTATAGAATAGAATCACGATCAAGCTCCAGGCCTTTGGCAGGCGGGAGACGGCATTCCAGACAGCCTCGGTGTGTTCGGATTCGGGTTTAGGCTCAGGGGCGGCGATATCAGAGAAATCTTCGTCAAACGGGACAGTAGGTTGTTGGCGGCGCAAAAGATTGATGGCCTTACGGTATGCGATAGTCCAGAGCCAGGTACTCAGCTTCGAACGGCCGTCGAAGGCGGCTAATCCCTGCCATACAGCCAGGAAGGTTTCGGCAGCGACATCTTCGGCTTGATCTTCCTTGAGCCCCATAGTTTTACAGCATAGAAATACCTGTGACTCATAGCGGCGGACAAATTCGGCAAATTGCCCGTGGTCACGGCTGCGCAAGCAGTGCAATAAATTTTGCTCATCATGTTCGATCGGCATATAATTACATTAATGAGTCGCTGGACGGAATTCAAAAGTTTCATAAATTTTTGTGAAACTTTTGAGCGATAAATAGGGACTCACATACGGAAATTGACTTCGAAGTAAAAACAGGAAAGAAATAACTTTAAATTACAGGAGTATTGCATATGGATTGGGAAGGTGTAATAGCTATCGTTGGTATATTCGGCATGCCGGTTTTAATCGTATTTTTTGTGTGCTTGTTTCGTTTTCTCAAAAATCGTATGCGCCACAGGGAGGTTTTGGCGGCGATTGAAAAAGGTATTGTGCTGCCGGAATCGGAAGTTCGAAAAGCTGTTATTCCACCGTGGATAACGAGTGTTGCGGCGGGAGTCGGACTTCTCGTGTTTTCGCCGACGTTTATTATTAAAGCGGTAATGGAATCTTCGAACATAACCGGCGCGATTGGGAAAAGCCTGTTTTTTTTGAGCATAGGTCTGTTTTTCCTGATTCGCGGATTGCTGCTTCGCAAGCATGAAAAACAAAGGGAGTTTGAGGCCGGTAAATCGGCCATGCAGTAAAACCGGGTTTGTGTTTGTGTTGAATAAGCTGCCTGTTGCCTATAATATATAGGTAACGGGCAGTTTTATTATATTGTATGGTAAAAATAAGTGAAGATAGTTCATGTTATAACGCGGTTGATATTGGGAGGGGCGCAGGAGAATACGCTTATTACCTGCAAGGAGCTTGCTGCGAGGGGGCATGAGGTTGTGCTGATAACGGGGCCGGCGATTGGGCCTGAGGGGGCAATGTTTGAGGCGACGAAGGGGGCGGGGTATGAGGTGCGGGTTTGTGAGGAGATGCGGCGGGCGATATTGCCATGGCATGATCTTGTAACGTATAAGAAGCTCAAGGAGATGATAGCCCAATTAAGGCCTGATGTGGTTCATACGCATTCAGCCAAGGCTGGGATACTGGGTAGAGTTGCCGCTTATAGTCTCAAGGGTAAATTTGGGGAGGTCGGGCGGCCGGCGGTTGTGCATACGATCCATGGGCTGGCGTTTCACCCATATCAGAATGCAATAGTCAATAAGCTTTATATTGCTATTGAGCGATTTGCGGCCAAGAGGACGGATGCGTTTATAACCGTTGCTGACGCGATGACTAAGCAGGCGCTTGCGGTGGGAATGGGGACGGCGGATATGTATACGACGGCGTATTCGGCGATAGAGGAAGAGAGTTTTTTGCGGGCTATCAGTCAAGAGGAGCGAACGGAGTTCAGGAAAAAATATGGTATCGCGGCCGATGCGGTGGTGCTTGTTACTGTTTCAAGGATCGCGGAATTGAAGGGGCATGATTATATAATTGAATCCGCGAGGGAGCTTGCGGGGAGATTTCCAAAGGCGGTATGGCTGTTTGTGGGCGATGGAGCGCTGACGGGACAATATAAGGAGCAGGTGAGGCGGCTTGGGCTGGAGGAGCGGATCAAGTTTACGGGATTACTGGAGCCAGCTCAGATCCCACTTGCTATTCAATCTTCGGATGTGCTGGTGCATTGTTCGCTGCGGGAAGGGCTTGCAAGGGCGCTTCCGCAGGCGCTGCTTTGCGCAAGGCCTGCGATAAGTTTTGATGTTGATGGGGCGCGGGAGGTGGTTA
>Ga0208789_1001265_pt1 | contig 15155 bp, 11 predicted proteins | sample Methanotroph_Enr_FD_187368 | JGI IMG/M metagenome (GOLD analysis project Ga0208789, IMG submission 187368) | Enriched soil microbial communities from Old Woman Creek wetland in Ohio, USA - Methanotroph_Enrichment_5 (SPAdes) (version 2) | ecosystem: Environmental > Terrestrial > Soil > Wetlands...
CAACTGGTGGCTGGCTTTAATTTTCTCCAAAGAAAATTAGTTCTATTTGCAAGCAGCCAGCCGCTAGTTGCCAGCCGCTAGCTGCCAGTTGGCAGTTGCCAGCGGCCAGATGCCGAATGTCCAAATTCAATAAATTACAGACACCTGGCTATCAGACATTAAACCTGAAATGCATAATATCACTGTCCTGTACAACATAGTCCTTACCTTCGATATATATCTTGCCTACTTCGCGACAGGCGGCCTCTGATCCCAATTTTACGTAATCGTCGTATTTGATGACTTCGGCACGTATAAATCCTTTTTCAAAATCGCTGTGGATGATCCCGGCAGCCTTGGGTGCTTTGATCCCCTTAACAAAAGTCCACGCACGACTCTCATCAGCCCCCGTGGTAAAATATGTCTGAAGATTAAGCAATTTATAAGCCGAATGGATCAATTTATTGACACCCGGTTCATCAAGACCCAGATCTTCGAGAAAAAGTTGCTTCTCTTCATAAGTCTCCAACCCTGCAATATCAGCTTCGGTAGCCGCGGCGATTACCAAAATCTCGGCATTTTCACCGGCAATTGCTTCCGTTAATTGCTGTGTAAATTTATTTCCTTTAGCAGCAGATGCTTCGTCAACATTGCAGACATACAACACCGGTTTTTTGGTCAGCAGGAAAAAATCGTGGACCAGCGACTCCTCATCCTCGGTAAGATGGAGAGTACGGGCACTTTTTCCGGTAAGCAACACCGTTTTCAATTTCTCGGCAACAGTGACAGTTCGCTGGGCGACTTTGTCATTACCAACCTTCGCCTGCTTTTGCAATTTTGAAATCCACTTCTCGACAGTTTCAAGATCTTTCAATTGTAATTCTATATCAACTACCTCTTTATCCCGAACCGGGTCGATAGAACCATCGACATGGATAATATTATCGTTTTCAAAACAGCGAACCACATGAATAATTGCATCAACTTCGCGAATATTTGCCAAAAACTGATTTCCAAGTCCTTCACCCTTGCTGGCCCCTTTAACCAGCCCTGCAATATCAACGATTTCAACAGTCGTAGGAACAACTCGTTTGGGCTTATCGATTTCAGCCAATCTGATCAATCTTTTATCGGGTACTGTAATCACCCCCAAATTGGGTTCGATCGTGCAAAAAGGGAAGTTCGCAGCCTGAGCCTTTGCATTCGACAAGCAATTAAAAAGTGTCGATTTCCCGACATTGGGAAGTCCGACTATTCCACACTGTAAAGCCATTATAAATACTGTTTATTTTAGTGTTACAAAATTACTAATTTAGCTGAGAATAATAAATTAAGTCTTTCCCGCATTGCCGGATTGAATATTACCGCCACAGTAAAAAAATAACCGTTAAATTAAACTCCTGAAAAAGATGAAAAACCTCTATTTTTTAATCCTGGTTCTTAACGCCTTATCAATGACCTTATCGGCCCAGGACCGGATCATAAAAATTACGAAAGACACGATTGTGTGCCAGATCAAAGAGATCGGCGATGACGAAATAAAATATACGCAGAAAGAGTTCCGCGGTGATCTTATTTTCGGTATCGATAAAAATAAGGTAAGCCGGGTTATTTTCAGTGATGGCAAAGAGCTCACATTCAGAGATTCGATGTATGATCCGGCGCATTACGAAAAGCAACATAAAAATGCGTTGAAAGTTGGATTTTTATCACCACTATTCGGAGCAACCAGTTTTACTTTCGAACACAGTCTTAAACCGGGTAGCAGTATAGAGGCATCATTGGGAATTATTGGACTCGGCGATGATATTAATGGTGAATCATCAAGCGGTTTATATCTTAAGTTTGGTTATAAGTTTATTAAAAGTCCCGACTTTTACCTTAAAGGAATGCAATATTCGCATATTTTAAAAGGAGCCTATATCAGACCAGAGGTCTCCTTTGCAACTTATAGCGCTGTACCAAACGCTAACGACTATAATAACATAAATGTAGTTGCCGGCACCAAAGAAACAATTACGATGTTTGCCATTATGCTTAACACCGGAAAACAATGGGTTGTAAACGACAGGTTCTTAATCGATTGGTTTATTGGAGCCGGTTATGGATTTGGTGATGGCAAAAAAAGTAATGGATTTCGTTTTGCATTTGCAGGAGGTGGCTCCGATTCTAAATTTGTCATCACATCCGGCTTGAGAATAGGAGTTCTGTTTTAGGGTATTTTTAGACTTATTGACTAAAGTTTATAATGTGAACTTAAACCTTTCGCGTAAAACGGAGTCTGAGATACGGACATCATCTAATTGTGGATAACAATAATGGATTTGAACGAGACGGAACTCATTGCCAATCTAAAATCAGATGGCAACAGGGAGATGGCTTTTCAGCAACTGGTAAAAACTTACCAGGAAAGACTATACTGGCATATCCGGAAAATCGTTATGAATCATGATGATGCCGATGATATTCTGCAAAATGTCTATATTAAGGTGTGGAAGAACGTCGATAGTTTCAGAGAAGATTCGTCACTTTTTACATGGCTTTTCAGAATTGCAACAAATGAATCGTTGAGTCATCTGCAAAAGCAGCGTCGTCATTCAGTAGTTTCGATGAATGAGATCAGTGAATATCTCACCGATTCACTTGAGTCAGATGTTTATTTCGAGGGTGATGAAATTCAGAAGAAACTGCAGCTTGCAATAATACAATTACCTGAAAAACAGCGTATTGTATTTAATATGAAATATTTTGATGAAATAAAATACGAAGAGATGTCGGAGATATTGCAGACTTCGGTCGGCGCATTAAAAGCCTCTTTTCACTTTGCTGTAAAAAAAATAGAAGAATTTCTTAAAGAAGAACGTAAATAGTCATTAAACCATTTACGATCAGAAATGTCAAACAATCGCAATGAAACAAAAAGAAGAAAATATTGAAAATTTGTTCGGGAATCACAGAAAAGATCAACCATTCCGTGTTCCTGAAGGCTACTTCGAAACCTTTGCTGACAGGCTTAAGGTCAGGATTGAAGAAGAAGAACAACCAGACAAAAAAAGATCACTGTTGTTTTATCTCAAGCCGGTTCTTATGATGGCCGCAAGTTTCGCATTTGTAATGTTGTTGGTTTATATACCCGTAAAAAAATATTTTCCTGCAAACGAGGGCTATGTCAGCCGGCAACAATCGAATAAAGATACCATTGACAGTATTGATGTAACTTCTGTACCCATTGATTTGTTCTCCTATTTTTCGGAAGGACAATTTTTATCAGCGATATCAGAAATGAAAGCGATTGAAGCTGAGACGCTATCAAATGACTCGTTAGGCGATTTTATTGCCGCCAATTACAACGATTTCGAAATTATAGCAGACAATTAAAAACAATAATATGAAGAATAGCATACTCATTATCGTTGTACTTCTTTGTTCTTTAACAGGAATGGCACAGCGTCAATTCGATCCTCAAACGATTGAGTTGATCAAAACGAAAAAAATTGCTTTTATGACCGAGGCGATCGGGTTGACCTCACAGGAAGCCGAAAAATTCTGGCCGGTTTACAACGAACTCGAAAAGGAACGGTACAGACTCATGGATAAAAAAAGAGACCTGGAGCAGAAGAGTGAAACACCGAAACCTGGAATGAGTGAGTCCGATTACCGTAAACTTGCCACAGAAATTGCCGCAACACATGCAAGTGAGGGTAAGTTAATTGAAGAGTACAACGTAAAATTGTTAAATATCCTTCCGGCAGAAAAGGTAGTTAAACTCTACCGGGCAGAAGGAAAATTCAGGGGATATTTAATGCACGAATTTCGCAAAGGCCAGGAGGATAAAAAAGAGAAAGAAGGAAATAAATAGTAGTTAGATAGATTCGCGTTTAGATTAGTAAATGTTGTTTTGGTGAGGAGGTTGTCTTAAACTTAGGTTTTTGACAGCCTCTTTTTTTGTGTAATGTTTGGTCCTGGAATAGCGTTACACAATGAGTAAAACAGTTGGCCATGGTTGGCTAAGGGGTCAAGCGATTTTCAATCGCTTTATTTTATTACCGCGATTGCAAATCGCGTGACCCAATTTCATGAATTAAATCATCAATTCCACTGATTTTCAATCTAGTATCGGAAAGCCTGCATTTTCAATGCAATAAAACAGCGACCAGCTCTTCAGTTTTGATAAGCTGTTGATCACCTGTTTCCATGTTCTTTAAATTAATCATACCCATCTCTGTTTCTGACTCCCCCGCCAAAGCCACAAATTTTACCCCTTTGCGATTGGCATAATTCATCTGTTTTTTCATTTTATCCGGATCAGGATAGATTTCGCTGGTTATCCCTGCTGCTCTTAACTGTGCCAAAAGTGGAAGACAGTAGCGCTCTTCTTTCTCACCGAAGTTGACAAACATCACCATTGTACTTGCTATGGCCTCTTTTGGAAAAAGTTCAAGCTGCGACATGACATCATAGATCCGGTCTGCGCCAAATGAGATACCCACGCCTGATACACCAGGAAGTCCGAATATCCCCGTAAGATCGTCATACCGTCCCCCGCCTGTAATTGAGCCGATCTGGGCATCTTTCGATTTTACCTCGAAAATGGCACCGGTATAATAATTTAAACCGCGTGCGAGGGTTAAATCAAGCTCTATTCCGGTCTTGAGGTCCATGGATGCGAGATAACTAAAAATAGTACGCATTTCAGCAATTCCCTTCCTGCCAATCTCCGATTGCCCGATGACCACCTCAATCTGATCAAGTTTTTCCTGGTTATTCCCGCATAATTGCAAAATCGGCTGGAGTTTAATGATTGCCTGCTCAGCCACTCCTTTTTGCAATAACTCTTCGTTAACCTTACCAAGTCCTATTTTATCCAGTTTATCAATCGCAACGGTAATATCGACAATCCGGTCAGCTTCGCCAATCGTCTCGGCAATCCCCGCAAGAATTTTCCGGTTATTGATTTTTAAAACCACGCTGATTCCAAGATTCCGGAAAACAGCATCAACAATCTGGACCAGTTCCACCTCATTTAACAATGAATTTGAGCCGATAATATCGACATCACACTGGTAAAATTCGCGGTACCGCCCTTTCTGAGGCCGGTCAGCGCGCCATACAGGCTGTATCTGGTACCTTCTGAATGGGAAGGTGATATCATTCTGATTTTGCACAATATACCGCGCAAATGGCACGGTAAGATCGTAACGTAACCCTTTCTCAGAAATCTTTGAAGTGAGTTTTGAACTATTCAGCCCGGCCATTTCCCCTGGATTCACGGCCGACAGAAAATCGCCTGAATTTAATATTTTGAACAGCAGTTTATCGCCCTCTTCACCGTATTTTCCCATTAAAGTAGAGAGGTTTTCCATTGCAGGTGTCTCAATTTGCTGAAATCCAAACAATTTGAAAACAGTCTTTACAGTATCGAATATATAATTTCTTTTCGCCATTTCTGTTGGTGAAAAGTCGCGCGTTCCTTTGGGTATGGAGGGTTTTTGTGCCATTCTGTTGTTAAAAATTTGAATTGCAAAGGTAGGTAATATATCCAAAAAAAAGGGTGACCTGATGGACACCCTCTTTAATGATAAAGTTTATTATTTTATTTGAAAATGTATTTTATTCCAATTTGCATTTGCCAACGGGAAGATATGCTAACATAATCCTGGAAAGTCTGTGAAAGGACTGTTTGTGTTGAGCCACCTGCGGTCCCTGATGGCACATAAGGCATTGTATATGTAGCCTGAGCAACAGCTGTAGGTTTACTTGCCATTTTAAGGAATTGATATTGCTGGTAACCCAAAACAGTTGTTTTTTCAACTCCCCAATCTTTGTTAATGAAATTACCCAGGTTGACCATATCAAAAGATATACGAACTGTATTACGTTGTCCTTTTTTTGTTTTAACAAAGAAATCCTGCGTAAAATTCATATCTACTTTGTTCACAAATGGAGCTACTGCACCGTTGCGTTCAGCGTATTCACCTCTGTGTTGGCTCAAATAAGGGTCTTGTTTGATGAAGTTGTTAAGTTGAGCCCAGATCTCAGCCGGGGTTCGTGGATCAGTTGGTCCATCTTTGACCAATGTTATCTGATCAACTGATGCCGGAATAAAAACCAGATCATTCAGGCCAATACCATCACCGTTCAGGTCACCATTATAGGTATAAGAGAAACGGAAAGGAGAATACCTCTGGTATACAAGACCAACAGATGAGGTTGTCATATCAAAGAATGTCTTGCTGTAAGTAGCAGACAAAAGGAGACGGTTAGGAAAGCTACCTGCAGAATAACCCAGTTCTTCAGCATTCGGATTAATTGCGGGACGATATTGCCATGCAGATTTAGCTACTGAAGATGAACCATCGGTAACACTTTTTGACTTTCCAAAAGTATAAGATCCGTTTACGCTCAGTCCTTTTAAAGCTCCATCAAAGTCTTTCTGAAGTTGCAAAGTTGTGTAAATTGAATACCCTTTTGATGTATTTTTCATCATCACAGCCGTGTAGGCAAGAGCACTTGTGGAAGTTTTAGTGTATACCACGCGATTATCAGCTCCTAACATTTTGAAAGCGTCAGCACTGTTATTCTCAGGAAGAGCAACATTTGCATGATATATGTTGTTAATATCCTTGTTATAGAGAACCTCAACAGTTGCAATCCAGCCATTGCCAAATTTTTTATCAGCAGCAATATTTGTTTTCCAAAGTGTTGGATATTTGAAATTTGGATCTACAAAAGCAATATCCGATTTTGGAGCCGTTCCTGCAGCTGGTCCATAATTAGGATCACCGTCAAAGCCGATATCTTTCAATGGACCATTTGATGGTTTTGATAGCTGAGCAAATAACAAACCATTGTTTCCAGCCTGGTTAGATAACCAAACATAAGGTGGTGTTCCGGAAAAAATACCTGTTCCTCCGCGAACCTGAAGGGTACGGTTGCCATAAACATCCCAGTTAAAACCTAAACGTGGTGACCAAAGTGGTGCAGTTTTCGGATATTTTGAAACGTCAATTTTTACGCCTCCCTGAAACGTCTCACCAGCTAAGTTGTTGTTTGGCAAAAGATCCGTCAGGAAAATAGGCATATCAACGCGCAGACCTAATGTTAAATTCAGGTTTGGAATAATGTTCCATTTATCCTGACCATATAATCCAAGAGAAAGAACATCAACTTTTGCATAAGGAAATTCGGGTTGTAATGAATAAGCTTTGGTATACTTGGATGTTAAACTTTCGAATGTACCAGGAGTTTTTGGTCCTGACAACCAGGCGCGATAGGTATCAACTTCTTTGTAAAAAGCGTCAAAACTATTGAATTCCCAAACTCCGGCATAAGAACGGGCATATCCGTTTAGAAATTTACGGTAGTCACTTTGAGTTCCCAAGGTAATGCGGTGATTTCCGGCATTAATCGTGAAGTTGTCCTGTATCTGCCAAATATCCGTGTTCAGCTTGTTGTTGTAAGAGTTTTCTTCCGTACCCACAGTAGTTGCAATAAGAGAGCCTTTGACATAAGGGTCACTTTTAACTCCTGTTGAATAATTCCAACCTGTACCGTTTAGAATATCTACCTGAGGAAAGAAACCTCCGTCCATATCACGAAAATCGCGAAGTGCTGAATAACCAATTTTCAAGGTATTGGACAATTTATCATTGATCTTCGTATTGAGGTCAGCCATAATAATATTGAAATTACTATTACCACGATAATAAGATGAAGAGAACGGGATACGATCGGCACTCGGACTACGGGAACCCCCTGTTGCTCCTGATCCGCTGGGCATATTAGTATTAAATGATTTCAGATAGAAATATTTAATACTCAAGGAATTTTTGGAATTTATATTCCAATCCAGACGGGTTGTCAAACGATCCGCCCTTGTCGGAACGCTGGAAGTAGAGTACGATCCCGGGTTGTATTCGAATTTGTCAACAAGGTAGTCCGAAAAAGTCTGTAACGTATTTACATCAACAATAGATTGACCGGCTCCCTGTGATCCTTTTGCCGGGCTTGGCTGCCAATCGATTGGAGATTCTTTGCGATCCATTTCTCCATTAATAAAAAGAAATAATTTGTTTTTGATAATCGGACCTCCAACAGAAAAACCTTTTTGGTTATAAGTGTATTTCGCTTTATCCAAAGTTAATGTCTTTTGCTTGAGGCCTTCTAAGTCCGGACTTTTATAATAGTAGTAAGCAGAACCTGTCCAGTTGTTGGTTCCACTTTTGGTTACAGAGTTAATACCAGCACCGGTGAAGGAACCATTACGCACGTCAAAAGGGGCAATCATTACCTGTATTTGGTCGATAGCTTCCAAACTGATTGGTTCGGTACCTGATGCACCTAAAGAAGAAGAAAGTCCAAATGAGTTGTTAAATGATGCTCCGTCAACAGTAACATTGTTGTAACGATAAGATGTACCGCCAAAGTTACCGCCGCTATTCATTGGGGTAAGCTTGGTATAATCAGAAAGTGACCGATTGATGGTTGGAAGTTTTTCGATTTTTTCAGTAGTAAAAACTTCCTGCGCACCTGTCCGGTTTGAACTAAAGTTTTGATTCTTTGAAGCGACAGCAACAATTTCACCAATCTCGAGTGCTTTTTCACTTAGCGTAAAATTAAAGGTGGCCTCTTCTCCTACTGTCAGAGACAAATTACTGCTCTTTTGGGTGCCGTAACCAATAAATGATACCTCAATTTCATAAGGTCCACCTATGCGCATACCACTTATATTGTAACGCCCATCGCCCAATACTAAAGTCCCGTAGGTTGTTCCGGTAGGAATGTGCCTGGCAACTACCGTTGCACCAGTGAGAGGTTGCTTATTCTCATCCAGTACTTTTCCACTTATGCTGGAGGTGGTAACCTGTCCCAGCGTAGTTATGACCATTCCTGCAAATAGCACAACAGTCATTAAGAACTTGTTCAAATTGTTTTTCATTAAAGATTCATTTTAAGTTGGTGATCAAATTTAAAATTGGATGAATAAAAAAAAATAATTATTTTAACAATTTTTAAACTATTTTAATATTTCACAAAAATAGAATAACCTATTATTTCAATTCCATCTTTGTTGTTACAAAAACATTAAGTTTTCAAGCCAAAAATAGACATTGAAAATCAATCATAAGTTGATCAAAATCAGCTAATCAATTATTTTATTAACTTATCAGCCGATTTTATTAACATTCTTTTAAAGCTATTAACAGATTAACTTCAAATATCCTTAACTTATTGAATTTCTGATAAATAAAATCAAAAAACATATACGACTGTAAATGTGATAGTTACTAAAACAACATCGTTCTTGTTGAAGATTTGGTTTGAATGACTATTTTTGTGGCGATCGCTACAAAAATATTTCGATGCTAAAAGACAAATACGACCAATTAATCACAAGATACGGCTTCGTTAACGAACCAGTTGCAAATAGTGTTGATCTTCGCAGGGAGATCGGATTATTAAAGCAGGCAAAAAATGCCGTGATTCTTGGACATTATTATATCACGCCCGAACTTCAGGATATTTCCGACTTCCTGGGTGATTCGCTTGCTTTGGCCCAGCAGGCTCAGAAAACCGAAGCTGACATCATACTGTTCGTTGGTGTTCACTTTATGGGAGAAACCGCTAAAATTCTTAATCCCACAAAGAAAGTGATTGTTCCGGATCTGAATGCCGGTTGTTCCCTGGCGGAATCGGCGCCGGCTGAAGCATTTGAAGCCTTTAAAAATCAGCATCCTGGCCATAAGGTTATTTCATATATTAATTGTTCTGCCCAGATTAAGGCCCTTTCGGACGTTATCGTTACCTCTTCAAATGCGATGAGGATTGTCGAATCATTTCCTAAAGATCAACCTCTGATATTCGCCCCTGACAAGAATTTAGGTAATTATATTAATTCGATAACCGGTCGGGAGATGGTGCTCTGGAATGGAGCCTGTATGGTCCATGAAAAGTATTCGCTCGAGAAAATTGTCACACTTATGGATCAACATCCTCAGGCAGTGTTTATTGCTCATCCTGAATGTGAACAACAGGTATTGTTGGTTGCCGATTTCATTGGTTCAACCACCGCTTTGCTGAATTATATATCAAAAAGTAATGCAAACGAATTTATTGTGGCAACTGAAAGTGGAATACTCCACCAGATGCAGAAGGCGTGTCCCGGCAAATTATTTATCCCGGCTCCATCTATCGACTCAACCTGTGGATGTAACGACTGTAGTTATATGAAATTGAATACGATGCAGAAATTATTCCTTGCCCTGAAATATGAACGACCAGAGATTATTCTTGATCAGGTTATCCTTGAAAAGGCAAAAATCCCGATACTAAGGATGCTGGAACTTTCAAAATAAAACTGAAAATATCACTGACACAACTGTTTTTATAGTTTTATCGTCTTATAGTGGTATAAAATTATTTCCTTTGTGCCGTGAAAATTATCGATTCAATTGTACTTTAAAAAGAATTTAATTCACAATTACGGATTGGTAAAATCAAAAAAAATACAAATTATTGATGAGAAAAATAAGATTGTTTCCTATCGTGTCCTTGCTCCTTTTGGGGATGTTTTACAATTCATGTAAGAAATCTGATACAACCACCGATACACCGGTAGTTGTTCCTGCCGCACCAGGTGAGTATGTTGGTTCGGTTACTGTTTATTCGAAATCAGATACCATACTTGACTATTTTCTGAAAAAAAACTACAGTAAAATAACCGGCACCCTCGCATTGTATACTGCGGATGATATCGACTTTAACAAATACCTGATTAACCTGAAGTCGGTTACAGGTTCGGTCAGATTCTACAAAATCCGAAACACGAATCTCTCCTTCCTGTCGAAAGTGACAAAAATTACAGGAGATCTTCAAATTTCTGCTTGTCCCGGTCTTACTTCTCTTGCAGGCTTGTCAATGCTGGACACGCTGTCGAATAACCTGATCATTGAAAACAATCCCAAAATTCAGAATCTTAACGGAATAGGATTAATAAAAACCCTTACAAACCTGGCAGTCACTAACAACGCAGCACTTCAATCGTTGTCAGGATTAGATAGTTTGAGTTCCGTAACTAACAGTATTTCAATCGAAGAAAATCCCGTGCTTATTTCGCTGAATGGTTTGTCGAATCTTGCAACGGTCACTTTGAATGTTGTTCTCGCGAATAATGCGATACAAACGAACCTTAACGGGTTAAACAGGCTGAAAAGTATTGATGGAACCTTATCCCTTGCAGGATTACCTTTACTCTCAGATTTAACTGCCTTAGGTGCGCTCAATGATACGATAACTTCAGTTACCATTTCCGGATGCGATAATCTGACAAACCTGGACGGTCTTAACAATCTGCCCCGGATTAAAAAAGATCTTAGGCTGGTTAATTGTGCAAAAATAATTAATCTGCAAGGACTTACGAAGGTTGACACCATTGGAGGAACAGTAGAACTTAGTAAACTGGCTGCATTTACTTCATTTACCGGAGCGGCTGTATTGAAAGGGATAAAAAAGGACCTTCGAATAGTTGAATGCAATGCATTAGCCTCACTGGCCGGTTTATCAAAACTAGACAGTATCCATGGGGATTTTATTATCGACGATAATGCGAGCCTGGTTAACCTTAAAGGAGCTGATTTATTAAAACTGGTCAGGGGAAAAGTACAGGTGTTATACAATGAGAATCTCATCTCACTTGATGGTCTTGAACCACTTCAAACGATTGCAGGGGATATAGATATCTACTACAATCCAAAGCTCACCAATTATTGCGCTTTGAAACCAACTGTGTTTAATGGAATCTTTTACAACGGTTTTAATAGTTACAACCCTACCTGGACACAAATAAAAGCGGGCAACTGTTCTAAATAAGTCAGTTGTCAGTTACTCTATTGATAAAAGAAAAGCCACCTCATCGGGTGGCTTTTCTTTATAGAAGTAAGATTTGAAATTACCCGATAATCTCGGTCCAGTTGTATGGATCCGGTTCAGTGCCATATTGTATTCCCCTAAGCTTTTCATAAAGCCGAAGACTCACCTTGCCAGGTTCAGTTCCATAGCGATATTCAATGTCATTATCTGCATCATAAATCCTTTTGATCGGAGAGATAACGGCAGCAGTACCACAGGCTCCAACCTCATCGAATTCGGCCAGTTCCTCAACTGGGATCTGCCGCTCCTCGACTTTCATCCCCATATCTTTGGCCAATTGCCGTAAACTCATATTGGTGATTGAAGGCAATATTGAAGTGGATTTAGGTGTAATATAAGAATTACCCTTAATACCGAAAAAATTGGCAGGGCCACACTCATCGATATATTTCTTTTCTTTTGCATCAAGGTATAATACCGACGAAAATCCATCATGGTGCGCGCGCTGGCCGGCGACAAGGCTGGCAGCATAATTGCCACCTACTTTAATTGTTCCGGTACCAAGTGGCGCTGCACGATCGTATTCGCGGTAAATAACCAGATCTGTTGGTTTAAAACCTTCTTTAAAATAAGGTCCTACCGGCATGACCATTACCATAAACAGGTATTCGTCCGCAGGTTTTACTCCGATCTGGGGTCCTGTGCCAATAAGTAGCGGTCGGATATACAGGGATGCACCAGATTCAAACGGAGGAACATATGCCTCGTTTAATTTCACCACTTTCCGGACAACTTCGGTGAAAAGAGCGGTAGGGACCTCTGCCATCATAATTCCCTGCGCCGAGCGCTGCATACGCTTTGCATTCTCTTCCATTCTAAAAACACGGATCTTCCCATCTTTGCCCCTGAAAGCTTTCAGTCCTTCAAAAGCCTCCTGCCCGTAATGAAAAGTTGTTGCCGCAATATGCAATGTGATATTTTCGGAATCAGAAACTTCCAATTCGCCCCACTGACCATTACGATACCAGCAACGAATATTGAAATCCGCTTTACTATACCCAAATCCCAGGTTTTTCCAGTCTATTATTTCCATATTTTGATTTTACCTTTAAATTCCGCCTGCTAAAATACAATTAATCCTGTAACACTTTTATTTTTTGAAATCTAAATAAAAAGCAAAATAAACGTTAAAGAATCCTATTCTTCTTGTAATTCAAAAAAATGCATTTCCTTAAAAAATTTATTAACCACAATATCAACAACCGGCAAAGAATAAGAATGGCAAAATAGCAATGATATAATATTGTTTTTCAATTAATTAAACAACCTATACAAAACGCGAAACGGATTTTTAACCGATCATAATCTAAGCAGAAATTAAAAATATTTTCATTCATTATTCAGATTGAATAATAACCTGAAAATGTAACTAAATTTGATATACATTTGCATAGTTTTACTTTGGGCATTTAACGTATAATATATTGATATACTGTGGAATGTAACCTATTTTCTTAACTTAAAGCAGAGAAGAACATCAATTGTCCATGAAATCAGGAACGACATTGACAACGCCACAAGTTTCTGAAGAAACTTCGGCCACAGATTCCCCGGTTCCTATAGTTTCGGGGAGCATTTTTTCGATATTTAACAGAGGCCTGCACCCTAAGGCAAATTTTCAATGCGATGCATCGGTTCATCAGTTTATCAGGAAAAATTATCCTAAAACCTCAATGAGCGACTGGAACAGTTGGACCTGGCAGATAAAAAACAGTATTCAAACGGCTGAAAGGCTAAAGGAGATATTCGGAGAATCGTATGAAAATGTGATCAGTACCTTACCTGAAAACCATTTACCTTTTCGGATTACTCCCTATTTTGCCTCACTTCTGAGCCGTTTTGCACCCGATCATCCGCTTTTCAGAACGATGATCCCCGCAAAAGAGGAGCTAACAATAGGGAATGGGGAGAAGAATGATCCGCTCGACGAGGCAAAGGACACCCCGGTACCCCATATCGTTCACCGTTATCCTGATCGTGTATTGTTTACCGTGACAGGTGTTTGCGCAGCGTACTGTCGCTATTGCACGCGCAGCCATATGGTGGCAAAAAAGAATAAAAGCCATGTTTCGATGAAGAGTTGGGACCGTGCAATTGAATATATTGCCGGCCACGAAAAGATCAGAGATGTCCTTGTTTCGGGAGGTGATCCATTGACATTATCTGACTCCAGGCTCGAGTACCTGTTGTCGCGGCTTAGGGCAATTCCTCATGTTGAAATTATCAGGATCGGAACAAAAATACCGGTGGTTTTACCGATGAGAATTACGAAAAATCTTATTAAGATCATAAAAAAATATCATCCTGTGATGATGAGTCTTCATTTTTCACATCCCGACGAACTAAGCATCGAAACCAAGGAGGCATGTAACCGACTGGCCGACGGGGGAATACCACTGGGAAGCCAGTGCGTGCTGCTAAAAGGGGTGAATGATCATGTCGAGACATTTAAAAAACTAAATCAGGAACTTTTAAAAGTTCGTGTACGCCCGTATTATATCTATCAATGCGATCCCATACCGGGCTCTGCACATTTTCGTACTGAAGTGAAAAAAGGGATCGAAATAATCAAAGGACTTCGCGGATTCACTTCAGGATATGCCGTCCCGTATTTTGTGATCGATGCACCGGGTGGCGGAGGGAAAATCCCTCTCTTGCCTGAATCGATAAAATGCATTGATAAAGAAGGAATTACACTTATTAACTACCTGGGAAAAGAGTATGTATACCCCGAAAAAAGTTAATTCTAATTGTTTAAAATGATAAAAATTGGTTTAACTTTTGACCTGAAGGAGGATTACCTCAAACTGGGATATACAAATGAGGAGGTTGCAGAGTTCGATGCACCGGAAACCATTGATGCGCTGGAATTAGCAATCACTTCGATGGGTTTTGAAGTCATCCGGATCGGAAATATTTTCAGCCTGGTTAACTTCTTAAACTCAGGGAATCGCTGTGACCTGGTTTTCAATATTTGTGAAGGGATGTTCGGAATCGCACGTGAAGCCCAGGTGCCATGCCTTCTCGATGCTTACCGGATTCCATATGTCTTCAGTGAACCTGATATTTTAAACCTGACCCTTGATAAAGGTCTGACCAAACTCGTTTTAAAGCAGGATGGGATACCAACGGCCGAATTTAAAGTCATTTCTCAATTAAGTGAATTGCAATCAATTAATATAGCCTTTCCCCTCTTTGTTAAACCCGTGGCTGAAGGAACGAGCAAAGGAATTGACGGCTTTTCGCTC
>Ga0208789_1001266_pt1 | contig 15146 bp, 14 predicted proteins | sample Methanotroph_Enr_FD_187368 | JGI IMG/M metagenome (GOLD analysis project Ga0208789, IMG submission 187368) | Enriched soil microbial communities from Old Woman Creek wetland in Ohio, USA - Methanotroph_Enrichment_5 (SPAdes) (version 2) | ecosystem: Environmental > Terrestrial > Soil > Wetlands...
CGGCGGCGGTTCGGCGCGCAGTTATTTCCTGCTGGTCGACACCGACGATTCCACCAAGCAGCAAGGCCCTTCGACTTTACTCAGGACAGGCATTTGCATTTTGCCCAAAGGCAGCGAAGAGGGCGATGAAGTCATCCTGAAAGACCGGCGTTTTGCGTTGCGCTTGGGTGTGCCGGTGCGTTTTCACCTGGTTTCATTGTCCGGTGACGGCGAATTCAAGCCGGGCGATGTGACTGAAATTACCGAGCTGTTTCATTCCCTGCCGCCGCTGGCCGTGGCGTTTGAAGACGATGACAACAAGCCGAATGCTGAGGTTATCGTCGAACTGGCAGTCACCCAAACCGAAGTCGGCACGCTTAAAATTCAATGCATTGCTGTAGAAGACAGCAGTCGGCGTTGGGATGTCGAGTTTCAAATCAGGAAAAAAGCGGCCGCATTGCCAACGGATGCCGCGTTGCCCGCCAACCTTAATCAGATTGCCGAACAGATACAGGCTGTTTTCGGCGCTAAATCCAGACAGGTCGATCCCAAAGCGGTCAAAAATCTGCGTGCCGACCTGGAAAAACTTACCGGCGCCCCGCGTACCGAATGGACTACGCCATTATTAAGAGCGATGTTCGGTACCTTGCTGGAGGGCGCTAAATACCAGCGCCGCTCCGAAAATCACGAACGCGTCTGGCTGAGCCTCGCCGGTTTTTGTTTGCGGCCCGGTTTCGGTTACCCTCTGGATGATTGGCGCGTCGAGCAGTTGTGGAAAAACTATCCGCAAGGCATCCAGTTTGTTAACGAAACCCAAAACTGGACCGAATGGTGGACGCTGTGGCGGCGGGTTGCGGGGGGATTGGATGCGGCGGCGCAGGAGAAGATTTTTACCGACATTGCAAAATTTCTGAACCCTGCTGCGGCAAGACAGCCCGGTGTTATCAAGCAAATCAAAAATCGCGGTTACGACGACATGGTGAGGCTGGCCGCAGTTTTAGAGCGTTTGCCGGTCGCCAAGAAAATACAATTGGGCGAATGGCTGCTAAAACGGCTGGAAAAAGCCGGCGAACCTGATCAGACTTGGTGGGCCGTGGGGCGTATCGGGTCGAGGATGCCGTTTCACGGCAGCAGCCATAATGTCATCCCCGCCGGCACAGCCAGCCTGTGGTTAAAACAGATAGTGACGGTAGACTGGAAGAAAACCCCGCAGGCCGGTTTTGCTGCTACACTGATTGCCCGGATGAGCGGCGATAGGGCGCGGGATATTGATGAAGCTATGCGCCGGCAAATCATCGAAAAACTAAAACTGAGCAAAGCGCCTGCCTCCTGGATCGACATGGTCGAGCAACTGAAAGAGCTGGACGAAAAAGAAGAAAAACAGATTTTTGGCGAGGCATTGCCGCCGGGATTAAAACTCATCAATGAAGCGTAGCGCTTGAAGGATATTATGAAATTGGTCAGTATCGTTATTATTGTAGGGCTTATCCTGCTGTATTTTATAGATGTGGCATTTAAGCTAAATCCGTTTAATGCGGAAATGCTAATTCACAGTGGGCTGAGGTTTTTGACCGGCTTTCTGGTTCTAGGAATCGGAGTTTTTTATACGGGCACAATCAGGCTCAAATATGCGCTTGCTCTGGTATTAGCGTTGGCTTTGGCCGATGACATCTGGGATTACACCAGAAATATTAACAGTTTTAGCTTTGAAGTCATGCTGCACAGCATTTACATGTTGTCATGGGGTTCTTTGACGGGGTATGTGCTGATGAAGCAGTTGCTGAATGGGCGTAGGCCGGAATAAGGCCACCAAGCACGTAGCGCGAGGTGGCGTTTCCGGTCTATATACGTACAAGGCAAATTTTTGACTTTATAGACTAATTCATGAAAAAGACCATATGGTACTTAGTGAAAATATTTAAAGAAGAACAGCATGCAGAGCAATTTATTTCAGGGAATTTATATTTAAATAGACTTTCTTATTTTAAGAAAATTGAAGAAAAAGGTGACGATGGTCGTTTAGATGAAAATGAGGCTGTTGCCATGTGGTTTGATGGTCTTAATCTTAGTATTCCAGGAGTTGGAAGCTGTGAGATTACAAAAAAAGACTTAGCCGAACCAATATCAATATCTTATCAGCATCATGATTATTTGAATGTGTTTTGCATGTATGCAGTGCATACAATTGGCTTCGAATGTGTGGATGGAAACATTAAATATTCCGAAGACAGAGCGGCTCAATTAAAAAAGCAACTAGAAATTGATGAAAGATGCTTTGAGTTTGGGGATTTTGCCGTCATCGTTCCGGCAGTTCAATTCCTTGATCGTGTAAAAAAAACGCTTCAGGCTAGAGGAAATTATTTTCAAGGAAAACTAATTGATTACTATGATGAATCATTTAATTGTGAAATAGAAGAGAAAGAAATACCATTTAAAAAGCAAAATAAATATAGTTATCAAAATGAATTTAGGATATGCGTTGATACAAAAACAATAGGTGAAGAGGCTATAAATATAGACATAGGAGATATTAAGGATATTTCCGCAAAAACTGAGTCTTCAAATTTAAATGCATTATTTGGAGTTAATTCAATAAAATGCTGACTCTTGATTTTTTCGCAAGCTCTACAATCTATATTTTCGGAATTTTGATTGCGACTTGTGGAAGCAAGATAAGCGTTTTGACAGAAAATCATGTCTGACACAGATGTCATTATCATCGGCGCAGGCGCCTCCGGGTTAATGTGCGCAATCGAAGCGAGCAAGCGCGGCCGTAAGGTGCTGGTTCTGGATCATGCCAACAAGGCCGGGAAGAAAATCCTGATGTCCGGCGGCGGTCGCTGCAATTTCACCAACTATTCTATCGAACCGAATAACTACATTTCGCATAACCCGCATTTTTGCAAGTCGGCGCTGAGCCGCTATACCCAGTGGGATTTTCTGGCGTTAATCGGTCGATACCAAATTCCTTTTCATGAACGGGAGCACGGGCAGCTGTTTTGCGATGAAAGCGCCAAGGATATTCTGGATATGTTGCTGGCCGAATGCGGCAAGGCCGGCGTGGTCGTGCAGTTGAACACCCGTATCGATTCGGTTGAACGGCTGGATGATCGGTTCCATCTTAAGACCAATCATGGTGATGTTAGCGGTCAGTCATTAGTGGTCGCGACTGGCGGCTTGTCGATACCTAAAATGGGCGCGACGCCTTTCGGCTATAAAATCGCCGAGCAATTCGGCATTAAGGTGTTGCCTACCCGTGCAGCCCTGGTTCCGTTTACGTTGCAGCCGGAAGATAAAGAGAAATTCTCGGCGTTATCGGGCATTGCCGTGCCTTGCGTGGTCAGCAATAGCAGGCAGAGTTTTAGCGAGAATGTGTTGTTTACGCATCGGGGCTTAAGCGGCCCGGCGATTTTGCAGATTTCATCCTATTGGCGCGCCGGGGAGGAAGTTGTGATTAATTTGCTGCCGCAGGTAAGTCTCGAAGCAGAGCTGAAAGCCAAGCGCCAGCAAAAGGTCAAAAACAAGTTAAAAACAATTCTGGAAGGCTACTTGCCCAAGCGGCTGATCAGCGCGTTTCTGCCTGAGGATTTGCTGGATCTGTCGATGCAAGATGTGTCTGACAAACAGATTCGGCAGGTCGCCGATCAACTTAACAATTGGACGGTCAAGCCCAACGGCACCGAAGGTTACCGTACCGCCGAAGTGACATCCGGCGGGGTTGACTGCGATGCGGTTTCTTCCAAAACCATGGAAAGCAAGCAGGTGCCGGGGCTTTATTTTGTCGGCGAAGTACTTGATGTAACCGGTTGGCTGGGCGGTTATAATTTCCAGTGGGCATGGTCATCGGCTTGGTGCGCAGGGCAATATTGTTGATGTACACATCGCGTATTATGTCGAACAACGATTAGTCTATAGTGCACGAGACAACCGTTCTCCGGTTACAATATCCAATTCCATGAAACCACCAGGAGATATACACATGAAAATCCGCTTTTACGGTCTGGGCTTGTTAACCGTATTGTTTTGTTTGTCGGCATCGGCTGCTGATCTTAATCGATCCGCCGTACAAAAGCTGCTTGCTAAAGCGGATAACAGCCGTCCCGCACAGTTGCGCCGAAAAGATCTTAAGGGTCTGGATTTATCCGGCCTGGATTTCAGGCATGCCGACCTGTGGGGCGCCGATTTACGTCACGCCAACTTGAGCAATAGCGATTTATCCGGCTTGAATCTGGATTTAACGGTGATGTCCAAGGTCAATCTTTCCGGGGCTAATTTGTCCAACACCAGCATTTTTGGCGTACACATGGGCGGCGCTAATTTGAGCAGCGCCAATCTGACCGGCAGCCGGTTTATTGCCAATCTGGATCGCTCCAATCTTAGTCACGTCAATATGTCGCATGCCAATTGGGGCGTGGATATGAAAAATCAGCCCATGGGCTTGATGCGGGTCAGTCTGAATAATGTCGATTTATCGGGCGCGGATTTATCCGATGCCAACCTCAATCGTGCGTTGATGCGTCATGCAAATCTTTCCGGGGCTGTGCTGAAAAACACGGTGTTATTCGGCGTCGATCTTTCCGGGGCTAATTTGACTGATGCCGATTTGTCGGGAGCGGATTTATCCGAAAGCAAATTAGAGGACGCTGATTTTACCGGCGCAAATCTGGCAGGTGCGCGGTTTGGCGGCATTAAGGATAAATCGGTTTTGAAGGGGCTGATTTCCAGCAAAAATCTTGAAGCGGCTATTTTTGATTGATCCTAAAACGGCTTTCGTAAATCAAATGGTAACTGCTTGCCTTGGCTAACGTCCGCTGCTACACATTGCGAAATGCCATAAAGTTCAAAGCCAGCTTTGAACTCCAGTATTCAAGTTTTCTGGAGTCCAAAGCTGGCTTCGGTCGCCTCAAAGTAGGCTTTGCGATTTAGCAGTTATTTTCTAACTAAGTTCAACTTGCGCTACGGCCTTGCTGCTGTTTGCCCGCTATCAGAATCCGCGCCAGTCTGCGCAGTCCATCGGATGAAACATCCAGGCCGAACGGTGCTCCCAGCCGTTCAATTTCGTAAATCGCATCGGTCGCCGCTATAAAGGTTATATAGCGCAAGCCCTGTACGCTGGGTAATTCTTCGGCGATGGTTTTTAATGCCGGTGCCAGACGTCCCCAAGTATCGGAAAAAAATACCCGTACCGGGTCGTCATTTGCATCATGCTCTTTTAAGCCAGCCTGAAAAGCCTTGCGGGAGCCGGCCAGGATTTCCATCAGGGTTTCACGCAGTTCCGGCGATTTTGTATCACGGGCGGCCTGGTCAATGGCCGAACTCAAAAATGTCTCCCATTCCTGCCAAGCTGCCTGCCATTGCTGTTGTTCGGCCTCGCTAAAGGCAGGGGCAGGTTGGGTAACAGTCCTTTTGGCCGGTGCATTAAACTCAAGCTTAATGCCGATGCCATTCTCTTTGGCATTGATACTGCTGAACCTCAGGGATTGGAGTACTTGCTTAACTTCTGCGGCATTATCCTTGGGTAAAAAATGCGCCAGAGTTTGTTCAATATCGCTGCGCGCTTCGTTTAAATCTAGTTTTACGGCGGCAAGCTTGGGTTCGGCAAAGCGTTTGATCAAATCCTGGAGTTTATCGATAGTCAGGTGATGGCCTTCACGGTCATACGCGGTTGCGCTGGTGACTGGAAAGCTCAGCACCGAATGCGCGGAATCGAGCGTCGGCTGCTGCATGGTTTCCAAGACCCCGGCCCATTCCAGAACCGTTAGGCATTGCCCGCCCAGACCGGTTCCAATCCGCGCCTGAACCTCGTTCAGTAGTTGGATTTGGCCGTTTTTGCCGTTGACGTCGGGATTGGACAATCGTAAATAACTGCATCCCTGGCGGTCATTCCACAGCTCGGCGCTAGTGCCTTTGCCGGTATATAGCTGGGAGATCAATACTTTTTTGATAAGACTGTAATCAATCTGCAATGGAACGCTGAGTTGCTCGGCGCTGCTGTTTTTTGCAAACAGCAGCAACAGGCTAAAAACGGTTGCTATAAAACTTTTATGCATGAATTTCCTCCAGTTATGTAGGATGGGTAGAACGCAGTGAAACCCATCATCATAATATTGATGCCGGTTGTGATGGGTTTCGCTCCCCTCTACCCATCCTACGCAATTTTTATGTATGAGTTTCCTCCAATAGGTCCGACCTAGATTACGCCAATAATTAACATGAGGCTAATTTTCCCCAATAATGGCTAATGGAATAACAACAGCTGTTTATATAGGTTCCGGTGGTTTTTCGGGTGTGTATTTTGGGCGGGTAAACTGTCGCCCCATGAATAGGTCATTGCTGACCACCGATACATTTTCCAGCCAGCGGGAAGACAGCTGGCACGCTTCCGAATAAGGCGGCTCCGTGCACATATCGACCGCCCCGTCGGCCAGTCTATTAAAATGCAGTCCCGGCAATGTCCGCACACGCATACCGGGCAAAGGCGCGGTGTAATCCATGATGCTGGGTTCGTTAAAATTGATCAAGTCGAGCAACAGCTTGGGTACTTGATAAAGCGGCAAGCTGCCGATTTTAAGCGGACCGCGCTTGCCGTCGATAATCAGCATCGGCGTACTCACATAGGCTTTGAACATGGTCGGCGTAAAGTCGCTGCGATTGGCCGTTAGCAGTCCCGATTCGACATAGCCTGCAAAATTCTCGCCCAGGAAAGGCAGATGATCGCCGAACACCACGATAATGCCTTCCGGGTCGCGTTTGCGCAGTTCATTGATAAAGACCATCAATTCCCGCGACTTGTAATACATGGTGTTGGCGTAGCTCGATACTTCCTCGATTTTGGACGGCGAGCTGATTTTATCGGGCCGGCTTTCGTTGAGCGGATAATTCCAGTGCCCGAAATACGTCACGATATAATCCAGCACCGGCTGCCCCGCATCCATCGAGCCTGATATTTTCTCCAACACTTGGCGGTATAAAGTGCTGTCGGACATAAACTCCCGGTTCATGTCGTCCTGGACAAAATCCTGCAACGACCAGTAAGTTTGGAAGCCCATGCGTTGATAAGCATTAACGCGGTTCCAGAACACAGGCACATTCGGATGCGAGGCGATGGTGCGGTAGCCTTTCTCGGCAAGAATGTGCGGCAAGCAAGGCACATCGTTCAGCATCTGGCGTTCAAATTTGACCGAGTGCTTTACCACCGGGAAACCGCATAGCACCTCAAACTCGGAATTGGCGGTAAAGCCGCCGAACACCGGAACCAGCGCATGGGAGTATTCCGCGTTCTTCCATAGCTCGCGGAACTCGGGCGACAGAGGGTTCTGCTTGTATTTTGCCTTCTTCAGCATGTTGGGATCCCAGAACGACTCCAGCAACACGATATGGATGTTGCGCGGCGTAAATGCTTTGGCAGCTACTTCTTTATTTACGGCTGGGAGTGCCGCAGCAGGTCGGGAATCGGCCAGTAATTTATCGGCAGCTTCCTCGGCCCTATCGGCGTCAGGAATCACCTCGGCTGCCGCAAAATAACGCGCGCTTTCCAACAGCGAGTACAGCGTTGCGCCGCGCCATACATAATTGGAACGCTGATCCCATACCGAGTTGCCGAAGTAACCATCCAGCGGATCGAGCAGGGTGGAGGGCTTATAAACCACGGTGAGTCCAAGCAAAATGACAGCCATGCTGGCCAGATATGCGCTCCAATGGCGCATGCTGAAATTGAACAGCACCAAACTGGCGATGGCGGCCAATGGAATCGCGGCAGCAAAAAACCGCCAGCCGTCGAGTATTAACAGCAGCGATTGCAATGCGAAAATATCGTCCGGCATAATCGGCCCGCCAAAAAACGATATTTTTACTGCATTACCGATATACAGCAATCCCATCAGCAGCGCATGAATCACCAGGAAAATCCACACCCGCTTCGATAAGGCATAAAGCACGTAAGCGACCACCAGTTGCAGCAGGTAATCGTAAGGTACCGATGCGGTCAATATCTGCACGTCGAATTTAAAGGTGCTGATCAGGTAATACAATGCATAAAACAGCGTCGTGGAAAGCAACGGCAGTAATTTCAGTAACATTAAGTGAGGGGGCGTGGATCTGTTTTTGGTAAGTAAGCTTATTTTATCATAGAAGGAAGCTATACGATCTCGTTGCACAGCGACCTTGCGCCTCCTGCTTCATCCGACATAGAATGCCAGCTTTCTTGTTTTATTGAGGGCTAGGCAATGGCAGATACAATTTGGTTCAGAACCGGCGAAGCGACGGTGTTTTCCAGCGACGGACAAGGTACGGACGCGATGCCGGAAATATTGATAGGCAGCGTGAAAGGGCCGGCCGGCAATGCGTTTGCCAACCTGATGGGACAAACCGCAGGCCATACCCGGATGTTTGCGATTCGGGCCTGCAACCAGCAAGTGAAGCCCGCGACGATCATGGTTCCCAAGGTCACCATCAAATCCACCGAGTATGTCAATTTGTTTGGCGGGCCGGTGCAGTCGGCGGTCGCGGATGCGGTCCTGGACAGCGTTATCGATGGCGTTATTCCTGCCGATCAAGCCAATGAGCTGTGCATCATTGCGATGCTGTGGATCGCTCCCGAATGCGCCACCAACCCGGATCTAGATCGTAAAGACTTGTACCGCACCAACTATGAAGCGATGAAGCTGGCTATTTCCCGTGCGATGAGTAATTCGCCCAGCATTGAAGAGCTGATCGCCAACCGGCACAAAATCGTCCATGAAATGTACGACCCTGAAACCGGCGAGTCACAATGGTAGAAATTACCTAGGCGATTGGGAGGTTGTGATGGCAAATCAAAAACCTCGAAAAGGTGTTTGTGCAGTTTGTGGGAAAACCTTAGCCCGCAAAGACTTGCTTTCCGGGGACGTTGTCCGCGAATCGATTGCCGGCCAGATACGCATGGATATTCCTGAGTGGTCCTCCGACAGTTTTATTTGCTTGGCGGATATAGGAAGGTACCGAAGCCAATACGTTCATTCATTGCTGGAAACGGAAAAAGGAGAGTTGACTTCGCTGGAGAAGGAGGTGCTTGATAGTCTTAGCGAGCATGACCTTCTTTCTAAAAATATAGAAATGGAATATGAGCAGGCTTGGACATTCGGTGAACGTTTGGCTGACCGGATCGCCAGTTTTGGGGGAAGCTGGAAATTCCTAATCATTTTCTTCGCATTTTTGGTGGTTTGGATTGTGGTGAATGTCCTGGCGCTTTGGGGTACAACGGCTGATCCGTACCCGTTCATCTTGCTGAATCTGGTGCTTTCGTGCCTTGCCGCGATTCAAGCGCCGATTATCATGATGAGTCAAAATCGCCAGGAAGCGAAAGACCGGATCCGATCCCAACATGACTACCAGGTCAACCTGAAGGCGGAGCTGGAAATACGCCATCTCCATGAAAAAATTGACCATCTGCTCTCCCATCAATGGGAACGGCTAGTGCAGATTCAGGAGATCCAGCTTGAGTTGTTGTCTGAAATAAATCGAAAGAAAATATTGTAATCCCTATGCAAGGCAGTCTCGAATAATGTCCAGCAGAATAATAGGATAGCTTGGCGCTGGTTTGGGAAAGATAGAGCCAAAGCGCAAATGATGAAAAACAACACTTTTACAAAAACGGAAACACCAATGAAAAACGTAGTGTCCAGGGAAGCAGAACAATCGGCAATAACGCTTACGACAGTCATTTATGCTCTATATGCAGCATCTTATTTTGTTGGCATTACTGCCATCGTTGCAATCGTGATGAACTATGTGAAAAGGGATGACGTGGTCGGCACATTTCTGGAAAGTCATTTTCGTTGGCAAATCAGAACCTTCTGGTTCGGAGTGTTTTGGGGTGTGCTGGGGGCAATCACGTTTGTGTTTATCATCGGGTGGTTTGTGCTTATTGCTGATGGCATCTGGATCATTTACCGTATAGTCAAGGGCTGGTTGCGGCTGAATGACGGTAAGCCGATGTACACGGTCTAAACGATAAAACTAAAAAACACCAGCCGCGTGAACGACTGGTGTTTTTTAGTTTTAGACGCAGCGGGAGTAACCGGAACGCTAGTTACTTTTTTTCCTTGTTTTTCGCATCTTTTTGCACTTTTTTGTCAGCGACTGTCGGCGCTTCTACTTTCGGTTCTGAAGCATCATGATCTTGTTTGGCCGTTTCATCGCAAACCTTTAAGGCTGCATGATCCTGAGCGGTTTGCACACAGCTTAGGTTTTTTTGGTCGATTTGTATTTTTGCCAGGATATTCGCAATATGGCGTTCTTTTTCAGCCTGAAATGTCCCCGGATCGGTGGCGGCAACCGCCATTGCAGGAGCCGGCAGCAAACCCGCGCTATAAGTTACTGCTAATAAAATTAATTTTGTAAAATGCATATGTCCTCCGCAAGGGTCTTGTAGATGAGTGGAAATATCAATTCACTTGAAAAACTACGCTGTAAGGGGCTGCGTGTCAAACGATAAATTCCGTTAGGGCAAGAACTGTGGAATACATCTACTTTGAGGTAGGTCATGCGTCAGCAGCGCATTGAATCAGGGTGCTAGTTTCCAGGCTCACTCTATTCTGTTTTGCGAAGTTTGAGCTTCTCCGCCAGCGTGAACCCGGCTGAATTATTCCGCAAAACCTGCCAAAGAAGCGCCCCATCCATCCATGCCCTTGAAAGTCAAAAATTAGGGCGCATAGTCAGTAATAACAATATTTAGTAAACGCCTGTTGCGCCGTGGACAAATGTTATTTATTTCCGACCAGTTCGCGTAAAATCAAGCGTTCTAAAGATCCATTAACATTTTCGGGAAAGACCATGAAAAAGATTTTTTTCTTAACAGTTTTATTGTCGGCAACAGCGGCTTTTGCCGGGGATGCCAAAAATGAATGGGAAAGCACCACGCTTTCCGATGCCACGATTAAGAAAATTCAGGATGCAGGGTATCAATATAAAAAATGCGTATCAGCTGAAATGCAAAAGCCTGCTCTTCAGGCGCAGGAAAGCCGCAACGCAACGGAAGCGATCATGAAGCAATGCGAGCCCGTTTTATCCCAGATGCGCGAGATTTACTTGGCTGAAAAAGTGCCCGGAACCATTGCCGACCGCCATTTAAGGCAGATGCGCATGCAAACCACGCGTAATGTTTTGCAAGGCATGATGTTTAGTGAAGCGGCCCGCAAATCCGGTCAACAATAACAACTGAGAGCCTTGTTTAATGAATACTTTTGCAATCGATTTATCCTTGAAACCCACTACCTTCGATTTATGGCATGTTTGTTTGGCGGGCACTGTTGTTCTGCTGTCGCTGATTCTAATCCTGTTATTGTTGGTGATGCTGATCGGCCGGGCCCGTTGCAAGAAGAAATCGGCCATGCAGCCAGCTGAACCGGCGGTAAAAATCGTCGAGAAAATAGTCGAAGTTGAAAAGCTGGTTCAGGCGCCTGTACCGGAACCAGTGGTGTTAAAGGAGGCGACCTCGGATGCAGCCTTGCAACTGCTGGGGCTGCTGCAAAAAGAAGCGCGTTTTATCGATTTTATTAAAGAGGATATTGCCGTTTTCAGCGATGCGGATATTGGCGTTGCCGCCCGCGTCGTGCATGAGGGCTGCAATAAGGCGATTAATGAACACTTTACCTTGGCCGCTGTCCGCAGTGAGCAGGAAGGCAGTAAAATCACTCTGCCGGAAGGTTTTGATGCCGCCACGGTGCGATTGACCGGCAATATCGTCGGTACCGCTCCTTTTTCCGGCACTTTGGTCCATAAGGGCTGGCAAGTGACCAACATCAGGCTGCCCAAACTGACCTCAGGGCATAATGCCGCGATTGTCGCACCGGCAGAGGTTGAGTTATGAGCGATTTACCCGAACAGGCGCAACAGGAAACGGCTGAGGCAGTTGAGCCGCCGCAAGCCGGAACACGGTTTTCTGTCGGCATCGATTTGGGTACAACGCATTGCGTGTTGTCTTATGCCGATTTGGATCGTATCGACGATGAGGAATTCTCGCCTCAAGTCATGGCTATTCCGCAGCTGACCTCACCCGGTTCGGTTGAAGAAAAGCTACAGCTGCCGTCGTTTTTATATCAGGCTCATCAAGCCGAACTTGCAGCGGATTCCACCTCGTTGCCGTGGGCCGCAAAACCAAATTATTTAGTCGGCGAAATCGCCCGCAATCTGGGCAGCAAAACCCCGATACGCTTGGTATCCAGCGCTAAAAGCTGGTTATGCCATACCGGCGTGGATTGCAAAGCGGCAATTTTACCGGCTGAAGCGCCGGATGAAGTCGAACGCGTTTCGCCGTTCCAGGCCACCACGGCTTATTTGCAGCATCTGCGCGATGCCTGGCAAAGTCAGCACCCGAATGCGCCGTTGGAACGGCAGGATGTCGTTATTACCGTGCCGGCCTCGTTCGATCCTGCGGCCCGCGAGTTGACGGTTGAAGCGGCCCGCGCCGTGGGTCTCGGTCAGGCCATTCTTTTGGAAGAGCCGCAGGCGGCGTTATACAGCTGGATAGAGAAAAGCCGCGGCGATTGGCGCAAACATGCCGAGGTTGGCGATATTATCCTGGTGGTGGACATCGGCGGTGGTACTACCGACTTGTCATTGATAGCGGTCACTGAAAAAGACGGTAATCTTGAACTGACCCGTGTTGCGGTTGGCGATCATATCCTGTTGGGCGGCGACAATATGGATTTGGCTTTGGCCTATACCGTCAAAGCCAAGCTGGAAAAAGACGGAAAACGGTTAGAAGCATGGCAGCTTCAGGCCTTGACCCACAGTTGCCGCGATGCGAAGGAAAAGCTGTTCAATCATTCCGAGCTTGATAATATTCCGCTGGTGGTTGCAAGCAGAGGTTCATCTTTAATCGGCGGCACACTGCGCAGCGAATTAACCCGAGAGGAAGTCAATCGCGTGTTGGTTGAAGGCTTTCTGCCCAAGGTGGCAGTCAGCGACAGGCCGGTGAGCCGTCCTCGTACCGGCTTAAGAAGCGCCGGTTTGCCTTATGCCCAGGATGCTGGCATTACCCGTCATCTGGCGGCATTTTTAGCCAAGCAACAAGGCGCTACCGACGAGCTTAAAGACATTAATCTGCCGGAACACGCGAGTTTCCTGCACCCCACTGCCGTGTTGTTTAACGGCGGCGTGTTAAAAGCCGGTACTTTGGCTGACCGTTTAATGGATGTGTTGAATTCATGGTTGCGAGCGGAACAAGCGCCCGAAGCCAGATTGCTAACCGGTGCCGATTTGGATCTGGCGGTCGCTCGCGGCGCGGCTTATTATGGCTACGTCCGCAAAGGCAAGGGCGTGCGCATTAAAGGCGGCACCGCGGCCTCCTACTATGTCGGCATTGAAAGCGCGATGCCCGCAGTGCCCGGGTTAGCTCCGGAAATCCAAGCCTTGTGCATCGCCCCGTTCGGCATGGAAGAAGGCACCCAGCAGGAATTGCCGGACGATGAATTCGGTCTGGTAATTGGCGAGCCGGTGCGGTTTAGATTTTTCGCCTCCAACACCCGGCGGGAGGATAAAGTCGGTACCCGTCTGGATTACTGGACGAACGGGGAGCTAGAGGAGCTCGACGAGATTGAAATCACCTTGCCGGAAGAAGGCCGCAGGCCCGGAGAAGTCGTACCGGTGCATTTGTGTGCTGCCGTGACCGAAGTTGGAACATTGGAGCTGCAAGCCGTATCCCAAAAAGACCAAGGCCGATGGAAAATAGAATTTGATGTCAGGGCAGGGGATTAGCACTGCTCGGTTATAAAATAGAACGCAGATGACGCGGATGATTATGACTAAGTATGATTTCTTTCGTAACTATTCACACCCAGAGCGGGATGGGGTATTACTCCGTCCTTAATGTTTGGTGTTGTGCGTAGCTGGTTGAAACATTACGAAGCGCAATCACGATTTTCATCTGCGTTCATCATATTTATCAGCGTCATCTGCGTTCTATTATTTCAATATAAAATTAATATCTTAACTACAAATGAAGCAAAAAAAACGTTTAATCATCGCCATGACCGGGGCGACCGGCGCGGTTTATGGGGTCAGGATGCTGCAAGTCTTGCAGGCGCAGGAGCAATGGGAAACGCACTTGGTTATTTCTGATGCCGGTGTGGTGAATTTAAAGCACGAGCTGGATATGAAGCGGGCCGAGCTGGCCAAGCTGGCCGATGTGACTCACGGTATCGATGATATTGCCGCCAGTATTTCCAGCGGCGGCTTTAAAACGGAAGGGATGGTTATCGCGCCGTGCTCGATGAAAACCCTTTCGGCGGTTGCGCACGGTTTTGGCGATAACCTGATTTCACGGTCAGCAGATGTGGTGTTAAAAGAGCGTCGGCGCTTGGTAGTCATGCCCCGCGAGACACCGTTAAGCCTGGTGCATATCCGGAATATGGCAAGCGTGACCGAAATGGGCGGTATTATTTTTCCGCCGATGCCGGCTTTCTACAGCAAATCGGATTCGCTATCGGCCATGGTCGATGAAACTGTTGGCCGGGTTTTGGATATGTTCGGGGTTAATGTTGAGGGGTTGTACACGCCTTGGGAAGGGTTGTAGAGTCTTTTAAGACAACAACCGCGAGTTTTTGCTGTTACGGAAAATAAGCGGTTTTTCATTGGCAGCTAAGGCGCTTGCTTTGGCTGAATCTATCGCTTCCTGAATAACGTGGTGATTAGGCGATTTGCTGCACACCGGATCGGCAGCGTACATGTCGCCGCTTAATAAATAAGCCTGACAGCGGCAGCCCCCGAAATCTTTTTCCTTTTCATCGCAGCTGCTGCATGGCTCTTTCATCCAGTTATAGCCACGGAAAAAGTTGAAGGTTTTCGACTCGTTCCAGATTTGCTCAATGCTGTAGTCTTTCACATTGGGGCAATCCAGTCCCGGCAGTTCGCGTGCGGAATGGCAGGGCAAGGCTACTCCGTCCGGCGCGATGGTTAAGAATGTCGTTCCCCAGCCGTTCATGCAGGCTTTGGGCCGGTCTTCATAAAAATCCGGCACCACATAATAGATCTTCATCTTCCCGGCGACTTTTTCTTTAAAAGCCTGGGCGATTTGCTCCGCCTGTTCGAATTGTTCTTTGGTGGGCAGCAATAAATCGCGGTTGGCATGCGCCCAGCCGTAATATTGGGTGTTCGCCAGTTCCAGGTAATCGGCGCCCAGCTCCTCA
>Ga0208789_1001267_pt1 | contig 15132 bp, 18 predicted proteins | sample Methanotroph_Enr_FD_187368 | JGI IMG/M metagenome (GOLD analysis project Ga0208789, IMG submission 187368) | Enriched soil microbial communities from Old Woman Creek wetland in Ohio, USA - Methanotroph_Enrichment_5 (SPAdes) (version 2) | ecosystem: Environmental > Terrestrial > Soil > Wetlands...
CCTGTTTGAAAAGGGGTTGTCCACCGGCCCCGAATTGTCTAAATCATCTAAATAAAACATCTACCCTAGTTTCTCACGCGCCTAACCTTTCGCTCAACTCGGACCCCGCCTGCATTGCCTTTCGCTCTCTCTCTCAACTTCTCGCTATCCCGGCTCCGCTCATCGTCTCGGTGCAGGCGTGGCCGCTTAGCTTCATTCGTTAGGCCACTCTCTAAGAGGTCGTCACTCCAATGCCAACATCAGAGTCCAAGAATCAGGAAATTGAACGCGCGTTCAAGACTCTGGAACTGGTGTTCAACACAGTTAAAGGGGCCAGAAATTCCGAGTCGAATAAACACTCTGTTGGTGATCCGAATAGAGTGGAAGCGGATCTGAATGAAATTGATAAAGCACATCTGGCCCTTCTACAGAGCCGACTTCGAGCGACTATTGCTCAACAAGAGTTGCTGTGAATAGCCCAAACCACTCGTGAAAACAGGCGATTCAGCCACTTGATCTTGCTTCTGAATTTGCTTCTTGTCGTCTGTACTGGCGTCTACACGTGGATCACCTGGCAGTCCGTAAGGGCTATGAGAGAAGGTAACCAAATTCAGCAACAACTCCTTCAGCAACAGAACTCGCCAATTTCTACCAAGGGAGTCTCACAGCCAACCCACTAGGTAATGGCCATCACATGGTGCTCCCGTGGCCTAACCCTCCGCTCAAGTCGGACCCAACCTGCACGACCCGCTTTCCCCTCTCTTGATACATCTTTCTCGTCTCTGCTCAGCTTTTCGACCGCAGGTTGGGCCGCTTAGCTACATTCGTTAGGCCTCGAAAACCAGGTCCGTCTGAATTCCGTTCAGCTCCCAGATCCGCTTGTTCGGCCGTTCTGCTTTGGGTTTGGTGGCGGGCGTGTACTCATGGCGGCAAGCCCCAGGCTGCTCTTTCCAACTCCCGTTCGGTTTTCCCATCGCCTCGGTTCATGCCACGGCAGAACTGGCGTCTCGGCCTAACCGTTAGCTCAACTCGGACCCCGCCTGCATTGTCTTTCGCTCTCTCTCAACGTCCCGCTTCCTCGGCTCCGCTCGTCGCCTCGGCGCAGGCTGGGCCGGTTAGCTTCATTCGTTAGGCCCACTCGGCAAATCCGGTCATGGCGGGTCTGGTTCGCTCTGATTCTGCTTTTTGCTTCGATCTTTGGCTTTTCCTGAATGGCGTTGGTGCTCATTTCAGCGCCTTTCGGCCCATGGCCACGCTGTCATGCTGGTGCTGACCTCCAGCGTCCATTCCACGTTCTTCGCGCACCAACTTCTGTTTCTTCCCTTTTTGGGTCCGGCAGCATGGTTCCTCGCGCTCACACCAGCAAGCTCAACCTCCAGCGCCCCGCGTGCTCGGGGGCTTCAAACCTGCGGGTGGGCCTAACCTTCCGCTCAACTCGGACCCCGCCTGCGTTGGCCGGTGCCCTCTCTCCTGGTTCGGCTTCCTCGGCTTCGTTCAGCGCCTCGGCACAGGCGGGTCCGGTTAGCTTCTTTCGTTAGGGCGCTCACATGCACGAGCTACTTTCCGCTTGGAAAGATTTCCAACCTCACCGGGCACCATTCATATTGCCGGGTGATGAAAGTCTGCTTGATGAAGGGCGGCTGTACCGACGATTTAATGGCTGGGATGGTTTTACCTCTGATCCCGAATTTGGAATCCCTGGCAATTCACAGCTTCACTTAGATCTTCTGCCGATTCCATTCATTGGGAACATGAAAACCGCATCAATATTTCTACTCATGCTCAACCCTGGCTTTGGGCCACACGATTACTTCGGTGAATATCAAGTTCCAGATTATCGCTCTGCTCTACTCGATAATTTGAAACAGGCGCGGGGCAACTCATTTCTATTCCTCGACCCACAATTCTCATGGCATGGCGGCTTCGATTACTGGCATACCAAATTGAGGGATGTGATTTCTGATTTCGCTCATCAAGCAGGTCTTCCCTATGGCCGTGCGCGCAAATTCTTCCAGTCTCGGGTCGCAGCTCTAGAACTCGCCCCGTATCATTCTGTTAATTTCTCAGTTCCCGCCCGTGTCTCCAATTCTCTGCACTCCGTCCAACTTGCCCGAGCCTTCGTCCAGGAAGAACTCCTCCCTCGTGCAAAAAGCGGTGACTGCCTGGTTGTCGTCACTCGCGCCGCCAAGCATTGGCAACTTTCGGCACATCGAAATGTGATTATTTATGGTGCCACCGAGGCACGTAGTGCTCATCTAAGCCCAAACAGCCGTGGTGGATCAGCTATTCTAAAATTTCTCCTTCAATCCTATGCAGACTAGCGCCCTAACCCTGCGCTCAACTCGGACCCCGCCTGCGTTGTCCTCCGCTCTTTCTCTTCATTCGTCTTCCTCGGCTTCGTTCAGCGCCTCGGTGCAGGCGGGGCCGGTTAGCTTCATTCGTTAGGCGCCAAACCAACATCGAGGCTCACAATGACCACATTTATAAGCTATGCCTCGAAATGGGATATGCATAAAGGGGCGGTCAGCATCTGTGACCTATCCACTGCACAACAAAATAAAATTATAAAGATGACCCTTGATCCAGAAGCGGATATCAGACAATTCACCATTGATCACAACATAATCAAAAAGCAGATAGATGGATTGTGGAGTCTTATTGTATATGTCGGAATGGAACTAGAAAGACAAAAGGTAATATCCAGCTTTGAGTCAAGAGACACTGATGATATTGATACGATTGTTCAATTTTTTAGTGAAACCAAGTTGGGTGAAAGACTAAGAGATGCATTAAATTTCGACAATCAATCCTCAGAACCTCTTTTTTATGATTGGACAGAACTAGAATCAATAAAAATCGAAATTTTAACCGAGGTTATGAATTGTCCCCTCACCAAAGTTAAGGCTCATCTATTCAAACACATTTCTACGGTAATGGAGGAGTTAAAGCATCCTCAACCCAAATCTGATTTATCTCCCATCCAACCTTCATTCATAGAAAAGATTGTTGATCTATTTTATTTTATTTGCAATCGAAAGAAATATGATTTTAGGATATTGGACCGCAAAATAACTCCATATAGAATAAAATATGTTCAAGATGTCGAGCAGGAAATAAAAATCACAATGGGCGATGAAACTTGGCCTCTTTTCCTTCATGCTCAAGCATCTGATATCAATTTTTTAAAAGCAACATACTTATTATATGAAACCGGATTTCTTGCTCAAATTCCTCCACAGGGGCTTGTTTCACATGTCGTTCATGGATTGTATATATATTCAACAAAATCAAAATCTAGCGGTACCCTTTCAATATTAACTGCAATCGACAAAGTGAAAACAGCATGCAGGAAATAGCGTCAATGGCGCCTAACCTCCCGCTCAACTCGGACCCCGCCTGCATTGTCTTCCGCTCTTTCTCTTCATTCGTCTTTCTCGGCTCCGTTCATCGCCTCGGCGCAGGCGGGGCCGGTTAGCTTCCTTCGTTAGGCGCTTTCGGGCTTCTCGTTCAGTTGGCCATTTGATCCTTCTCAATTTCCGTGTGACTCCGTCTGTTCGGCTTCTTCGGTCGCTTGGCCTTGGTCACGTAAGCTCCTGCCTCTCCTGAATGGCGTGATTGCGCTCTCACAACGCCACGCCGTTCCCCTGCCATAATGGGTGAAACCTCAGTCATTCCAACCAGCGCCCAGATTCGTCCCAGCTTTCGGGCCTATTTGCTCCGGTCTTGGCGCAATCCAATTCGGCTCCTCCCTTTGGGCTCGGTGGTATGAATACTCGTCCTCATCCAATTGGCATCCCCATCGCTCTGGCATGCCCATGCGTTTCGCGCGCTCGAATGGGTGCCAGCGTGGTGGCGCGCCAAACCCTCCGCTCAACTCGGACCCCGCCTGCGTTGTCTTCCGCTCTTTTTCTTGTTCTCGCGTCCTCGTCTCCGCTAAGCGCCTCGGTGCAGGCGTGGCCGGTTAGCTTCATTCGTTAGGCCTCGTTCGCCCTTCTCTTTCTGTCTGCTGGGTGTGCGTGGGGTTCGATGGGTTCAATCGTTAGTTCACCGATTTATGGCAAAGCCTCACCAGTTCTCAGTCTTCGGCATTTCAAGAATGGGTTTATCGCTTACTCATCAACCGTCGGCCCATGGATTTCTGCCATCATCGAGGTCACTTCAGCATTTCGGCCTTCATCTTCACGCGATAACTCCGGCAGTTTCCCTTTGGGGTCGTCGGCATGCATTTCCGCTCTCACTCAAGCAGGCTCAAATCCCAGCGCACTGTGCGTTCGGGGCATCAATGCCTGGGGCTCGGCCTAACCTCGCGCTCAACTCGGACCCAACCTGCGCTGGCTGGTTTCCTCTCTCTTGGCTCACCTTCCTCGGCTCCGTTCATCGCGCCGCTGCAGGTTGGGCCGGTAATCTTCTTTCGTTAGGCCGCCCAACCAGCGGAGTACGCTCTAAATTTTAGGCCTGCATCAAATCAAAAGGCTTCAACCCCTCAAATCCAGGCCCCATCCGGGAATTTTTAGTCTGCCCAAGCAAGTTGCCTCACTTGATAGCTCCACGGTAAAATCAGCAGTTACATCCTTCTCATTCTGGAATAGGCGAATTACGAATCTCTTCGTCCTCGCCGTCCAATTTTCGTTAGGCCGACGTGGGCGGGCTCGGCCAAATCCGCTTCTGGTATGACTTCCCCGAGGTCCCGTCGCGCTAGAGTGGGTCATTCCATCTCCGTCATTCCCCGCTGGCCCTGGTTCCTCGCTCTTCCGCTCTTTCCCATTCTCAGCGCTTGGGCCGGTTGATCCGCCATCGTGGCCTTACCCGCCCACATCCGCCTAACGTGCCCGTCTCTTGGTCTCGGTTCACCCGCCGGTCGGCGTTCGGCCTAACCGGTCGCTCAACTCGGACCCTGCCTGCTTTGTCTCCCGCTCTCTCTCATCCACTCGCTTCCTCGGCTCCGCTCTGCGCCTCGGCGCAGGCCGGGTCCGGTTAGCTCGGTTCGTTAGGCCTCGAAAACAGGCCTGTCTGAATTCCATTCGGCTCCCCAATTCGCCTGTTCGGCCGTTCTTCTTGGGGTTTGGTGGCGGGCGTGTACTCATGGTGGCAAGCCCCAGGCTGCTCTTTCCAAGCCCCGTTCGGTCTTCCCATCGCCTCGGTTCATGCCACGGCAGAACCGGCGTCTCGGCCTAACCGCACGCTCAACTCGGACCCAACCGCCCATGCTTTGCGCTCTCCCGTGGCCGTTGGGACTTCCGTTCCCCTTCCATCCTTCGGCTGCGGTTGGGCCGGTTACCGTTATTCGTTAGGCCGCCCATGAGCAGTGTGGAAACAAAATTATGTGTTCTCTTCCTTATGCTTTTGCCAATTGGTTGCGATATTCACTATGCTCCATCTTCCAAGGTAAACCGCACCACTGACCAGGAATGGCACGCCTACGGTCAAACATGGAAATACTCATCAATTGCTTCTGGCCGAGAAGGGCCTATGCTCGGCAACCAAGGTGGCGTGCTTCTAGATGCCAGCTCTACCAAAATATCTGAAACAATCACCGACACCGAAGGGCATTCATTCACAATTCAAGATTCCATCTATGTGGTGCAGAAGAATGGTGAATTCAAAGCGGTCCAAGCGAAATTCATTTTGTGGTCATCAAACGATAGAATTTTCATCCTGATTCGGCAAAAGCCAAATGCCGTTACCGATTGCCTTGTGCCACCAAACCAAGACATGCACGCTAATGCCGATGGCACAGCTAATCTGTTAGGCGAATGGCAGCCTATTCTCCACAAATTTCATATTGATCGGTATCTTACAGAATACGGCAACGCAACAATTCCTTCTGCCCAAAGGATTTCTAGTGCAGGGCACCTGGTTCCACATTGAAAATCTCATTTTCGGCCTCTGGAACCAGCGGCCTAACCCTCCGCTCAAGTCGGACCCCGCCTGCATTGCCTTTCGTTCTCTCTCATCATTTCGCTATCTCGGCTCCGCTCACCGTCTCGGTGCAGGCGTGGCCGCTTAGCTTCATTCGTTAGGCGCAAAATGTCCGACCTCTCAACTTCAGCGACAAGACATTTAGATCTTCTTCGTGATCTTCAGGCTCATCTCACCACCAGTTCTGGGGCCGCCGTGCTCGAGCACCGGTATAGCTTGTTCTTGATGGGCAGCTTTACACTGGTAGTTGGTAATTCACATCACAGACTCAAATTTGATTGGGATGGGAGAGAGTTTTTTCTCAATGTCCAACATTGTGAATGCCAAAGTCTGAACTCACCTCAGGTTTGGCAGCCGCGAGAAAATGTTCGTATCAGTCCACCCGCTTCAGTTTGGCCAATCATCCAGCAACATTGCACGCAGGCGTTCAGCGCCTAACCCTTAGCTCAACTCGGACCCCGCCTGCATTGTTCTCCGCTCTCTCTCAACTTTTCGCTATCTCGGCTTCGTTCATCGCCTCGGTGCAGGCGCGGCCGGTTAGCTTCCTTCGTTAGGCCGACGTGGGCGGGCTCGGCCAAATCCGCTTCTGGTATGACTTCCCCGAGGTCCCGTCGCGCTAGAGTGGGTCATTCCATCACCGTCATTCCCCACTGGTCCTGGGTTTTCGCTCTTCCGCTCTTTTCCATTCTCAGCGCTTGGGCCGGTTGATCCGCCATCGTGGCCTTACCCGCCCACCTCCGCCTAACGTGCCCGTCTCGTGGCCTCGGTTCACCCGCCGGTCGGCGTTCGGCCTAACCGGTCGCTCAACTCGGACCCAGCCTGCTTTGTCACCCGCTCTCTCTCATCCACTCGCTTCCTCGGCTCCGCTCTGCGCCTCGGCGCAGGCCGGGTCCGGTTAGCTCGGTTCGTTAGGCAGCTCATACAGGAAACCCAAATGGCCAGGCCGATCCTCCTTGTTCTCTGCCTGCTTGCAGCCTCAGTCGTGTGGCCATTGAAAGCAGATGGCTTTGCCGTGAAGAATGGCCGCTACGCTGGTGGCGCTGTCCTTGAGTTGCAACTTACAAAAGAGCAGCAAGCCATCTACTCAAAATCCAAGAATCCCGGTGCTGAAATACACCTCACCCAATCACAACGAAAACTGATCGAGGCCAAGGGCATCAAAGAATCTCCCACCAAGCTATGGCTCTATAAAATCTCCGACTTCGAAGGTGACTGTTCATGCGGCATTCTCAATGTCGGATTCGTCTTCAAGGCTGGTTGGGTTGAGATCCCTCTTGCCATTACATGCTCGGATAGCGAGCTTGATACATTCGAGGGTAATTAATTCTCCATCAGCAGTACCCAGCTGCCTAACCCCTAGCTCAACTCGGACCCCGCCTGCATTGTCATCCGCTCTCTCTCAACTTCCGGCTTCCTCGGCTCCGCTCGTCGCCTCGGCGCAGGCGGGGCCGGTTAGCTCCATTCGTTAGGCCGACGTGGGCGGGCTCGGCCAAATCCGCTTCTGGTATGACTTCCCCGAGGTCCCGTCGCGCTAGAGTGGGTCATTCCATCACCGTCATTCCCCGCTGGTCCTGGTTCCTCGCTCTTCCGCTCTTTCCCATTCTCAGCGCTTGGGCCGGTGGATCCGGCATGGTGGCCTCACCCGCCCACCTCCGCCTAACGTGCCCGTCTCTTGGTCTCGGTTCACCCACCGGTCGGCGTTCGGCCTAACCGGTCGCTCAACTCGGACCCAGCCTGCTTTGTCACCCGCTCTCTCTCATCCACTCGCTTTCTCGACTCCGCTCAGCGCCCCGGTGCAGGCGGGGCCGGTTAGCTTCTTTCGTTAGGGCTCTGCCAATGTCCCCAAGATTTCTACTTCTCTGGATGGCATTGATCAGTCCCATGTGGGGGCAAACGCATTCATTGAAATACCCACCGTCCCCGAAACATCGACAAGTAGTTCTCCAGGTCATATCTAGCGGTAAGGGCGTTGGGAAAATTGTTTGGTCAGAAGAAACCCTTGCCGAGGCAGCCTACTGGTATGACAAGGGTGATCACGAGACTCTCAACCCACTCTTGGATGCGGCTGGACATTGCGACGGGGCTACTGCTGAATTCATGGGCAGTTGGCTTGGTGAGACTTTCATTGCTCAACCATTAACTATCCTCAAAGCCGTGTCTGTTCGCCCTAGAGTCAAGCAGGAGCAACTTGGCTTCCTCGCCGTCATGGCTGATGGCTCAGGCCATGAACCAAAGAAAATGGCTCAGATTCGCAAATTGCTCAGCAAATACAGCAATCACCCTGACAGTCGCATCTCAGAGGCGGCCCAATGTTGGCTTTTGGTGCTTGATAAGTTCGAGTCTGATCAAAAGAACCAACTATGATCGCCCTAACCCTCCGCTCAACTCGGACCCCGCCTACATTGCTTCGCGCTCTCTCTCAGCTACTCGCTTCCTCGGCTCCGCCCAGCGCCTCGGTGCAGGCGGGTCCGGTTAGCTTCATCCGTTAGGCCTCGAAAACAGGTCCGTCTGAATTCCGTTCGGCTCCCCAATCCGCCTGTTCGGCCGTTCTGCTTGGGGTTTCGTGGCGGGCGTGTACTCATGGTGGCAAGCTCGAGGCTGATCTTTCCAATCTCCGCTTGGTTTTCCCGTCGCCCGGGTTCATGTCACGGCAGAACTGGCGTCTCGGCCTAACCTCACGCTCAACTCCGACCCAACCGCTTGTGCCTTCCGCGCTCCCTGGGTGGTTGGGATTCCCGTTCTCCTCCTTTCGTCCGGCTGCGGTTGGGCCGGTTACCGTCATCCGTTAGGCGACCGATAATCAGCGCTGCAATTACCATTTCTTTTCGGAGGTGTAGATTTCACGTCGTGGTGCACCAAAACGAATCCAACTCCAGGTCTTACGTCTAAGGGAGGGAGTCGAGATATCCCTCGATCAACCCTTCGATAGGCCATTTCGGCGACTGCTTCTTCGTATGTTCCAAAAACTTTTTTGCTTCGACAGGGTTCGCCAACCTCAAATCCCCTAAGGTTGGATAGATCTCGGCCATGGTTCGTAGAACGGTCCCTTCATCCTCGGCTGGCACGGTAATTCTCCTTGGCCACCAGTACTTCGATGCATAGTCAGCCTGCTCTCTGCATTCTCACTCCGTCTACAACAAAGAGAGACCGGTCTGCTCAAAGCTTGCGACCCCTCTCTTTTACCTTGTGGTGAGTCTGGTGCGAATTCCCCAAATGGGCTTGATTGGCTCAACTTAGCGAATTTAGGGTTAAGATCGCCTAACCTTCGGCTCAACTCGGACCCCGCCCGCATTGTCCGCTGCTCTCTCTCAACTTCTCGCTTCCCCGTCTCCGCTCAGCGCCTCGGTGCAGGCGGGGCCGGTTAGCTTCATTCGTTAGGCCGTTCCACCCTCGGAGTCACCAACATGGGAACCTGGTTTTGGATTCGCCGCTACTTCGCCGTATTTGCCATTGCCTCTGTAATCATTGCTGGCGCGCACGTCCTTAGGGCTAGATCAGCCAAATACGCAATCAGTGAAGGGCTCGTTTGGGGTCTCATAACTGCGGCCATTTTTATCAGTACTCGACTATACCGGTCGCGCAAGGGGCAGCACTGTGCCATGTGCGCCGACACCCCCGAGATGCAAAAATGAAGCATTCAGCCGTCGGCCTAACCCTTAGCTCAACTCGGACCCCGCCTGCACTGTCTTCCGCTCTCTCTCAACTTCCGTCTTCCTCGGCTCCGCCAAGCGCCTCGACGCAGGCGGGTCCGGTTAGCTGCTTTCGTTAGGTCGCCTCATGTCCGACTCGCCTACTGATGCGGAAATTCTTCTCAAGGTGTCAAGTCTTTTAGATGCATTTCGCACAGATTTCATTGAATATCTTGAGCCAATCAAGCCGACCACTAGAAATATTTTGGTTCGAATTTTTGAAGTGTGGCGGCAGGCGAATCTTCGCAGGCTTGTCGATCTGGCTGATTCTGCACATTTCCAATTCTCTCAAGGCCGCCTCGTCCCTGGTTGCACGCTCACCAGGGCACTGTATGAAACCATTGCTATTCAGTACTACATCCATAAAAAAATGGCGGTCCATACTTCAAAATGTGAACCAGAGCCGATTCATTACCTCTTAGCAACGGCCATCTTTGGTCACAAAGACATTCCAGATTGGCAGTCACCACCTATTCAAGTGATGACCGCGATTGATCACCTCGATAAGGAATTCAATGGATGTAGAAGCGAATATGATCACTTGTGCGAGTATGCACACCCAAATTTGAAAGGGGGGTTTGGAACATATGTCCAACAATATCTCCCCAATCTTGAAACAAAATTTGGAATGAATCCCCAGGCTCTTAAGATGGATACATGGGGGTTGGGATCACTAGAAATAATCCTTGTGGTTGCTTCAGAGATCCACAGTCGTTTAAACAACCTGCAACCCGAATTCGTTTCGATGGCAATGAAATATGCACCAGACCACTTGCACTAACCCGGGCGACCTAACCCTCCGCTCAACTCGGACCCCGCCTGCATTGTCTCCCGCTCTTTCTCTTCATTCGCCTTCCTCGGCTTCGTTCAGCGTCCCGGCGCAGGCGGGGCCGGTTAGCTTCTTTCGTTAGGTCGCTCTACGAAATTTCGAATTTCTGCCTCTTTGCTGGTCTCTTTGAATCCTAGCGTCCCTCTCGGGCGATTCGTTAGGCAGGTTGGTTCGTCGTGGCCCAGCAGTTCTCGGCTCGTCTGAACTGGGCGTGCTGGTACCCTGGGTTGGTCAATCAACTGTTCTCATTGTCCAAGCCCGCAAGTTCAAACAGCCGAGTTCGCGGCCTAACCTCTCGCTCAACTCGGACCCCGCCTGTATTGCCTTCCGCTCTCTCTCAACTTCCAGATTCCTCGGCTTCGTTCAGCGCCTCGGCGCAGGCGGGGCCGGTAATCTTCATTCGTTAGGGCGTGCTTCATCATTCAGAGGTCCCATGTTTCGTAGTCTTGTCCTATTCACTTGGCTTTCCCTTGGGGCCTACGCACAGCAAAGTGAATTAATGGCTGTTGGCTACCCTGGAATCAGAATGGGGTTCGAGATTCAGGGAAAGATCGTAACTTGCGATGGTGAGAAGCATGATGAGCGATCCTATTTCATCGAATTCCGACGCGATCACCCAAGGGAAAATGCTCTGAATTTTTTCGAAGCAGAGGCAGTCAAGATCCGTTTCGATTGGCCCGCAACGGCACGAGAGGTGGGTTTCAAGTGGCAGCAAGGGCCACAAACAATTCACGCAGAAATCTGGTTGGTTTCTCCAAAGACAAGCATTCAGGTCGATTCATTCGATATCCCTATCACGGTAGACACCAAAGCCTCAATCCCCGTTCGGCCTCTTCAAAGCTCTAGATGTATCAGACCATTCGAAATCAAGAAGCGTTACGGCCAGGCATTGGTCGCAGACTGGAATTGGAAACTCCAAATCAGAGTGCCATCCCTAGGTGGTCATGCAGAATTCCCGATTGTCGTAGACTGGGATTAATGCTCATCGTTATCAGCAGGCCCGCCCTAACCCTCCGCTCAACTCGGACCCCGCCTGCACTGCCTTCCGTTCTCTCTCAGCATCTCGCTATCTCGGCTCCGCTCGTCGCCTCGGTGCAGGCGGGGCCGGTTAGCTTCATTCGTTAGGCCGCTCATGCCAATTCCTGAATATCCGAACTGGAGTTTTAAATTCGGCCAGCGAAGGCGAGATGAACTGTTGTGCCATGCACCAGAGGGTTCGCTCGTCCTGGAAATCACCCAACAGGTCTTCCTGCCAACCGAAGAGATCTGGCAGCGGCAAGCTCCGAGTTGGGCGAAGGGATATTGGTCAATCATTCATGCAGATTTGACTGCTTGGTGCGCAACAGAAGGCATCCCTCTCAAGGTCAGTGAAACTGCCGAGGTTTCTCCATGCTCTTAAATTCAACCTCGGGCGGCCTAACCCTTAGCTCAACTCGGACCCCGCCTGCATTGTCTTCCGCTCCTTCTCCTCGTTCCGCTTCCTCGGCTTCGTCCAGCGCCTCGGCGCAGGCGGGGCCGGTTAGCTGCTTTCGTTAGGCCTCCCGAAATGCCCATCCCCGTCTCATTCCAGCACGGCATCGTAATCCGGCAGGCCGCGCTGGCAGCACACGGGCTCACTCGTGGTGATCTGTTCCGTGTCTTCGAAACCGACCATCCTCTTGGCGAGAGCGATGGCCTTATTTCATTCGGCCCCAGCTTCGGCCCCGAAGCCTGCAATGAATTCATCGCCAGGCTTCAAGGCCTCGGTCTAATTTACGTCGATGACTTCTTCGATTTGGCGCTCGATCTTCCAGAATGGCTCCAATTCCAAGCCCTACATTCCTAAGCATCGGCCTAACCTCTCGCTCAACTCGGACCCCGCCTGCATTGCCCACTGCTCTCTCTCAACATCCCGCTTCCTCGGCTCCGCTCATCGCCTCGGTGCAGGCGGGGCCGGTTAGCTTCATTCGTTAGGCGCCATTTGGAGAACGCTCATGACCATCGAGGCAATCCTGATCGGAATCCTCATCATTGCCGTCCTTGGTCTATATCGAAATAACAACAGGCTAGAGGCTCAAATCACTGAGACCAATCAGCACCTCGAAAATCTTGTCGAGATTGCCCAACAAATCCGGCACCACAGTGAGGAAACGTCATCAATACTGTATGGACAGACCCCAGACGCTCGTCAGTTTTCTGATGAAATCGATCGCCTTCGTCCCTAATTCAGCCCATCGTGCTTCGCCTAACCCTCAGCTCAACTCGGACCCCGCCTGCATTGTCTTCCGCTCCTTCTCTTCATTCGTCTTCCTCGGCTCCGCTCAGCGCCTCGGCGCAGGCGGGGCCCGGTTAGCTTCATCCGTTAGGCCGTTGTGGAAGGTCCGAATTGAACGAAGAAGAATTCATCCAAAGCATCGACTGCTGCTTCCCCTACTTCGATGAAGTGAAGTGGAAGGCCCTTGTTGTCGCAGGGGCTGAAATTTCTCCCAATTCTGCATTCATGGTTCTTCAGGAGATTTGCCGCCCCCCAAGAAGCTCCAAGGCAACCCCCAATCACCTAAAGAAAATCGCAGAATACTGGTTTGAGCACTTCGAGCATCCACTTGCATCCCGCATTTATGAGATTGCCCTACATAAAATCGATGGGCATGAACTCTCTATCAGTCAGGTGCTGGCGCACTTTGAAGAGATTCGGAAATTCCCCAATCAATACAATGCCTTAGGAATCGCCTACTTTGCATGTGATGACCCTGAGCAGGAAATCGAAGAGCCGTATAATGAAATCGTTCGCAGCTGGCAATCGGCCTAACCCTCCGCTCAAGTCGGACCCCGCCTGCATTGCCATTCGTTCTCTCTCATCATTTCGCTATCTCGGCTCCGCTCGTCGCCTCGGCGCAGGCGGTGCCGCTTAGCTTCATTCGTTAGGCCGCCTATGAACTCCAAGAAATCCTTCTTGTTCGGCGTAGCGACCGGAGCTGTCCTTTCGGTCAGCATTCTTTTAGCCTGGGCGAAAATAACGGTCACCAAATCACGCAATCAACGAGAGGTCTTCTATACCCAAATATTGTCTCATGATCTTGTTTCATCAATCACAGCAAAGAAGACCCAAATCCTCTCGCAACTTCCTGAGCCCGAGAGGAGACATGGACAAGAGGTTTTGGAGTCCCTCGAACAGAAATCAAAGTCTTTCGACCTACAAGCCGAAAGTAACCTCAATATGCTATTTCACAACTATCAGCTGAACGACATCATGACCAAATACCCGGACTATCCGAACCAATCCAAAAATGCCCATGATTTCATTAAGGGTTGCGAAAAGTTTTAAGGTTTTGAACCTGGTCGGCCTAACCCTTAGCTCAACTCGGACCCAGCCTGCTTTGTCCCCCGCTCTCTCTCATCCACTCGCTTCCTCGGCTCCGCTCATCGCCTCGGCGCAGGCGGGGTCGGTTAGCTGCTTTCGTTAGGCCGCTCATCATCATCAAGACAACCACTGCAAGGATCGTCCTACTCGCACCATTAATTGCGAGCCTGACTTCATGCACCCCAATTCAAACCGTTTCTCCATCAGTTCTGATTGAAAGAACAAAGACATGGCACGAACCGAAGGTGGCTCTATGGAACTACATCGGAACTAAGGATGATTTTCACTATTTCGATTTTCATGATTTATCGGTGCATGAGCGCTACAGAGTTCCTGTTCCTGATTTCTACATTCCCGGGCCATTCCCTTACACTAACAATTACAAACAATGGCGCGTAATGCCTTGGGGGCCTTCTGCCATTCGTCGTGAAATGGACCCCAAGGATCCAATGCCATTTGAGCCTCCCAAGTGAACAATCCGAGTCTAGCCGGCCTAACCCTCCGCTCAACTCGGACCCCGCCTGCATTGTCCTCCGCTCTCTCTCATTCTTCCGCTTCCTCGGCTCCGCTGATCGCCTGGGTGCAGGCGTGGCCGGTTAGCTTCTTTCGTTAGGCGCCATTAGATTTCGCCCATACCGTTACTGTTATCTAAGGAGATCGCACGTGGCCTACAGCCTGCAAGAGCTCGGAAATCGGCTAGAAATTGAAGATGTGATCATTCGCCTTTTCGTTGCAACCGACGAACGCGACTGGACGGCCCTGGAGAGTTGTTTCACCGATTCATTCACCCTTGATATGACCTCTCTTGTTGGAGGTACACCTACAGCCATGAAACCCAACGAGATCAGTTCAGCGTGGGCTATTGGCTTCAAGCCTCTTGACCACGTTCATCATCAAGTAAGTAATTTCCAGACAAGCATCAAAGGTGACTCGGCTACGGTCAAATGTCACGGCGTAGCTTTTCACCACCGTGCCAAGATCACTACGCAGATGAAAACGCGCATATTTGTGGGTACTTATTTATTCAATCTCTCAAAATTCAACAATCGGTGGCTGGTCACTCTTCTAAAATTCGATCTCAAGTTTCTCGATGGTAATCTTGAACTAGAGAAATCAATTTGAGCCCAACCCCTGCGCCTAACCCTCCGCTCAACTCGGACCCCGCCTGCATTGTCTTCCCCTCCTTCTCTTCATTCGTCTTCCTCGGCTTCGTTCAGCGCCTCGGTGCAGGCGGGGCCGGTTAGCTTCATTCGTTAGGGCTCTGCCAATGTCCCCAAGATTTCTACTTCTCTGGATGGCATTGATCAGTCCCATGTGGGGGCAAACGCATTCATTGAAATACCCACCGTCCCCGAAACATCGACAAGTAGTTCTCC
>Ga0208789_1001268_pt1 | contig 15127 bp, 14 predicted proteins | sample Methanotroph_Enr_FD_187368 | JGI IMG/M metagenome (GOLD analysis project Ga0208789, IMG submission 187368) | Enriched soil microbial communities from Old Woman Creek wetland in Ohio, USA - Methanotroph_Enrichment_5 (SPAdes) (version 2) | ecosystem: Environmental > Terrestrial > Soil > Wetlands...
ATCCTAAACATACCGCAAAAATAGGCGTTAGTGCGGTAAATGCCAAAATTGTAAATTTTAAAATATTCATATTCAGTTACTTGAAAATCGTAACCGCACTAAATTTGTGAAGCGTCAGAAGTCAGGACATTGAATAATTTGACTATTCCGGACAAAGTGTGCCATTTGACTATTCCGGACAAATAGAGCCTGTAAATCCGTACGAAAGTGAGGCACTAATCCGGTTGAAAGGTAAGCCTTCGGCCATGACATTTAAATTTTACATCTATTTCTTCGAATGGTTTAATCCGATTTCCAAGGCCAGAATTTTGGTATAAGGGTTGTTTTATTAACCTGAACGCATTGATTTTCTTTTTTAGCCCGAATAAGGTTGAATTGAGGGCGGAATCCCGAAGCAGCTTTTTTCAACCCATGGAAATTACTTCTGAAACTGACAACCCGTATATCAATCCTTTTGCCTAATTTTAACCATAATTTTAGTCTGAAAATTGCCTTTATTCAGGATTATTAGACGGACAGCCGTTAACGGTAAGGCATAAAAGACAACTTCAACACAGATTAATTGAAAAACTTGAAATCAAAATTCCTCTTCACTACACTACTGGCCATTTTTGTTCAGCAAACTTTTTCGCAGACCTATCCGACATTTGGGGCTGAAATAAAGGTGACAATTACAGGTTTGACTTTTGATGCAATGGAGCCGTTCATTTCACTTGACGGCAATACCCTATTCTTTAATTCACTTAACTCGGGAGGAAACACTAATTTATATTATGCAACAAAAGTAAATGATTCAACTTTTACTTATATAGGTTTGGTTGGGGGCTGTTACGACCCTTCGCCAAATCATCTTGACGCTGTTGCATCAATGGATTCAATAAATAATTTCTTCTGGACTTCACTGCGAAGTATCCCAAATCTCTACAGAGGAGATTACCTTGGTGGTAATGTAAATAATATTTCCAAGGTTTATGGAACCTGTAATATTCTTACTCCTGGCTGGATAATTATGGATGCAGCCATTGATTTTCAAGGCAATTTACTATATTACAGTAATGGCTATTTTGGGCCAACTTATACAGAGTGTGTAGGAGTACCTTGCGAAGCAAAACTTGGTATTGCACAAAAAGTTAATGACTCTACATTTAATAAAACCATAAATTCTGATGCTATTTTTTCTAATGTAAATGACACAAATTATCTTGTTTATGCTCCACAAGTAACAAAAGATGGACTTGAATTATTTTATACACGGCTCTTAAAGGGTGGTTATAATACTGAAATATGTATTTCAGTGAGAAATACTGTTTCAGATACTTTCAGTTTACCGAAGGTAATTTATTCGAACTACGGATATTTTCCAGAGGCAGCAACTCCAACCACTGACAAACAAAAAATATATTACCATAAGAAAAACGAGGCCCTGATTTATAGTATTTACTTATGTTATAGAATAGGAACCACTGGTAATAACGAACGAACAAATACGGAGAATTTTCAAGTGTATCCCAATCCGACAAACAATATTTTCAACATCATTTTACCTAACCCATCAGATCATTTTACTATTTCTGTTTACCGCTTGCATGGGCAAGAACTATTCAAGATGTCAAACAAAACATCAATTGATATTTCAAATTTGCCCACCGGAATATACTTTTTGACAGTAAAACAAAACAGCAGAATTTGGACAACTAAAATCGTTAAAGAATAATGCCATAACAACTAACTGACAAATAGAACTTACCGGCCCGGTGCCATCTACCCATAGAGATTTAATTTTTACAGCTATTTCTTCGAATGGTTTAATCCAGGTTTCTAAGTCTGGATTTTGGTACTAGGGTTGTTTATTAACCTGCAAGCTTTGATTTTGGGTTTTTGTCAAATTAAGCTCAATTAAAGCCATATCCCGAGACAGCTTTTTCGACCCGCAGAAAATACTTCTGAAATACGCCAGGTAATCCTTTTGCCTAATTTTAATCATAATTTAAATCTGAAAATTGCCTTAATCAACGTTATTTGAAAGACTGACTTGATGGGCTATTGTAGAACCAATTTTTTTGCATGAAAACAAATTGCAGAATATGACAATAAAATACTCACGGACAGAACAAGATTTCACTTTGGATTCGATTCCATTTCTTATCGAAAATGTTGACATTCATACAAGAGCTGGCTTTCCAGAAGTCCCTAAGACAGTAATTTACCGCAGATTCAATCAATTGGTTAATTTCCTCCACCTAAAAGGACTGACAACTTTAAAAATAATTACCAATATTGAACAGGTTAGTGACATCACTGAAATAAAGAATTCCGACCTTAATGACAAAGGATTTTACTTTTTACAATCTTGCGGAGACAAATGGTACGGCAGATTAAACAAAGACAAAGGAGCAGACAAGGAATGGAATTATCTCGAAAAATGGTATGTTTCTTTTGACAAGACTTATGAAGAGGACAATTCATAGAAGAACAACAACACGCAATAAATAGGACTTCATGTGTTCGGTACGACCCGGCACGATTCCGATGGCTATAGTAACCACATTGAACTAAATCTCAATATGGCGGATTTCTTCTGCACTTTACGCTTGTGTCAGATGTTGATTTACAGCCGGATGGCTTGCTGAAGGTTGAATTTTAGAATAGAGTTATCACTTTATATCTGAATTTTTTCCTGCAAAAGGAACTCAGAAGTAATGTTTCAGGTAGATTAACTTCAGCTTCAGGACATGGAAACCGTTATATGTTCTCAAACGCATGTTATTTTATGCCCAGGGAAAAGCATATTTTTCGGCTAACAAAAATATTCTGCAGCCGCCAGCAAACTATTCTGAAAGCAGCAAAATAACTGAAATATCCCCATACTACAGCCAAAGGATATTAAAAGATAAAAACCCAAGGAGGGTTGGATATTGAATAAAACTATATATTCGTAGATGAAATCCGGCATAAGTAACGAGAAGGGCCTGGGAGTAGAAAAGTCGGATTTACATGCCACTTGCGTGTATACAACCGTTAAATCCATTGCATAAAAAGCAAATTTTCAATTCTTTGTCAATACTCTATAAATACAACGGAATCAAAATTGATAAATTGGCCATGACTGGAATTAATCACCAACCGAAGATGATAGTATGATCAATCTGGTGTTCCCGATTGCTATCAGTACCGTGCGACCTGTAAAAAATAAAAAATAGCGCATGAAAAAAATTGGCATCTATTCCCGAATACTATTAATGCTAATATTAACGGGAGTCGTTTTACTTTTTTTATTTTCAGCTTTATATTACGTTAAATATAAGCAGGAAAAGCTTATGCTTGAAGAATCCCAAAAACAATTCAACAAAGAAGTTAATTCGTTATTCGCTTTCAAAACTTCTACACTCAAACAGGTTGCCTATGACTATACTTATTGGGATGATTTTGTACAAAACATAAAAATAAAAGATACCGAGTGGTTCGAAAATAACATTACAACCATTCTCAAATCATACCATATTGAATATGTTTGTGTTTACGACTCATCTTTTACTCTTATTCATGATGCATCTTCAACCGGAGCTGATGATAGGGGGATTATTACTAAGGAGACTATAATTGAGTTAAAAAAGGCAAAATTTTTAAATTTCTTTCAGAATTTTTCTGGTGGCGTAATTGAAATAAGCGGTGCATCAGTTCACCCTGACAATGACCCAACACATACGTTGACAAAGCCAAGCGGATACTTATTTCTGGTAAAAAGATGGGATAAACCTTTTCTTGAGGATTTAACTATTCTGAGTGGAGCTGAGATAAAACTTTTTAAGGTTTCTGACTCAGTTACAAAGGGAGATAAATACTCCATTTCGAACGCGCAAAAACTACTTGATTGGAATAATAATCTTGTTGCCCAGCTTATTTTTACAAGGACATCTGATTATTATAAGCTCTATCACAGTATGTCGGTATATATGCTTCTGATTATTCTCGGTTCAATTTTTACCACTTTGCTTATTTTTCATTTTGTCACACGAAAGTGGATAAATAAACCTTTGAAATTGATTACCAATATTCTTAAGTCGGATAATCCGACCCTTATTAAAGAGCTTCAACGCTGCCCCGGTGAGTTTAAAAACATCGGAGATCTCATTTGCGAGTTTCTTATTCAAAAAAATGAACTTATACAAGCCAAAGATAAAGCAGAGGAAAGTGACCGCTTAAAAACAGCTTTTCTTACCAATATGAGTCACGAAATACGAACTCCTATGAATGGCATTTTGGGATTTGCTGATCTGCTGAAATCAGTGAACCTTTCAGGAGAAAAACAGCAAGAATTTATTGGTATTATCGAAACCAGCGGAAAGCGAATGCTGAATATTATTAATGATATTATTAATATTTCAAAAGTAGAAGCCGGAATGACAGAAATTAATATTTCGGAATCGGACATAAGTGAGCAAACCGAATATATATATGCTTTCTTTAAACTTGAGGTTGAGCAAAAAGGATTACAGTTTATTTTAAAAAACACATTACCAGCTAGTGGATCCATCATTAAAACAGATCGCGAAAAAATTTATGCTATTCTGACTAACCTGGTTAAAAATGCTATAAAGTTTACCAGCAAAGGCTTTATTGAATTTGGTTATGAAAAGAAGGGAAAATATCTTGAGTTCTTTGTTAAAGACTCCGGAATAGGAATTCGACAAGAACAGATGGAGTTTATATTCGACAGGTTCAGACAGGGCAGTGAGTCACTTACAAGAAACTATGAGGGCTCAGGATTGGGATTATCTATCTCAAAAGCTTATGTGGAAATGCTTGGTGGCAAAATTTGGATAGAAAGCGAAGAAACAAAAGGTTCAACATTCTACTTTACTATTCCCTATATCACTGAACAATCAGGAATAAAAATCATTAAGACGGCTGTTAAGGAAATTAAGGAAAAGTACCATATTGTTAACCTGAAAATCTTAATTGTCGAAGATGATGAGACAACAGAAAAGCTGATCAAAACAATAGTAGAAAAATATAGCAAAGAAATATTGATTGCCCGAAACGGAGTTGAAGCAATTCTGATATGCCGCAATAACCCTGACATTGATTTAGTATTAATGGATATTAAAATGCCCCAAATGAATGGTTATGAAGCAACAAAACAAATCCGACAATTCAATAAAAGTGTAATCATATTTGCGCAAACTGCTTATGCTCTTCCGGGTGACCGGGACAAAGCAATTGAGGCTGGTTGCAATGACTATATTTCAAAGCCCTACAGTCAGGACTTATTTGCTGAGTTAATGGAAAGGACTTTTAACAAATAAGAAGACAAGGAACTAATCACGCTGATAATAGTTTGCCGTTTCGGTACCCAGGTGCAGGGAGGGTTAGGATTTGGGGATGTGGAAATTTGGAAATTTGGAAATTTGAAAATGAGGGAATTTGAAAATGAGGGAATTTGAAAATGAGGGAATTTGAAAATGAGGGAATTTGAAAATGATGAGGGGATGTGAGGATGTGAAGATGTGAGGATGTGAAGATGTGAAGATTTGGGGATGTGGGAATTTGACTTTGGAAAGCCAATCGTACTTCGCAGATTCCGCAAATCTAGCCCTACTCAGCACTGAGCACCTTGCACTTTAAAATTTGACTTGATTTGGCGGTGTGGAAATTTGAAAATTTGAAAATGGGAGAATTTGAAAATGAGGGAATTTGAGGATTTGAAGATGTGAAGATTTGGGGATGTGGGAATTTGACTTTGGAAAGCCAATCGTACTTCGCAGATTCCGCAAATCTAGCCCTACTCAACACTGAGCACTTTGCACTTTAATATTTTACATGATTTGGGGATTTGATGATGTGGAAATTTGAAAATTTGAAAATGGGAGAATTTGAAAATGAGGGAATTTGAGGATGTGAGGATTTGAAGATGTGAAGATTTGGGGATGTGGGAATTTGACTTTGGAAAGCCAATCGTACTTCGCAGATTCCGCAAATCTAGCCCTACTCAGCACTGAGCACCTTGCACTTTAAAATTTGACTTGATTTGGCGGTGTGGAAATTTGAAAATTTGAAAATGGGAGAATTTGAAAATGAGGGAATTTGAGGATGTGAGGATGTGAAGATTTGAGGATGTGGAAATTTGAGGATTTATTCGCTTTGCTTGTGAGAGTGCATCGCTAAGTCGAAAATTTCTATTGGTTTAGCACAATAAAGCCTTATTTTACTGCACTGTTCCTCAGCTTAATTTTCGACCCGCAGAAAATACTTCTGAAATACGCCAGGCTTATACCAATCCTTTTGCCTAATTTTAACCATAATTTAAGACTGAATATTGCCTTTAATCAGAGTTATTAGACGGACTGCTGTTGGCATTAATGTTAAGAAAAATGACCGAACTTAAACCCAGGAAAGAGAAAATTTTGATTTTTTTAACGAGCATTTTGTTCTCTTTATTTTTTATGGGTATTCTAATCAGAAATCTGATTGAAGGATATAGTGACCTTGAAACTATAGGTACAATTATAATTTCTATTGCTTTAATGCTTTTTGCATCTCCTCCTTTACTTTTATCAATCACTTACTTTTATACTGATTTGACAAAAAAGGTATTTATTGATGAAACCCGAAAGCAAATAATAATATTAAAGAGAGGGAAAGAAACTGTAATAACAGAAAGTGAAATATTGGATTCATTTTATGTGAAAGCCGATTCTTTTTATAGTGGTCTGAGACATTACCGTTTCCCAATGTACAAATATGTAATGCTTGTCCTAAAAGAAAGAAAAAGAGTTTGTATTACTAATCTTTTATGTGAGCCTGAATCAGTTATGAGAGCTCTCGATTTAAACAGCAAACTGATTTATACAGACTTCCCTTTTATTAAATGGACATTGGGAGGAGGAGTTCTGACTACTAAAGAATATGAAGCCAAGGTTCAAGAGTTTGAAAATAATTTCCAGGAACATTCGAATTCTATGTTAGCAGAAATTATTAATCAGAAAAAAGTTTATGCTGATTATGCCAGAGAAGGGGCGACGAGAATTTTGAATAAAAGAAAACACTAATGCCTACAAATAGCACTTAAACGCAGTCGTGCGCTCCAAAGCCAAATCGCAGCCGTGAACTTTGTCATGACAGCGATTAAAGTATGTGTTGAACTTTACCGACCCGGTACCATCTACCCTATGGGATTTAATTTTTACATCTATTTCTTAAAATGGTTTAATCCGTGTTTCGAGGTCTGAATTTTGGTAGTAGGGTTGGTTTATTCACCTGCAAGCTTTGATTTTTGGTTTTTGCCATAATAAGACCCAATTTAAAGCCATATCCCGACGCAGCTTTTTCAACCCGCCGAAAATACTTCTGAAATACGCCAGGTTTATATCAATCCTTTTGCCTAATTTTAACCGTAATTTAAGTCTGAAAATTGCCTTTAATCAGGGTTATTAGACGGACTGCTGTTGGCATGCATTTTATGACCGACCATAAACAACCAGAAATGACCAGACAAATTAGAAACATTTTATTCTTTTTGGTAATTCTGACAGTTTGTTGTTCCTGGACAGAACCTCTAAAGTTTAGTTTTGTCGACAAGTTTGAAAATACTATTTCAATTGAAAACCTGGACAGACTTCCAAGACATTCAGACACAACTTTTTTCAAATCAAACTTGACAGGTTTGCACTTTAAACCAAATCTAACTGAGTCAATACTCCGTTTCGACTACATCATATTCGAGGTTAAGACAATTAAGAAATCCAAAGAATATGAATTACGAGTTTTGGCTGTTCCTCATACCGATGATCCGCTAATTCATTTAAAGTACGAGAATTGTGTTCATTACAAACTGACTATCAAGAAAGTAAATAATATTATTGCGATTGAAAAAGTTGACTTCTTATATGGAGAAATATAAAAACGCATGCCAATAAGCGGTTTAAAGAACCACAGGGTCTTACCTCCGTTGAAATGAAAGCAAGTTTTTTTAATTCAAATCTTTTTTATAGGTTTGTGGTGAAACACCGGTGGCTCTTTAAACCGCCGTCCGTTATATGCTACTTTAGACCACCATCAAACCTATATGCAGCGACTATTTAAAAGAGACAAGCCTATGAGTTTTAAATCTGTGACTATTGAAGAATACTGCCCGACAATCACTTACGATTTTAAGATTAGACATTTTCGTAACACTCATCTTGTCGACATATTAATTATTTCTTTTCATGGGACTTACAGAGATGGGGCGGCTGGTTCACCGGATGCAGGGCTAATAAAAGGCATAGTAACAACTGGAATTTCTGTATTTGACCCTTTTTCATTGCTTATTGATTTGAGTGATTTGAAATATGACTGGGGCGACAACCTAGGTTTATATTTTGCAGAAGCTGAGTCAACAACAACTGTTGTTCTAGTTGGTGAAAAATGCAGACGAGCAATGTCTACTCTTGCTTTTGGACTTGGCACAGACAAAGATATTGTTGACAATGAATTTTTCTTTGACATTTATGAAAAGGCTTTGGAGAAACTCATCAATAAGCAATAAACCCAATGAAAATTGTTGTAACTGAATATAAACAAGAGGATAACTGTAAGTGCCAGTTTTGCGACACAATTATTGCTAAACTAACAGAAGATACAATGATTACATAGGCAGAAGAATGTTATAAAAATGGGAATGTTCCAATCCCCAATTTTGGCTAATTTTGTTCACAAGACTATGTAAGTAAATACAAAAAAAAATATGACGTTAAATTTGCCAGTACTTTAGACGGAAGAGTTGACTATTATGCCAGTGGTTTTTAGCTGTACAAAAAAAAGCAGCAAATGCTTTAGCAAATGCGGATATGCGTGTTCGTTGAAACATTTGAAATCTTTATATACATTTGAGCTGGCTGACAGTTGAACAACAATTTACACCCGCATTTGCCAAGCGTCATCCGATAGCAAGAAAAGTGGGATATATTTGATGATATTTGCTAGTTAGCCGCAAGCCAGTCTCAGAGACAGAAATTGCTTTAAAATTTTGCAAATCAAAATAAAATCAGGAAATGACTAAACCAAAAATTACGAGAACATTTGGACCAATCCACTTCGAAGATTTAGATCCTCACCGGTTTGAAGATCTGATTCGCGAATTGATTTATGATTACAAGGAATGGCAAAGTATTGAAGCAACTGGTCGAAGTGGAAGTGATGAAGGTTTTGATATTAGAGCATATGAGAAAAATAACAAAGTTATAAGTTCAGAAAACGATAATAATGAAGAAATAATTGAGCTCCATCCAATGGAGGGAAATTTATGGATGATACAAGGGAAAAGAGAAAAAGAGATTACACCTGAAAAGATCAAAAAAATTCTAGGAGATATAGATTCCAATAATCCACCTTATGGATACATTTTAGCTGCATCTGCCAATTTCTCTAAAAAGTCATATGACACTTTCAGAGAGATTTTATATTCGAAAGGTGTTATGGAATTCTATATTTGGGGAAAGGCTGAGCTTGAAGACATGCTTCATCTCCCTAAAAATGATAGGATATTGTTCACATTTTTTGGTATTTCGTTAGTTAGCAAGAAAAGGGCAAAAACAACAGAGATTAGAGCAACCATAAATATTAAAAACAAACTTACTAGAGTAATTGAGAATAAAGGAACGATATTAATAAGAGATTTAAATGATGAATCATATCCCATTGTCAATGAATCCAGACAGCTAGGTGAACCTACTGTGTGGAGTGATTATGAGGTTTTTCGTCATCACCCGCTAGGGCTTTTAATACATGTACAAGAATATTATGCATACATTGATATTGAAAAGAAAGAATGGGATTTTACAGATGCTTTAGATTTAACTTATCACAAAATAGAAAATGAAAACGACCTCTTACGCGAAAGCTATAACGAAAAACAAAGTTTGATAAGAGAATTTTATGACTTTCTACCTAGAAAAGTCCAAGGTAAGCTAAACATTATAGGTCTACTTAAATATTCAGATATTGAACTAGTAGACGACAAAGGCGATAGTTTTTTTGAAATCCCACACATATATGTAAGTTATTTTAATCGTTTGATTCCATTTTATAAACAATTTAAGGTTTTAAATATTGATAATACAGAAACAAGATTGAATGATGAATTTAAAAGAATTTCTGTATTCCCTAAAAAGCTTACAAAGTTTAAAAGTGGGAAAATATACAAGGATAAGATTATTATATTCAATAAGTTGAGTCAGATTTTATTTTATAATTACAAAATTGATACTCTTTGTTGTGACGACGACAAATATGAGTTTCTAAATCTTCGTGATATTATTCTTGTAGAAAAGAATGAATCCCAGATGGATGAGACTTTTATTCAAATTACCCATAAAACTCAAGAAATATTAAAAGATTATAGAAGTAGTGCAAGAAATCCTTATGATCTCAATAAATCAATTGAAACGCAACTCGGACGGATTCCTACAGATACCGAAAAATTATTTTTTTACGAATTCAATCGTATTTATACATGGCAATTAGAAAATTTAGCTACTTAAAAAAGGCCAGCGGCTAACTTCAGCTACCCGTCAAGTGCGGCAGCAGTGGTTTTCGGTGGGCATCTTTCCGCTCGGGCTGTCTTTCGGCTTGACAGGAAACCGCCCGCAATCCGCCCCTGCGTGTAGCTTCCTACGTTAGCGATCATGCTTAAAAACCAGAAACCAACAAAACTGTTACATATGAAGGCAAACTTTCTATTGAGAATTAAAAATTGGCAGTTATTCTTTATGATTTTAATTTTGCCTTTTATTATTGCAATTCTTTATGAATTAATAATGACTTTACTGAATGGTCCTCGTATGGAGATTTTGGCAAATCCATTGACAACCATTTTGTATTTTGTAGTTTTTGTTTTATGGAACTATTCAGTAATAAAATACCTTGACGAGTCAGACAAAACGATGACAGAAAATAATAAGAAAACGTTGAAGTATATCCTGATATATTTAGCATTTTACATTGCTTATATAATTGGTCCTTTACTCAACCTGTTTACTTGGGATTTACAATTCTTTTTATGGAAAGCCATATCTTTACTTTCACATTTCATTATGGCTTTATCTTTAATTACTTTGATTTATTTCTCAGCCAAATCAATCAAATTTAGACAGTTAGGTGACCAGATACGAACAAGTGACATTATTATTGAAATGCTAATTATAGGGTATTTCCCACTTGGGCTGTGGTGGCTACAACCAAGACTGAATAAAATTGTAAAGCTGACAAAAAAACAAAGCACGAATCGCTAACAAACGCTATAGCAAATGCGGGTTTTTGAGCTGCGCTCAAGAGACCGCTGCGCTAAGTTGCGTGTTCGTTGAAACATTTGAAATCTTTATATACATTGTGCTGGCTGACAGTTGATCAACAATATTTTCCCACACTTGCCAAGCGTCATCCGATAGCAAGAAATGGGATATATTTGATGATATTTGCTAGTTAGCCACTATAATATGAAGACACTGATAATCACACTTTTAATGTTAATTGAAGCTTTTGTTTTCGGACAAAATAATGGTAGTTTCAAATATATTGATACCTTAAAAGTTATTCAGACAAGAAATTTACTTGACAATAAGATAACTTATAATACAGAAACTTGTGAATATCAATTTAGCAAAGCAATTAGCATAATGGCTATTGATAATTTACTGAAGGAATTAGAAAAAGAATTAGAAATTAATAGTACCCAAGGTTATAAATATGAAAAAACACTAAGATATATAAATGATTATAAGGTAGTTCGTGACTACTTATTTGAACAGAATTACCTAAAACTTAATAAACCTCTTCTAGACGATACAATCACAAATAATTTACAGTTGACATGCTTACTTTTTGGTTATGTTTTGCCCAAAATGCTAGATTCGGGCATGTTTAAATTATTTCTAAATGGGAAAGAACAAACAATTATTACAAAGATTGATGCTGCGGATGGTTATGAAGCTTCAATCAGCTATAGCAGAAAATAGACAAGTAGTTTGGACGTTTGTTTATGATTATATCGAATATTACCCAGCTTATTTGCCATTGAAAGATTTTAAACCTGAAGAATTGCCGGAACCAGAGAAAACCCCAAACAAATAATTACAGTGGCTAACAGGCGTTTGGCTCAATGGCGGGTGACGTGGTTAATTGAACATTTTACCTCGCACCAACATTTGTGGAGTATTGACAGTTTAGTGCTCCGAAATCCGCCACTGCGCCAAGCGTCAATCCGTTATGGCGCATAATATTTCCGAGACTCGGATTGAAGAAAATTTGGAGAATTGTAACTTTAAAGTTACCTTTGCATATAATAAGACAACTTATGGAGAAAATCCGCGAAATAATTGCATACAAAAACTATTTTGAAGACTTCTTAAAAGAACAACCTATTAAGGTTCAGAATAAGATCTTTAAAATTTTAGAAGCAATTGAGACTTTAGAGAGAATTCCAACAAACTACCTCAAACTCATCGTCGGAACAAGCGGACTTTACGAAGCAAGAATCCAATTAGGGTCAGACATTTGGCGTGTTTTTTGTTTTTTCGACAAAGGGAAGTTGGTAATCTTACTAAATGGATTTCAGAAAAAGACACAGAAAACGCCTAAAAACGAAATTGAGAAAGCAATCACTTTAATGAAAGAGTATTATGAAAACAGAAAATAAGAACAAAGACATTTCCTCCTGGTCAGAAATCAAAGACCGTGTTTATGGAAAAGAAGGAACTGAAAGACGTGACAATCTTGACAGAGAGGTTGAATCATTTAGAATTGGCCTTTTACTAAAGAAAGCACGAGAATCCAGGAATATGACTCAAGAAGAATTAGGACAGTTGGTTGACAAGAAAAGAACCTACATTTCCCGAGTCGAAAATAACGGTAGTAACATTACGCTTAGCACTCTTTTTGACATTGTTGAAAAAGGACTGGGTGGAAAAGTGAATATCTCGATAGAAGTTTAATATTGAATGAATTACGCGCTATAACAAACGCTATAGCAAATGCGGGTTTTTGAGCTGCGCTCAAGAGACCGCTTTGATATTCGCTTCGCTCATGAGACCGCTTCGCTAAGTTCGCTAAGTTGCGTGCTCGTTGAAACATTTGAAATCTTTAAATACATTTGTGCTGGCAGACAGTTGAGCAACAATCTATTCCCGCACTTGCCTAGCGTAATCCGTTGTGCATTATGCTGAAAAACCGCATCAAATAATTATAATTATGAAAACAACAATCTCAATTTTAGTATTATTTTTTTTCTCATTTGTCAAGACTTACTCACAAGATAGTTTGACAACTGGGATAACTTTCACAACACAGGAAGAACTCGACAACTTTAAATTAAATTATCCAAACTGCACGCATATTGGAGGAAATGTAAATATAAATTATGGAGCTAATATTACAAACCTCAATGGATTAGATTCCGTAACTACTATTAATGGTAGTTTGTTGATTGTTGACAATAATCTTCTAGCGACATTAACTGGTTTAGAAAGTTTAACAACAATAAATGGTGGACTCGGCATTGTAAGTAACGACCTCTTAACAGATATGACAGGTCTAAGAAATGTTAATTCAATTTCTGGCAATCTTACCATTGGTTGGAATCACAAACTTAGAAGTTTATCTGGATTAGAAAATATAAATGCCGTTTCTATTCAGAATCTATACGTTTATTATAATGATTCTTTGAGGACTTGTGAGATCGAAAGTGTATGTACTTATTTGAAAAACATTATTGGTGTTGCTGCTATTGATAATAATTCAATAGGGTGCAATAGCATAAACGAGGTCAATCATGCATGTGAGACAATTGGAGTGTCAGACAGAAAATATTCAAATGAAATTACATTATTCCCAAATCCGGCACAAAATCTATTTTTTGTATTGTCTCCTGAAAACTGGAATATCTCAGAAACAAAAATATATGACAATGTTGGTAAACTTGTAAAATCTATTAATGGTCAAACTAAGCAAATTGACATTTCAACACTACAGAAAGGAATTTATATTGTAGAATTGTTTTCAGACAAAGTGAGAATTCGGAAGAAACTTATAATCAACTAAATGAAGCACAATGCAACAAACGCTATAGCAAATGCGGGTTTTTGAGCTGCACTCATGAGACCACTTTGTTATTCGCTTCGCTCATGAGACCGCTTCGCTAAGTTCGCTAAGTTGCATGTTCGTTGAAACATTTAAAATCTTTACATACATTTGTGCTGGCAGACAGTTGAGCAACAATCTATTCCCGCATTTGCCAAGCGTCATCCGATAGCAAGAAAAGTGGGATATATTTGATGATATTTGCTAGTTAGCAGCTACCTTAAAAAAACAGACACCATAATTATTAACCGAGTAATAAAATTTAAAATTATGAGCTTTGGACATGCACTTTATTATCCACACATTAACCTGACAAACAAGAATTGGGTTAAACATGCTTTGCTTTTTTGGGACAATATTTCAAGAATTGTTCCTCAATCTGTAGAGCCTTCAGACAATGAAGACATAATTAGAATAAAGAATGAATCTGGATTTATTAATGATTACAATCCTGAACGTTGGGACACCTCTAATGCATTTCAAGACTTTAGTAGAGAATTGAGACCAATACTCGAATCAGACAGATTTTTCCATGACAGATTTTTTGAAAAAGAACCTCAAAATAGAAATTACTCAAGAGATTATCAAGACAGACGCAGTTTCTTCTCTGATATGGTGCAATCAAGTGGCACATATATCCATGTAGAAAAAATGGATCGCAGACTTAAAGAATATTTGTTTCAAGTCGGTATCGCTGTTCCTGGACAACATGAATGGGAAGATTGGGTAAAAATTGACAGTGAAATTGGTTTGCTCTATATGACTTACTTTGCTAAAAGTATCTCTAAAAACAAATCACTTCCAATTGTAACAGATGTGGAGCAATCATTTTCAGCTTCACTCTACTTTGAATCACCAATCAATTCAGACTACAATAGTCAATTTGAACTCTAACTCTTCCTAAAATTACGTATTATTTTTGAAAAAAGTCTGCCAATATTCACATTGACAGATTTTTTGTATTATATTTGTAGTACGTAAACACGTATTATATGAAAGCAAAACCATCATCCAA
>Ga0208789_1001270_pt1 | contig 15121 bp, 16 predicted proteins | sample Methanotroph_Enr_FD_187368 | JGI IMG/M metagenome (GOLD analysis project Ga0208789, IMG submission 187368) | Enriched soil microbial communities from Old Woman Creek wetland in Ohio, USA - Methanotroph_Enrichment_5 (SPAdes) (version 2) | ecosystem: Environmental > Terrestrial > Soil > Wetlands...
TTTAAACTGTTTTAAAACTGTTGAATATACTATTGAAAAAGGATCAAATGGTTTTGATTTTAGAAAAAATCAGAAAATCAGTGAATTGCTCATACTTTATAAATTGTAATTCGTTGAACCTTGCTCATAAATCAATACAAGCTGATTTAAAGGTAAAAACAGGCTTTAAATGAGTTGTTTTTGCTGAAAGCCTACCATATGGAAAAACGCTGGGTATTAAAACAAAAAGGTAATGCATCCCTTGTTTCGGGTATTGCCGGAGCGCTGGGGCTTGAAAATGCCTTGGCTGAATTGCTTGTTCAACGAGGCGTTACCAGTTTTGAAGAAGCAAAAGCATTTTTCAGGCCCGATCTTTCGCAGTTACACGATCCTTTCCTGCTCAACGACATGGACAAAGCCATTGATCGTATCGAAACTGCCAGAGCCAATGGACAAAAAATTATGGTTTATGGTGATTACGATGTTGATGGAACCACTGCTGTTTCGCTGGTATATGCTTTTTTGAAAGAAAACGGATTTGAACACCTTGATTACTATATTCCCGACAGGTATAGTGAGGGTTATGGGATTTCATTCCAGGGAATTGATTATGCCCGGAAGGAAAATTTCTCACTGATTATAGCACTTGATTGTGGAATTAAATCAGTCGATAAGGTTAAATATGCCACGGAACGTGGAATTGATTTTATTATCTGCGATCACCATCGGCCAGGCGACGAATTACCAGAAGCAATAGCAGTGCTCGATGCCAAACGAATTGATTCGACCTATCCGTTTGACGAACTTTCGGGCTGCGGTGTAGGATTTAAACTGATACAGGCTTATGCCCAAACGCATGATATCCCTTTCGATACCTTGTATAAATACCTCGACCTTGTTACCATCAGCATTGCTTCGGATATAGTTCCTATTATTGGTGAAAACCGGATACTTGCCCATTTCGGGTTAAAACTTATCAATACAAACCCACGACCCGGAATTGAATCCATATTGGGCGTTGCCAATATTGTCCGCAAAGCAGAGGATGAGATTAAAACGGACGGGGAAGATGCAGGATTGCTTTTCAGCCGTGAACTCACCATCAGCGATATGGTTTTTGTGGTTGGACCGCGCATTAATGCAGCCGGACGTATCGAAAGCGGGCGTAATTCAGTAAAACTGCTGGTTTCGCCTGATATGGAAACTGCAGCCGGTATTGCCCAGACGATCGACGATTTTAATACTGAACGCCGTACGCTTGATACACAAATCACCCTGGAAGCCCTTGATATTATTAGTAAAGATGATAAACTCCGCAAAGCCAAGGCAACCGTTGTTTTTAATCCCGAATGGCATAAAGGTGTAATCGGGATTGTTGCTTCACGGTTAACCGAAACCTACTATCGACCAACGGTTGTATTAACGCAATCGAATGGACTTATAACAGGCTCGGCCCGTTCAGTTAAAGATTTTGATGTGTACGATGCCATCGATGCTTGCAGCGATTTGCTGGAACACTTTGGCGGGCACATGTACGCAGCAGGTCTATCCATGAAACCCGAAAACCTGAAACCATTCAGGGAAAGGTTTAACTCGATAGTTTCGGCCAGTATTACGGATGAAATGCTGATACCAGAAGTAGAAGTTGACCTTGAAGTGAATCTGAACCAAATCACACCCAAATTCCTGCGAATATTGAAGCAGTTTGCCCCATTCGGTCCGGGGAATATGTCACCGGTTTTTATGACCCGCGATACCGTTGATTCCGGCCATGCCCGTATTGTCGGTAAAAATCATGTTAAAATGACTGTTTATCAGGAATCGGTGCGCAGTGATCCTTATTCGGGAATTGCTTTTCAGCAAGGTGAGAAATTTGATCTGATCCAAAAAGGACAAAGCATGAATATCTGCTACCATATCGAAGAAAACGAATGGAACGGAGTAAAGAATATTCAGTTAAATATTAAGGATATTCGGTTTACGGATGATAATCAGTAGAGCGAGTGCAATTTTATTTTATATGGGAATTAAACGGGTATTCACTAATCAGATAAAGTCGAATTGATTTAGTGATCATTCTGCTCGAAAAATCTGTAAATTTGTAAAAAGAAAAGACATGCTCACAAAAGACAAAATAAAAAAGTCAATCGATACATTGCCTGATAATTTAACCATTGACCAGGTGATAGACAGAATGATTATGCTGGATAAAATTGAACAGGGATTAAAGGATGTTGAAGACGGGAATATTTATACTACTGAAGAGGTTAAAGAAAAGCTTAACAAATGGTTAAAGTAATTTGGACAGCCAGATCTTTGAAAGACCTTGAAGAAATCGGTGATTATATCTCCAAAGATTCCTCAAAATATGCAAAATTGACCCTTGAAAAGCTTATCGAAATGGCTAGACTTATTGAAGCCAATCGGTTAATCGGAAGAATTGTTCCAGAAGTTGGACAAAACGATATCAGGGAAATTATTACAGGTAACTACCGGATTATTTATCAAACCAAGACGAAAGAGTCCGCTTTTATTTTGACAATTCACCACAGTTCAAGATTGCTTTCGAATAATCCTGCTTTTAAGAAAAAGTAAGTCGGCTTTTTTTGCTTCAACAGTCCATCTGTGACAGCAACTAGCAACTTAAAAACAAATCTTATCTCGAAGTATTCTATCTCCCCACCCATCTTCTTGTGTTAGAAACTGCAGCAGGTCTTGGTGCCTGGTGTCCTGAATTACCTCTTCCCTGCTGTTTCTTTTCTTTGATAGGATTATGATCCATCAAAGGGAAAGGATGATTATCAATAATGGGAATTCTTTTGTTTATCAGTTTTTCCACATCGCGCAGGAATTCCTTTTCTTCGGCATCACAAAACGAATAGGCAGTACCTTTTGCTCCGGCTCTTCCGGTTCGGCCGATACGGTGAACGTAGGTTTCGGCAATATTCGACATTTCAAAATTGATAACATATTCCAGGTCATCCACATCAATGCCACGGGCAGCAATATCAGTAGCCACTAAAACCCGGGTGGTTTGTGCCTTGAAATTTGTCAACGCACGCTGACGGGCGTTTTGTGCTTTATTGCCGTGAATTGCCTCAGCTGTAATATTGTTTTTCAACAGGATTTTCACCACTTTGTCTGCACCATGCTTGGTACGTGTGAAAACAAGGGCGGTTTTAATATCCTTGTCTTTTAAAATATTTACCAGTAAAGAATTTTTATTTCCTTTATCGACAAAGTAAACAAACTGATTGATAATATCAACCGTTGACGAAACCGGTGTTACCGAAACTCGTGAAGGATTTTGCAATATGGTGGCTGCAAGTTTAACAATTTCAGCCGGCATGGTTGCAGAAAAGAAAAGAGATTGCTTCTTTTTCGGCACTAAGGCTATTATTCTTTTCACATCGTGAATAAATCCCATATCGAGCATGCGATCGGCTTCATCAAGGACCAGGATTTCCACATCACGCAGGTTCATAAATCCCTGGTTAATGAGATCCAGCAGACGACCCGGTGTAGCGATAACAATATCGACACCACGAAGTAAAGTTGAAGTTTGAGGATTTTGATTAACACCACCGAAAATAACCGTATTGGTTAATCCTGTGTAGCGGCCGTATGCGTTGAAACTTTCGCCGATCTGTATAGCGAGTTCTCGTGTGGGTGTAACGATAAGGCTTCTTATTTTCCTTTTCCTGTCATATACTTTATTTGCACTTAACAGTTGAAGTATAGGGATGGCAAATGCGGCCGTTTTCCCTGTTCCGGTTTGTGCACTGCCGATGAGGTCGGTGCCACGTAAAATAATAGGTATTGATTCTGCTTGTATGGGGGTTGGAATAGTATATCCTTCTTCTTTTACAGCTTTTAAAATGGGTTCAATGAGGTTTAGTGATTCGAATTGCATAAATGGTTTAGTAATGAAATATAAATTAAGAGAACAGACAAGGTTCTCAGAAATTCTTTCGCACAGCAAAGTTTTAATCGTTAGAAATTGGGAATACGCATTCCCAAATTAAGTGCCCGGAAGAATTCAAGGCAACATTCATAGGGTTGATCCCCTGTTCGCTCGTCTTAGATTGCGAATGTCAGTTAATGCGGCAAAGGTAGGCTTTTTATTGATACTATGTATAAACTCATTGAAAATGAGATATTTTGGGACAAGAAGAGTAGTTTGAGAATAAAAGGCATCCTGTTGAAAGTAAAAAAACTGCCTGCTATCCTTATAAATCAACTTATTGTTTTATAATTATTTTCGGAACAAAGTCTTTTGAATTCTCTTCAATGTATATGAGGGCTTTGTGCCCAAACACATGTTGCTAATGCTATAAATAATAAACTGGTATATAGTTTATTCATAATTTTAGTTTTAAAATGCTCTGATGGCTCGGACAAAGGCAGATGTGTTTTTTGGATTTGAGAAATACGTGTTGTTTGAGAAGATGACACCCCAGTAGTTATCTTTACTGTCCTCAGTAGAACTTTGGTAAGCTGCATTATTTTGAATGCCATCTATGAAAGGCCACTCCAGGTACAATAATTCCAATTCATACTTTGAAGGGAGATACCAATCTCCATAAGTAATACCATTTACAGTTACTGAATAATCAGCACAAACTTTAGCGGCAAAATTTCCTGTAAAATTATCTGTCATTTGGGATGCAACTATCATTGCAGTATTCATAGCGCCTGCACCCAAACCATCTCCAGTAGCTCCAGTAGCTCTAGTTTGTCCATTATACCATTGGATTAAACCTTGGTCTGTTGGAGATGCTATTAAACCATGTTGTCCATTATCATAAATATAAAAAACAATACCACCACCATAACGTTCATTAACATAATGAGTATTTGCTAAAGTACTTATGGTTGTACCAGCGATGTTAATTCCACTCCCAGCTGTTAAAATATTTTGCTTATTGTTCCAATTCGCAATATTTGTTGTGGTAATTCCATTTGCAGCCGAAGCTACAAATAAGGGATCTGTTTCGGTAATTGTTCCAACTGTTTTTGCATATAAAGCATAAGGCACACTTAATAATTGACTGGTGCCGGTAATGCTATAACCAGAACCTCCGGAAGGATCTGTTTCTGCTTTTATAAAAAAAGGACCATGTGCCCAATCGATAGCAGCAAAAATTCCTGAAATGACGGTTCCTGTACCTATTTCTAAGCTTACTAATCCATTTATATTGGTAGTCGGAGTTTGGGTTTCAACATAAACTGGCACCATACCGCCCATGGCAGAACCTTGTAAAATACTTATTTGCATACCAACACTAGTTGAAACTAACAAAGCATTACTACTGTTTCTTATAATGGCTTGATAACTCATTTTTTGAGGCGGCGATTGCGCATATAAACTCGTGTAAAATAAAACGAGAGCTATAATTGTTAACAGTTTCTTCATCTGAATTAGTTTTTAATGATTTTAAAAGTCTTAAGTTCTTTGTTGCCCTGGATTATTTTTAGAAAATAATCTGCATCAGGAAGGTTGCTCAAAGCAATGCGGGTTTCATTACTGACTATTTTTGTATTCTCCAATAGTTTCCCACTGCCATCGTAAAGCTGATATAACATAGTTTGGATGCTGAGTGTAGCTGAAGCAACAACTTTTAAAATTACAAAGTCAGCAGAAGGATTTGGATAAACAGAGCATTGCAACGTAATGCCTTCAGTTTCTTCAAGTGCTGTTACAATAGAAATTTCGAAGGGTTGTTGAACACCTTGTGCCACTGAGCCACCTGTTCCGGTGTTGGTTGAATAAACTACCTGCCCAACTGAATAGCTCACCGATCCTCCGCTACCCGAAGCATTGCCGCCTGTCACTGGGACAGCTTCCTGTGCATGCAGAACAGTTAGCCCTACTCCCAAAAACAGTGTCGCAATTAATTTTACTTTTTTGTTTTTCATTTTAGAATTGTGAATCCAAGTTTGACGGGTAATATAAATTACATTCTTAAGAAATTTGACAATTAGGAACCTGATTATTGCAGGAATTTTTTATTATTATTTCATCGCTTCCGGGTTTTGGCCCGAATGATTTTATTGGCAAGGAAATACTTGTTTGAAGAAAGCAAAATACAAATGTTACTTATGCTTACGTTAAGCATGCAACTGCAATAAGGCCTTAGGATGATCTTCAAAATTTGACCCAGTAATGATTATGAATCATACCTGCTTCGGTCTCCGGGTAAGCTTTTATATGCATGCATCGTTATTTTTTTAACTAATGCCGGCAGTGTGCACCTGCCCATATAGATGAATGAGCTTCGAATATGATAGTACATATCAAATATATAACATTTTAGATTTAAAAAACTTAAAATACCAAAAAAAATAAATTCAACTTTCTTTGAACTCTTTGATTATCTTTATTTAGCTGGCATAGTAATTATCTAACGAGTTGAATTGCTGTGTCGGACAGTAAAATTTATTACCATAAATAACACGAATTATGGTTATGTAAGGAAATAGTCTCATTGCCTCAGTGAGTTCCGCGAGGCTCTTTTAAAATCAAATTAAAAAAGGTGTTTAAAACCTATTTAAGGGCAAATACTGTTATCTGCGAGGCAGATTTACCCTGTTTTTCAAAACCAGCTCAATTTCCTCAAGTTTTACATTCTTTGTTTTCAACAAAATAAGCAAGTGGTATAGCAAATCAGCAGCTTCGTTTTTAAAGAGTTCTTCGTTGTTATCCTTGGCTTCAATCACAAGTTCAACGGCCTCTTCCCCAACTTTTTGAGCTACTTTATTGATGCCTTTCCTGAAAAGTTTATTAGTATATGAATCCACATCATTTTCATCAATACGCTGATTAATGGTTTGTTGTAACTCGTATAAAAAACCTTTTGCGGTTTCTTCACTGAAACAGGTTGTTGATCCGGTATGGCAAGTTGGGCCTATTGGATCGGCCTTTATCAGGATAGTATCGTTATCACAGTCTATAAGAATGTCTTTTACAAATAAAAAATTGCCAGAAGTTTCACCTTTGGTCCATAGCCTGTTTTTGCTGCGACTGAAAAAAGTCACTTTCCCTTCCACCTGGGTTTTCGCGAATGCTTCTTCATTCATATACCCGAGCATAAGAACCTGCTGGTTTTGATAATTCTGAATGATAACCGGTACTAAACCGTTTGTTTTACTGAAATCTATATGCATCGTACGGGTATTTTTTCGGTTTGTAAATAGTCTTTTAAATCGGGGATAGGGATTTCTCCAAAGTGAAAAATACTGGCAGCTAATGCTGCGCTGGCTTTGGTTTGCAGGAAAACTTCCTTGAAATGTTCCTTTGTGCCGGCACCTCCCGAAGCGATTACAGGAATATTGACAGCCTGGCTTACTGCATTTGTAATATCAATGGCAAAACCGGTTTTCATTCCATCGTTTACCATCGAAGTGAGTAAAATTTCGCCGGCACCCAGTTCTTCAACCTTTTTCACCCATTCCATTGTTTTTAGTTCAGTAGGGATGCGGCCACCATGCACATAAACAATCCATTCGTTGTTTATGAAATTGGTATCAATGGCTACTACCATACACTGGCTACCAAACTGCTCGGCAATTTCTGTAATCAGTTCCGGGCGTTTAACGGCTGATGAATTGATGCTTACTTTATCGGCACCGGCTTTAATTATGACTGAAACATCTTCGAGCGAATTGATCCCACCACCAACAGTAAACGGAATATTTATTTCCCTCGAAATCCTTTCGACCAGGGCGGAAAGCGTTTTGCGGTTTTCGTGCGTTGCTGTGATATCCAGGAAAACCAATTCGTCGGCACCTTCCTGCACATAGCGTTTCGCCAGCTCAACCGGATCGCCGGCATCGCGGATATCAATAAAATTGATTCCTTTTACCGTACGTCCGTCGCGGATATCCAGGCAGGGAATGATTCGTTTTTTCAGCATAATTTCCTTAATTCATTCAGTGTGATTCTCTGCTCGTAAATGGCTTTGCCGATAATGGCTCCTTCGCAACCCATCTCAATTAATTTTTCAACATCTTCAATGGAAGTAACGCCGCCGCTGGCGATCAGCCTGACCATGGTTTTCTCAATGATTTCGGTGTACAAATCGTTTGAGGTTCCTTCCAGCATTCCGTCCTTTGAAATATCAGTGCAAATAACGTATTGAACGCCTTTGTTTTCATAATCCTTAATAAAATCAACCACATCCAAAGCGGAAGTTTCGAGCCAGCCTTGTGTTGCGATTTTACGATCGTTGAAATCGGCTCCGAGGATGATTTTTCCAGGGCCGTAAACGGCCAGCCATTCGAGGAACAGCTCAGGATTTTTAACAGCAATGCTTCCTCCTGTGATTTGCGAGGCGCCATTTTCGAAAGCAATTTTTAAATCTTCGTTGCTTTTTAATCCACCGCCAAAATCCACCTTTAAATTGGTTTTGGTTGCTATTTCGTGTAGCACTTTGTAATTCACAATATGGTTCGATTTTGCGCCATCCAGGTCCACAACATGCAGGAATTGAATCCCATTTGCCTCAAATTCTTTGGCGACTTCCAACGGGTTTTCGTTGTATATTTTCTTCGTGGAATAATCGCCTTTGCTAAGCCTGACGCACTTTCCACCGATAATATCTATAGCTGGGATAATCCTCATATTTTCTAATTTTTTAAAAAGTTACCGCAAGGAAGATGCAGGGTGAAGCAAAGTTTCCATTTTCAAATTCTTTGCGGTTCTCTGCGAAATTCCCTTTGCGTCCTTGCGGTAAAACCAAAACCATATCATAATTCTAAAAAGTTTTTTAAGATTCGTTCACCTACCCAGGCCGACTTTTCAGGGTGAAACTGTGTGGCATAAAAATTATCTTTTTGCATGGCGGCGCTAAATGGCAGAATATACCGGCAGGTAGCAATGCTTTCTTCGCTGAGTTCGGCATAATAGCTGTGCACGAAATATACATTGTCCTCTTCGGTTATTCCGTTAAATAACTTCCCTTTCAGATTTTCCAGGTTGTTCCATCCCATATGCGGAACTAATTCTACAGGTGGGAATTTTTTAACATCCGCATTAAAAATACCTAAGCATTCTGTATCGTTTTCTTCAGAGTATTTGCACATGAGTTGCTGGCCCAGGCAAATTCCAAGCGTGGGTTGTTTCAGGGATTTTATCAGTACATCCAAATTATGTTCTTTTAAATACTGCATCGCAGAACTTGCTTCGCCTACGCCAGGAAATACTACTTTATCAGCCGATAGAATTGTTTCCTTATCGTCAGTTACCTGGCAATCAAATCCTAATCGGCGAATGGCATTTTCGACCGATTTGATATTCCCTGCATTGTATTTTATAATTGCGATCATAGCGTTCCTTTCGTGCTGGGAATCGAAAAATTACCTGTTTTGTTTACCGCCATTCGAATAGCTTTGGCAAATGCTTTAAAGATGGATTCTATCTTGTGATGCTCATTTTCGCCTTCAGCTTTGATATTCAGGTTGCATTTTGCATTATCGCTGAAGGATTTGAAGAAGTGGAAAAACATTTCGGCAGGCATTTCACCGATTTTTTCACGTTTAAATTCTGCGTCCCAAACCAACCAGGGCCGGCCACCGAAATCAATAGCCACCTGGGCCAGGCAATCGTCCATGGGCAGTAAAAAGCCATATCGCTCAATGCTTTTTTTGCTTCCCAAAGCTTGTAAAAATGCTTCACCAAGAGCGATGGCTACATCTTCAATAGTATGATGTTCATCGATATGAAGATCGCCATCAACTTTTATAACTAAATCCATATTCCCATGCCTGGAAATCTGTTCCAACATATGGTCGAAAAAGCCTAAGCCAGTAGAAATGGCACTTTTCCCAGATCCATCCAGGTTGAGTTCTATTTCGATATTGGTTTCGGAAGTTTTACGGATCACCTTTGATTTACGGGGTTCTGATTTCAGAAGTTGGTAAATATCGGCCCAACTTGAAGTGTTTAGAACTGCATCTTCAATGGAATCCGTTCCCATATAAATGGCTTTACATCCCAGGTTTTTGGCCAGTTGAACATCGGTTAACCGGTCTCCAATCACATACGATTCAGCCATGTTGTAATTGCCTTTCAAATAATGTGTGAGCAAGGCTGTTCCTGGTTTTCGTGAAGGCAGGTTTTCGTGCGGAAATGATTTATCGATAATTATCTCAGCAAATTTAACTCCTTCGTTTTTGAAAGCCTGTATGATTTTATCCTGGGCCGGCCAGAATGTTTCCTGTGGGAATGAAGTTGTTCCAAGTCCATCCTGGTTGGAAACCATCACAAGTTCGTAATCCAGTTCCTGTGCAATACGTGAAAGATATTGGAAAACGCCGGGGTAAAACTCCAGTTTTTCCAGGCTATCCAGCTGAAAATCAACAGGCGGTTCAATGACAAGTGTGCCGTCGCGATCAATAAATAATACTTTTTTCATTGGTTTTTTTCTACTATGAATTTGATCTCAGAATATCGATTAACGATTTTTGATTTTTGATTTTGTCACGTGAATGTATTTTACTTCTAAAATCTTAAATTGTTAATCCTTGTTCGTTATTTTCAAATGTTTATTAAAGCTTCAATAAGTATTTGGTTTTCCTCCGGACTTCCAACAGTTATCCGGATACAGTTCTCAACTACGCTGTGCCTGTTCCGGGTAATCACTTTTTGATTAACCAGCTCATTGTATATCCTGTTGGCATCCGTCATTTCAACTAAAAGAAAATTTGCATCTGAAGGATATATCTTAATTACAACAGCCAATCCGGATAATTGATCCTCCAGCCAGGTTCTTTGTTCTAATATAATGGCTTTTCTTTTTTCGAATTCAGTAACGTTTTCCAATGCTTTGAGAGCAGATTTTTGGTTTGGTCCACTCACATTGTAGGGTGGTTTAATTTTATTGTATAACGAAATGATCAGATCGTTGGAGAAAGCCATTCCGACCCTGGCAGCAGCCAATCCCCATGCTTTGCTAAAAGTTTGCATTACAATCAGATTTGGATATTGATTGATTTTTGCCAAAAAAGAATTTTCTTTACTGAAATCAATATAAGCTTCATCTACGATTACGATTCCGTTGAATTTTTTAAGTATGGTCTCAATATTCACAAGACTGTTTGCCGTTGGATTATTCGGTGAGCAGATAAAAATCAGTTTCAGCGTTTCATCATCCAGGTAGTTTTCCAATGCAACGAAATCAATTTGAAATGAATTTGTCAATGGCACCTTGATCAAATCTACATCATTAATTTCAGCGGAAACTTCATACATGCCGTAGGTAGGTGTAAAAATCAAGGCTTTGTCTTTCCCGGGATTGCAGAAAATACGGAATGTAAGATCAATCACTTCGTCGCTTCCATTTCCAACAAAAATAGTTGAAACAGGAACCGATTTTATTTCGCTCAGCTTTGTCTTTAACGTTTTCTGATGTGGATCGGGGTAGCGGTTGAGTTCGCCAAAGGGATTTTCATTGGCATCTAGAAACACGCCATCGCTCCCTGAAAACTCATCACGAGCGCTGGAATAAGGTTTCAGGGAAAGGATATTCTTGCGGACAAGGTTATTGATTTCAGTTTTTTGCATAATTCAGTTTTTAAATTCAGATAGGCAATGCTATAATCGTTAATCGTACATCGCCAATCGTACATCGTCAATCGTACTTCGTCAATTGTCAATCTTCATTCGTCAATCGTAGCGTTACCGCGTTTTTGTGCGCAAACAATTGTTCCGCTTCCGCCATCAATTCAATAGCCGGGCCAATGTTTCTGATTCCTTCTTTGGAAAGTTCCTGGAAAGTAATTTTAGTAACAAAACTATCTAGCGAAACTCCGCTGTAGCTTCGTGCATACCCGTTGGTTGGCAAAGTGTGATTGGTTCCGCTGGCATAATCACCGGCGCTTTCACAACTGTAATTTCCAAGGAAGACAGAACCAGCTTTCGAAATCTGAGCGATGATATGCCGGGCTTCCTTCACGGCCAGGATCAGGTGTTCGGGAGCATACAAATTACTGAATTCAACGCATTCATTAATGGTATTCAGAACAATAGCCTTGCTGTTTTCCAGGGCTCTTTGAGCGATTACTTTGCGGGGCAATGCCTGCAACTGATTTTTTAATTCAAAAAGTATTTTGTCGGCCACGCTTTCATTATCCGAAAGCAAAATTACCTGGCTATCTACTCCGTGTTCAGCCTGGGATAGCAGGTCGGCCGCAACAAAAGCAGGATTGCAGCTCGTATCAGCTATTATGAGCACTTCGCTTGGACCTGCCGGCATATCGATAGCCACGCCCATTTGCTGAGCCGCCTGTTTGGCTGCCGTTACGTATTGGTTGCCCGGCCCGAATATTTTATCTACTTTGGGAATACTTTCAGTCCCGAAAGTCATCGCGCCAATAGCCTGAATGCCACCGACACAGAAAACAGAAGTTATTCCCACCAGTTTGGCAGTGTACAAAATAACAGGGTTGATTGCCCCGTTTTTATCTGGTGGAGTGCAAAGCACAATATTTTTACAACCGGCTAGCTTTGCCGGAATACCAAGCATCAGCACAGTCGAAAACAAGGGAGCCGTTCCACCGGGAATATAAATTCCGATGGTTTCAATTCCCCGGCTTTCGCGCCAGCACGCCACCCCTTTGCTGGTTTCGATGATTTCGGGTGTATCTATCTGCAGAGCATGGAATTTTTCGATGTTACGTTTTGCCAGCTGGATGGCTGCTTTCAAATCCTCCGGTACTTTTTCAGAAGCATCAGTGAATGCTTTTCCTGGTAAAGCAAATGAAACCAGGTCTGCTTCATCAAAAAGAAGACTGTATTTTCTTACGGCCACATCTCTGTATTCACGTATTTCCGTAAAGACCTGGTTAACTATAGTATTCATTGAAACCTTTTCAACTACAGGCCTTTCGGCGAGTTTATGCCAGTCTGCTCGTATGGGATTGAGGATTTTTTGCATTGTATTTTGATTTTGGGTTGCCCCCGACTTAAAAGTCGGGGTTAAGTCTGGGTTAAGTCGGGGTTACTTGGGTTTTCCTGAACCCCGATCCGAAGGTCAGGGTTGCCGGAAACTATCGATGTACTATAACATCCGCAAACTGAAATTACAGCACCATCTTCTCAATCGGAATTACCAAAATTCCCTGTGCTCCCAAATCCCGGAGTTGGTCGATAATATCCCAGAATTCATCTTCTTTTACCACCGAGTGAATGCTGCTCCATCCTTCCATGGCTAAAGGTAATACAGTTGGCGATTTCATACCCGGTAAAATGGAAGAAATTTGCGCAATAGAGCTATTCGGGGCGTTAAGCAATATGTATTTGTTCTCAGATGAGTTTCTAACGGCTTTAATCCTGAAAAGAAGTTTGTCGAGGATTTGCTGTTTTTCAGAGTTCAGGTTTTTATTTGCAATTAATACCGCTTCGCTCGAAAAAATCACTTCTGCTTCTTTCAGCCCATTCATTAAAAGCGTACTACCGGTACTTACAATATCAAAAATGGCGTCGGCCAAACCAATACCAGTAGCAATTTCGACGCTTCCGCCAATTTCTTCGATTTCGACTTTGATGTTTTTCTTATCAAAAAAACTTTTCAAAATTTTAGGATAGCTGGTGGCGATCTTTTTGTTTTTGAAGTAAGTTAAACCGGTATAATGTTCATCTCTTGGAATAGCCAGCGAAAGTTTACAGTTGGCAAAGCCCAGTTTTTCGACAGTCAGCACATTCTTTTGTTTTTCCCAGACTTCGTTTTCGCCCAGGATACCAATATCAGCAACGCCTTGTTCCACGTATTGAGGAATATCGTCGTCGCGAAGAAAGAGTACTTCGATAGGGAAATTTTTAGCTTCCGTTTTTAGCTTACGATCGCCGTTGGAGAGTTTGATACCACACTCTCTTAGGAGTTCAAGGGATTTTTCGCTTAAACGTCCGGATTTCTGGATTGCAATTTTAAGTTTACTCATGTTTTGGATGTTAATGCTGAGTAAACTTACGAACGGGAGATACAATAAAAAAACCCGGCTGTTTACTCAGACGGGTTTTTGAAATATTTTATGGATTACAAATATCACTTCCTCCTGTCCTGAGAACTGGTATGAAAATGATGGTGATGTAATTTGTTAAAGTTCATTTCTATTTGTTTGATGAGGCAAAAGTACAAAAAACAATTTACATGGAATAAAAATGTTGAACAAAAACAAAAAAACGGGGACTTACTCCCTTCGTTTTATAAATAACAGCTGCAAGCTTTATTCCGCAAGCACTTGTATTTTATTATTAAGTACCTCCACAACGCCGCCGTTAACTTCAAAAAACAAAGTTGCCTTTTTGGCATCGATAACTTTTATCTTGCCTTTTTTCAGTGCAGCAATCATAGGAGCGTGGTTGTTCAATACTTCGAACGAACCATCCAAACCCGGAAACTGGGCCAGTGAAACTTCACCTTCGTAAATCGTGGTATCGGGAGTTACTATTTCTATTTTCATTTTGTTTAAGGCTTTGGGGGTTAGGCTTTAGGGATTGGCACTTCGACTCCGATCAGTGTGACAGGATTGAGTTAAAGTCGCCTTGTCATCCCTCTGCTTGTCGCCCCTCATTTTTCACTTTCATCTAACTAAAAATAAAAGACTGTATATGAAGCTATTACAAATATCCTTTTTCTACCTTATTAAGCATTATCTTACACCTGTTAGTTCCAATTAGCGCTATAATTCCGTGTAGGTCTATTCACTATTCACTATTCACTTTTCACTCCCTTCTAACCTTCTGCAATCATTTTCTTCCCTTTTTCAATCGCTTCCTCAATGGTACCTACCATGTTGAAAGCGGATTCAGGATATTCGTCCACTTCGCCATTGAGGATCATTTTAAATCCTTTAATGGTATCTTCGATGGCCACAAAAGCACCCGGGATACCTGTAAACTGGGTGGCAACAAAGAACGGCTGGGAAAGAAACCGGGCTACCCGGCGAGCGCGGTGAACTACCTGTTTGTCTTCATCCGAAAGTTCGTCCATACCAAGGATGGCGATAATATCCTGCAATTCCTTGTAGCGCTGCAGGATTTCCTTAACACGCTGAGCGGTATTGTAATGCTCTTCGCCAACGATATCAGGATTAAGGATACGCGAAGTTGAGTCGAGCGGATCAACAGCAGGATAAATACCTT
>Ga0208789_1001271_pt1 | contig 15119 bp, 13 predicted proteins | sample Methanotroph_Enr_FD_187368 | JGI IMG/M metagenome (GOLD analysis project Ga0208789, IMG submission 187368) | Enriched soil microbial communities from Old Woman Creek wetland in Ohio, USA - Methanotroph_Enrichment_5 (SPAdes) (version 2) | ecosystem: Environmental > Terrestrial > Soil > Wetlands...
CCCGTAGAAGGGGACCTTGTTGATGAACTCGACGAAGGTGTCCTTGATCTCTTCGATGCCGCTGTAGAAGTCAAGGTGGTCCGCGTCGATGTTGGTCACCACCGCGATGGTCGGGGTGAGGAGCAGGAACGAGCCGTCCGACTCGTCCGCCTCGGCCACCAGGAACTGCCCCTGCCCGAGACGCGCGTTGGTCCCCAGCGAGTTGAGCCTGCCACCGATCACGATGGTCGGGTCGATGCCACCCTTGGAAAGGAGCGTCGCCACCATCGAGGTCGTGGTGGTCTTGCCGTGGGTGCCGGCGACCGCGATGCCGTACTTCATGCGCATCAGCTCGGCGAGCATCTCCGCCCTTGGGATGACCGGGATCAGGTGCTCGCGCGCCTCGATCACCTCGGGGTTGTCGTCGTGCACCGCGCTTGAGATGACGACCACGTCGACGTTAGTGATGTTTTCCTTGGCGTGCCCCATATAGATCTCGCCGCCCAACGAGGCCAGGCGCTCGGTGATCTCGGAGGTTCTCAGGTCCGACCCGGATACCTTATAGCCCAGGTTCAGAAGCACCTCGGCGATGCCGCTCATCCCGATGCCGCCGATGCCCACGAAATGTATCTTCTCTATCTTTCCGTACACTAGTTGCTCCCTTTGGTCGCAGGTTAAGGTTGAGAGCTGCCGTGCGTCACCGGGTTGAGGGTTTGTGCCTTTCGCTCAACCTCTACCTTAACCTCAACCTGCCTTATTTTTCCAGCATCGCCGAGACGATGGCCTGGGCCGCGTCGAGCTGGGCCAGGCTGCGCGCGTTGCGCTCGACGGCGGCCAGTTGTTTCGGATCGTTTATCAGCTGCAAGATCTGCTGCGCCAGGGTCTCGCCGGTCAGGTCCTCTTCCAGGATCATGAAGCCCGCCCCGTGGTTCAGAAGCGACTCCGCGTTTTTCCTCTGGTGGTCGTCCGCCGCGTAGGGGAACGGGATGAAGATGCACCCCTTGCCGCAGGCGGTCACCTCGGCGATGGTGGTGGCCCCGGCCCGGCAGACCACCAGGTCGGCTGCGCCGTAGGCTGCCGACATGTTCTCGATGAAATTGGTCACCACCGCCTGAAAACCGATGGCCCGATAGGCGTCACGCACCTCGACCTGGTCCTTCTCGCCGGTCTGGTGCGTAATGCGCAGCCGGTCTTTCACCTCCGACAGGAAGGGGAGCGCCTCGAGCACCGCCGTGTTGATCCGGTGCGCCCCGGCACTGCCGCCGAACACCAATAGGCTGAAGGTATCCCCGGTGCTGCGCACCCGCTCCTGGAAACCCCAGAGGATCTCCTTGCGGATCGGGTTCCCGGTCATGAGCGTGCTGTTCTTGGGGAAGGCGCTCTCCGACTCCGGCATGGAGATGAAGACCCGCTCCACGAAGCGCCCCAAGAGCTTGTTGGCCAGGCCGGGCGCCGCGTTTTGCTCATGAATGAAACTCTTGATCTTCATGCCGCGCGCCGCCAGCACCAGCGGAGCCGAGGCGTAACCGCCGACGCCGAGCACCAGGTCGGGGCGGAACTCCTTCAGGATCTTTCTCGATTGCGAGTAGCCGTACACCATGCGCCCCGCGCTCAGGATCTTCTTGGCGGTGCCGAGCCCTTTCACGCCGCTTGCCGATATGAGCGCCAGCGGATAGCCCAGCTTCGGCAAGAGCCTCGCCTCGATGCCGTGGCTGGTGCCGACGAAGAGCACCTCGTTGGCCGGGTTCAGCGCGAGGAATTCCTCGGCGACCGCGATACCCGGGAACAGATGCCCTCCGGTCCCTCCTCCGGCGATGATCAGCCTCATGCGGTCACCCTCATCTTTGTGGAAACGTTCAAAAGTATCCCGACGGCGCAGAGCGTGATGATGAGCGAACTGCCGCCGTAGCTTACGAAGGGAAGTGCGATCCCCTTGGTGGGGAGCATCCCGGTGACCACCGCCATGTTGATGAACCCTTCCAAGCCGATCAGGACCGCAATCCCGAACGCAAGGAAGCGGCCGAAGTTGTCCTCGGCCGCAATGGCCACCCTGATGGAGCGCTGCACCAGCAGGAGAAACATGCAGGCGATCACGAGCACCCCCAGGAACCCCAGTTCCTCGCCGCATACCGAAAGGATGAAGTCGGTGTGGGCCTCGGGGAGGTAGAAGAGTTTCTGTTTCCCCTCGCCCAGCCCCTGCCCGAAGATCCCGCCGGTGCCAAGAGCCAGCCAGGACTGGATGATCTGGAACCCGGCGTCGGTCGGATCCTGCCAGGGATCCAGGAACGCGGTGATGCGCCGCATCCGGTAGGCCTTGGTGAAGACCAGGAAGCAGACCCCCGGCAGCGCGACCAGCGCCATGCCGACGATGTATTGGACCCGGGTGCCGGCGGCAAAAAGCATGACGATCGCCACGGCGCACATGGTCATGGCCGCTCCCATGTCGTGCTGGCACAAAAGCACCGCGATGAAGACCCCGAGGATCAAGAGGTACGGGAAGAAACCGGACATGAACTGCTTCAGCTTGTCCTGTCGCTTGTCCAGGGAGTAGGCCATGTAGATGATGAGCGCCACCTTGGCCAGTTCCGAAGGCTGGAAGTTGAAGCCGGGGAACCGGATCCAGCGCGAGGCGCCTTTGGCTGTGCCTCCGATCCCCGGCATGAAGACCAGCAGAAGCAGGATGAAGCAGGCGAAGAAGAGCGGCACCGCCCATTTCTTCCAGAGGTGGTAGTCGATCTGCATCAGGACCGCCATGCCGCAAAAACCGATCAGCGCGAAAAGCGACTGGCGCTTCAAGAAGTAGAAACCGTCGTGGAACTTCTTCGCTGCCATCACCGAGGATGCGGAGTAGACCATGACCACGCCAAAGCAGGTGAGGATCACCGCCATGACAAGGACTATGATGTCGAACCCCTCAACCCGTTTCACGCCGCGGCCTCCTTTTCGAGTGCGCGTACCGCCGCCTTGTAGCGCTCGGCGCGCTCGGCGTAATCCTTGAACATGTCGAAGCTGGAGCAGGCCGGCGAGAAGAGCACCACCCCGCCCGGCGTGCTGAGCCGGCCGGCCAGCGCCACCGCCTCCTCGAGGCTCGAGGTGAGGTGGGTGTCGGTCAGGTGGCCGAGCGCCTCGTTGATGCGCACCCGGGCCTCACCGATCAGGATCAGGTGGCTCACCCGGTCGGCGACCAGCTGGGCCAGGGGCTCGTAGGAGCCGCCCTTGTCCTTGCCGCCGGCGATGAGGGTGATCCCGGAGTCGAAGCTCTCCAGCGACTTCACCACGCTCCCCACGTTGGTCCCCTTGCTGTCCTCGTACCAGGAGACGCCGTTAAACTCGGCGACGAACTCCATCCGGTGCGGCAGCCCCTTGAAGCCCTTCACCGCCTGGTAGGCGCAGTCGCCGTCGCAGCGCAAAAGGAGCGTCGCGGCGAGGCTCGCCATGATGTTGTCCAGGTTGTGCACGCCCTTCAGGCGGAAACCTTCGGTGCCGAAGCGGAGCACCCTGCCCTGGTGCGCGAAGGTGATGAAGCCGTCGCGGTAGCTGATGCCTTCTTCCAGTTCGCTAAGCCGGCTCATGGGGAAGACGCGCGCCTTCAGCTTGGCGGCGCAGGCGGCCACCAGCGGGTCGTCGATGTTCAAGACCGCGAAGTCCTCTGCGGTCTGGTTCTCGAAGATGCGCAGCTTGGCATCGATGTATTCCTGGAAGCTCGCGTAACGGTCCAGGTGGTCCTCGGTCAGGTTCAGGAGCACCGCCACCGTGGGGCGCAGGCTCTCGATCCCCTCCAGCTGGAAGGAAGACAGCTCGACCACCACGCGCGCTACCTTTTCGCCCGAGGAGGCAAGTTCGATGAGCGGTCGGCCGATGTTGCCGCCCACGAAGGTTTCGAAGCCGCAGGCGGCGAAGATCTCGCCGGTCAAGGTGGTCGTCGTGGTCTTGCCGTTGGTGCCGGTGATGGCGACCATGGGGGCGTCGATGAACCAGGAGGCGAGTTCCACCTCGCTCACCACGCGGCGGTGCTGGGAGCGCGCCATCTGAAGCGGCTTTATGTCCATCGGCACGCCGGGGCTCACCACGATGAGGTCCGCCATCAAGAAGCTGTGCGCCACGTGGCGCCCAAGTTCGAGGTTGATCTCCAGGTCGGCGAGTTCCGACAGGCTTTCGGCGAGCTTCTCCTCGTCGCGCATGTCGGTCACGGTGACGAGCGCCCCGCGCTGCGCCAGGAAGCGGACCACCGCCACGCCGGTGCGGGCCAGTCCTACCACCAATACATTTTTGTCATTGAGTTCCATCTGTGATCCTTCGCATGCCGTAGTCCGGAGGCGACTCCGCTCGGGAAAGCTGCCCCGAAAAACTCAGCATATTACCTCAAAAGCATCCGTATTTGCGGAAAAAATCGTGAGTATCCGCTTAACCTCTCCGGTGCCGCTAGCGCATCTTCAGGGTCGAAATCGACACCAGCGCCAGGATGATGGTGATGATCCAGAACCTGACAATGATCTTCGGTTCCGCCACCCCCTTCAGTTCGAAGTGGTGGTGAATCGGGGCCATCCTGAAGATCCGCTTGCCCCGGTACTTGTAGGAGCCGACCTGAAAGATGACCGAGAGCGCCTCGACCACGAAGACGCCCCCGACGATCACCAGCAGGATCTCCTGCTTGGTGAGCACCGCCAGGGTTCCCAGCCCGCCGCCCAAGGCCAGCGAGCCGACGTCGCCCATGAACACCTCTGCCGGGTACGAGTTGTACCAGAGAAAGCCGAGGCCGGCGCCGACCATCGCGCCGCACAGCACCGCCAGTTCGCCCGCGCCGGGAACGTAGGGGATCGCCAGGTATCCGGAGAGCCTCGCGTTACCGGCGATGTAGCTAAAGAGCAGGTAGGTTGCCGCGTTGATGGCCACCGGACCGATGGCGAGGCCGTCCAGACCGTCGGTCAGGTTGACCGCGTTGCTGGCGCCCACGATGACGATGGTGACGAAGGGGATGAAGAGCAGCCCGAGATCCGGGTGCAGCTTTTTAAAGAAGGGGAAGTAGAGCTCCGTCGAAAAGCCCGGGAGGTTGTAGAGGATGATTGCCACGGCGCCGGCCAGAAGCACCTGCCAGAACATCTTCTGGCGCGGCGAGAGCCCCTTCGGGTTCTTCTCGACCACCTTCTTGTAGTCGTCGAAGAAGCCCAGGAAACCGTAGCCCACGATGATAAAGAGGGTAAGCCAGATGAAGGCGTTTTTCAGGTCGGCCCAGAGCAGGGTCGGCAGCACGATGCAGACCAGGATCAGCACCCCGCCCATGGTCGGCGTGCCCTGTTTCTTCAGGTGCGACTCCGGACCGTCGGTGCGGATCACCTGGCGCGCCTGCAGCCCTTCCAGCTTCCTGATCACCCAGGGGCCGACGATGAAGGAAAGCACCAGCGCCGTGATCATGGCGTAGATAGTACGGAAGGTCAGATACTTGAAGACGTTGAAGAGCTTGTAGCTTGAAGCAAGCGGGAAGAGCAGGTGGTAAAGCATCAGTGATTCCCTCCTTGTTCCGGCGCTCCCAGTGCGTCTCGCACCGCTTGCGCCACCCGCTCCATGCGCATGCCGCGCGATCCTTTAACCAAAACGCAATCACCCGGCTGCACCCAGGCCAGCAGATCCTGCGAGATCTCCTCGTGGCCTAGAGCCACCAGGACCTGCTCCTGCGCCAGACCAGCGTTAAGGGCACCCTCGGCCACCAGCTTGGCCAGGTCGCCCAGGAGGTAAAGGCGCTCGACGCTGCCGGCCGCCAGCCGTCCGAGATCGGCGTGCGCCGCCTCGGTCCCGAGACCCAGTTCCAGCATGTCCCCCAAAACGGCAACCGCGCGCCCCTCCTCGCAGACCTCCTTTAAGGTGGCCAGGGCGGCAGCCATGGAAGCGGGGTTCGCGTTGTAGCTGTCGTCGATGAGCACCACGCCGGAGTGTTCCTCCAGTTGGAATCGTTTGTCGTAGGGGGTGAACTCTTCGAGGCCGAGCCGAATTGTCTCGCCGGAGATCCCCAGGGCGAAGGCGGCCGCTGCCGCGGCCAGCGCGTTGTAGATGTTGTGCCGACCGTAGGCCGAGAGCGTGACCTGCTGCTCCTCGCCCGGGAGGCGCAGGGTGAAGCTTTCACCCCTCTTGCCCAGGCTCTTGATGGAGGCGCTGCTCACCTCGGCGCCGCGCAGACCGAAGGTGAGGCGGTTTACCTCGAGGGAGGTCGGGCACCTTGATATGAGCGGGTCGTCCACGTTATAGACGGCCCAGCCGCCTGCCGGCAGCCGGAAGAAGAGCTCCCCCTTCGCCTTCGCGACGCCTTCGACGCTGCCGAGCGTCTCCAGGTGGGCAGGGAAGGCGTTGGTGATGATGCCCAGGTCGGGCGCCGCGATCTCGGCCAGGCGGTCGATTTCGCCGAAGGCGCTCATGCCGAGTTCTACCACCACCCAGCGCTCTTTGCCGGTCATCCTGAGCAGGGTGAGCGGCAGGCCGATCAGGTTGTTCAGGTTCCCTTCGGTCTTGAGGCCGGGGCCGGTCAGGGCGAGGATGCCTGCCAGCATCTCTTTGGTGGTGGTTTTGCCGTTACTGCCGGTTATCGCAACGACCTTGATCTTGAAGCGGCGGCGGTGCCAGCCGGCCAGGTCGCCCAGGGCCTTCTGCGTGTCGGGTACCACCACGGCGGAACACCCCTCGGGGAGCCCGTGTGCCGCCTGCCAGTCGGTGTCGACCAGGAACGTGCGGACACCGCGGGCGGCCGCTTGGGCTACGAACTCATGCCCGTCGTAGCGCTCGCCCCTCAGTGCCACGAAGAGTTCGCCCGGGGCCACCGAGCGCGAGTCGGTGGAGACACCGGTCGCAATTGTGTCCAAGGTGCCTGTCGGCTTGCCGCCGGTTGCTTCGGCTATCTCTTCCAGGGTAAATGTTGCCATTGAACTTCACCTGCTTTTTCTTTTTTTATCGGACCGATCGGTCGGATCGGACCGATCAGTCCGATGATCAGCTGCTGATTTGACCCAAGGCCCGAGCGGCTTCTTCGCGGTCGTCAAAGTGGAACTTCTGGGTGCCGACGATCTGGTAGTCCTCGTGCCCCTTGCCGGCCAAAAGCACGATGTCGCCGGGCCGTGCTGCGGCAATCGCAATTTTAATGGCGTCGTGACGCGATTCGATCGCAGCGAAACCCTTTTCGGCAAAACCGGCCGACAGCTCTTCCGGGCGGTACTCCCTAAGCCCCAGCGGCGTAATGCCGGCCCGCACGTCGGCCATGATGGCCAGCGGCTCTTCGGTGCGTGGGTTGTCCGAGGTGACGATCGCCAGATCGCTGAAGCGCGCCGCGATCTCCCCCATCACCGGTCGCTTCCCCTTGTCGCGGTCGCCGCCGCAACCGAATAGGGTGATGATCCGGTTGGTCTTCAGCTCGGTGACGGTGCTCAAAACGTTCTCCAGGGCGTCGCCTGTGTGGGCGTAGTCCACCAGTACCGTGATCCCCTTGTCGTTTTCCACCCGCTCAACGCGGCCCGGCACCTTCTTGTGCCCTTCGATGCCGGCGCGGATCGCCTGGTCGGAAAGCTCCAGGCTAAGACCTGCGGTCACCGCGGCCATGATGTTGTACAGGTTGAAACGCCCCAAAAGGTCCGACTTGAGCGACAGCTCGCCGCGCGGGGTCCTCAGGCGGCAGCTGATGCCGTGCACCGAGAAATCGACCTGCGCCACGGTGACATCCGCCTCTCCGTGCATGGCGTAGGAAAGCACCGGGCAACTCGCGGCCGCCTTGATGCGGGGGCCGTACGGGTCGTCCAGGTTCACCACGGCGCGCCGGGTCGGCTTGCGCTCGTCCGGGGTCACCAGGTCGGTGAAGAGCCGCAGCTTGCTGGCGAAGTAGGACTCCATGTCGAGGTGGTAATCGAGGTGGTCGCGGGTCAAGTTGGTGAAGACCGCGACGTCGAAGTTGCACCCGTCTACCCGGTGCTGCTCCAGGCTGTGCGACGAGACCTCCATCACCACGCCGCGCGCCCCCTGGTCCACCAACTCCCTCAGGTTGCGCTGCAGATCGACCGACTCGGGGGTGGTGTTGGGCGCCTCGATGACAAGCTCTCCGAAGCGGTAGCTGATGGTGCCGAGCACCGCGCTCGGGATCCCACCCTGCTCCAGCACACCTTCGATCAGGTAGCTCGTGGTGGTCTTCCCGTTGGTGCCGGTGATGCCGACCACGGGGATGCCGGCGGTCGGTTCGCCGTAGAAGCGCGCCGCCATCAGGCTCATGGCGCGCCGGGCGTCCGGGACCAGCACGAAGGTCGCCCCGGCAACGGCGCAGGGGCGGTCCGCAACGACTGCGACCGCCCCTCCGTTTACCGCAGCTTCCAGAAACTGGCAGCCGTCACTCTTCACACCGCGCAGCCCGAAGAAAAGCCCGCCGGGGCCCACACTGCGCGAATCGTAGTGCAGCCCCTGTATATCGATCTCGCTGTCCCCGATGACCTGTGCACCTTCGAGACAGCCCAGTAGTTGCGCGAGTTTCATTATTCCCCCAGTATCATGCGGACGGGACGAACCGGACCCAGACCGGGCCCTGCGTGGTGATCCGGCTTCCCGGCGGCGGGTTCTGCTCGACAGCCCGGCCGCTCCCCTGCAGTTTAACATTGAGCCCGCGCTTTTCCATGACACGCAGCACCTGCCTCATGCTCATTCCCCTGAAGTTGGGCATGCTCCCGGCCTCGCTCCCCACGACCAGGCCACCCTCAGCCGTCTCCGGCGCCGGCTGCGGCTCCTTCTTCTCCTCCACCGGCTCGTGCTTCTTCTTCACGCTTCGGTCGACCGGCACCTTCAGGTAGCACAGGGTCTGCTGTGCGATGGCGCTGAAGGCCGGCGCGGCGACCACCCCGCCGTAGGGGCTGGTGGTCGGCTCGTCCACCACCACCAGGATGGTGAGCCGGGGCTTGTCCAGCGGGACGAACCCGACGAAGGAGGCGGTCCTTTTCTTGGCGGAGTAGCTGTGGCTGCCGGCATCCACCTTCTGGGCGGTGCCGGTCTTGCCGGCTACACGGTAGCCGTCGACGGCGGCCTCGGTCCCGGTCCCCCCTTCGTTCACGACCCCTTCCAGCATGTTGGCCACTTTCTTGGCGGTCTCGGGCGAGACGACCCGCCGCTTCACCTGGGGCCCGAACTGCTTCAACACGTTGCCGCTGTCGTCGGTGATGCGGTCCACCAGGTACGGCTTCATCAGATTGCCGCCGTTGGCCACCGCCGACACCGCGCTGGCGATCTGCAGTGCCGAGGCGGTCACCCCCTGACCGAAGGAGATGGTGGCCAGGTCGATGCCGTACCACTTGGCCTGATTGCGCAGCATCCCCCCCGTCTCCCCGGGGAGGTCGATCTCGCTCCTCTCGCCGAAGCCAAAGCCGGTGAGCGCGGCGTAGAGCCGCTCCGGCCCGAGACGGCTGCCGATCTTGGCGGCACCGATGTTCGACGAGTACTTGAGGATCTGCGGCACCGACAGCGAGCCGTACTTGTGGGTGTCGTGGATGGTCCTCCCCGCGTAACTGTAGCTGCCGTTTTCGCAGTCGAAGTAGTCACTGGACCGGATGGCGTGGGCTTCCAGCGCCGCGGCCACCAGGAAGATCTTGAACGTGGAACCGGGCTCGAAGCTGTCGGATATCGCACGGTTCCTCAGGTTCGCCTGCCCGTACTTGAAATAGCTGTTCGGGTTGAAGGTTGGGTAGTTCGCCATGGCGAGCACCCGGCCGGTCTCCGGCTCCATCACCACCGCGATGCCGGCCTTGGCGCCGTTTTTGATAACCGCCTGGGCCAGTTCCTTCTCCGCGATGTACTGCACGTTCTTGTCCAGGGTGAGGACGACGTTGTTCCCCTTGGTGCCGCTTTTGCCTTCCTGCCCCTTCTTGAGGTCGATGTCACGCCCGAGAGCGTCGCGCTCGGTCACCAGGTAGCCGGTGTTGCCGAGGATTGTGGAGTCGTACTTCTTCTCCACCCCCTCGAGCCCGCCGGGGTCGGTGCCGGTGAAGCCGATCACGTGGGCGGCGACTTCGGAGTTCGGGTAGAAGCGCTTGCTCTCCTTGACGAAGCCGACGCCGTCGAGCTCCAGCGCCCTGACCTTCTGGGCGACCTCCGGTGCGATGCGACGCGCCAGCCAGACAAAGTTGCGGCTGGCCTTCAGTTTCGCCTGCAGCTCGGCCGCACTGTAGCCCAGAAGCGGGGCCAACTTGGCGGCGGCATCGGGAAGGCTCTCCAGGTTGCGGGTCTCCGCGTAGCAGGAGTCCATCTCGATCGACACGGCAAGCGGGGCGTTGTGCTGGTCGTAGATGGCGCCCCTGCCCGGGGTGAGCGCCACGATCCGGTTGTGCTGTTTCTCGGCGAGCTTCACCAGGCGGTCATTCTGCAGCACCTGCAGGTAGAAGGCACGACCGGCGGTACAGACGAAAACCAGGGCGAAGAGGGCGGCAACCGTGCGCATCCGGACCCGGGCCCATTTCTCCCGTTTCTCTATCACTTGACCAGGACCACCTGCTGATCGGTGGGGAGCGTCATGCCGAGCTCACCCTTGGCAAGTGCCTCGATGCGGGCCGGCGCCTTGAGGGAGGCAACCTCCAGCTTGAGGCGCTTGTTCTCCTGCAGCTCGTCCTTGAGCAGACGTGCCGATTCGGAGATCTTCAGGTTCTGGTCGATCATCTCCACCCTGGACCAGACGTGAAAGATGGAGACCAGTGTCAGGAGCACCATGACCCCGGTCAGATAGGGCAGGGTGATCCAGCTCTCCCTGGAGGCCGCTCCGGTTCGCGCTGGTGCGGCGACCTTGCCGTAAGCTACCTTGCTATGTCCCATGACAAACCTCTTCTCTAGATGATCTTTTCCACGACCCGCAAGCGCGCGCTGCGGGAGCGCGGGTTGGCGGCAACTTCGGTTTCACCGGCGCGGACCGGCTTGCCGGTCAACACCTTGAACTGCGGTACCCGGCCGCAGACGCAGACCGGGAGTTCCTTGGGGCAATTGCAGCCGGTTGCGGCGGCGCGAAAGCTCGACTTGACGATCCGGTCTTCCAGCGAGTGGAAGGAGATCACGGCGCCGCGTCCGCCTTTGCGCAAAAAGCCGAGCAGGTCGGCAAGACCCCGCTCCAGGCTCCCCAGTTCCTCGTTCACCGCGATCCTCAGACCCTGGAAGGTCCGGGTCGCGGGATGCAGGCGATCCTCCCATTTGGCCTTGGGGATGGCGCCCTTGATGACGTCCACCAGTTGGAAGGTGGTGAGGATCGGCTCCCGGTCCCGCGCCGCGACGATGAAGGAGGCGACCCGTTTGGCCCAGCGCTCCTCGCCGTACTCCGCGATGATCCTGAAGAGTTCCGCCTCGGAAAGGGTGTTGACCAGGTCGGCAGCACTCGGGCCCGAGCTTCTGTCCATGCGCATGTCGAGCGGCGCGTCGGCCTGGAAACTGAAGCCGCGCTCGTCCTTGTCCAACTGGTGGGAGGAGACACCCAGGTCCAGCACGAAGCCGTCGATGGCGTCCACCCCGATTTCGGAGAGGGTGCGCGCGATCTCGGCGAAATTCCTCTGAAAGAGGCGCGCCCGGTCCCCGAAGGGAACCAGCCGGCCGGTGGCCACCGCGATGGCCTCGGCGTCGCGGTCGAAACCGATGAGCCTGCCGTCCGGGCTGCTCGCGGTCAGGATGAGCCCGGCATGGCCCGCCCCGCCCAGGGTGCCGTCCACGTAGACTGCGCCGGACCGCGGGGCCAACCAGGCAAGCACCTCGTCCGGCAGCACCGATATGTGGTGGAAGTCTTCCATCTAGAGCCCCAGTGCGGCGAGTGCGGGAGAATCGATCGGGTAGTTCTGTTCATCCTGCTCGCAGACCTTGGTCCAGACAGCCTGGCTGTAGATGTCGACCTTGGTCTGCATGCCGACGAAGATGATTTCGCGCTCAAGGAGGGCGCTCTTCCTGAGGTCGGTCGGGACCAGCACGCGCCCCAGCTTGTCCGCCACGCACTCGACGGCCGGAACCAGCACGGTCCTTTTCACCGCGGCCAGTTCGGCAAGGCTCAGGCCCAGACCGCTGCCGTCCTTCAGCTGCTCCTCTAAAGCGAGAAACTTGTCGTACGGGTAGATGACCAGGCCGTAGCCGACCAGGCCCTCGCCCAGGCGCACCGGGCTCGACTTGGTGAGGAAAAAGCGCTCGTCGCCGAAGGTATCCACCAGAACCTCGCGAAATTTCGCGGGAATACTGGTGCGACCCTTGGCGTCGATCGTTGTCTCGATTTTCCCTCTGAACATGGCCACCCCGGCACATTTTGCCACTTCATACCACTTTATACCACTTTGCCGAGGAACTATACGGTAGGGTTACCATGTTGTCAAGGCAAATATGCCCGCAAAAAAGGAATTTTTCAGAGGTTTTCCAAGGAGTTAACGACAGGGGCGCGGCAGTTTAGCAGGAGGTGGAAAAGGGGGGTTGAATAGGGTAATTATTTCGGAGGGTTAAAAACGGCACATCGGGTGATAACCATGGCGGAGGCGGGCGCCTCCGCCGCGGGGAAGTGTGCTGAAGACTTACGTTTTTTTGCGATCGAACAGGGAGACCACGTTGCCCTTCTTGGCGGGAGAGCCCTTCCCTACCGAGGTGAGCGGCTTGGTGGGCGGCTCCGGCGGCACCACCTTTTCGAGCACGATCGGGGTCTCGCCCATGGTGAAAGGGGCGCCGTTCACCTGGCTCTCGTCCAGTATCCAGGTGTAGACCTGCAGCGGGACGGTGAGCACGAGGAGCCTCACCTTCCACCAGCCCGGCTTCACGTCCGGGGTGATGTCTTCGATCCTTGCATAGAAGGCCGGTTTGTTATCGATGTGCGCGAGCACGAGGTCATGAGTGGTAGCCATGATGATGCCTCCGGTAGAATGAGCCCTACGGGTGTTTCGCGGGGCTATCGGCGAGAACCGCCCCGTGCATTGAATCGTCAGTAAATAGGGAGCGGATCTCCCCGTACACGCGCCTGAGTTCCCGCTCCATCCGGTAGAAGCCGGCCAGGTCCTCCTCGGAGAGGAGATCCTCGATGCGCTCGCAGTTGAAGGTGATGCAGTTAAACGGGCGGTACGCCGGTTCGATCAGGCAGCCGGCCGGTGCCAGGTAGGGACAGAGCCCGTTGCCGAAGAGCGGCGCAAAGAGCGGCTTCTGCTCCACCAGGTAGACCAGGAGGTCGATCTTGGCGAAGTGGTACTTTCCGGCCACGCAGCACTCGCCGCCGCACTCGGCGCAGTGGGTCGCCGCGCCGATGCCGGCCACCAGCGCCTGCATGGCGAGCTTCAGTTCGCGGAGCAGGGCCGCGCGCTCCTTGATAGGTTCGAGAACCTGCACCGGCAGGACCCGGTAGGCGTGCACCACATCGCACACCCCTGTGCGCCACAGTGCGTCGAAATCTTCCTTGCCGGCCAAAAACTCTACTCCTTTTTGCGTAACAAAAAAGCCATCCAGGCGATACCCCGCCCACATGGCGCTTCCGCTTCCCTAAGCGTTACCGGCAGCCCCCGACCCTTTAGGTGGAAAGAACGAAACGTCTCCGCTTCTTCGGCTACCGACTGCCCTATTGGTACGTCTTTCAGTTTAAAAATTGGCCGAAGCAGCCCGTAAGCCGGGTTCTGTTCCCGCAGCCGGTTACCCGGACACGGGCGATGGTCATTCATCTAGGAGCGCCGTTGCCGGCGCCCTCAAGCAACCAACCCGGAAGCACGGACGGGCCGTCCTTAACGCTTCCCTATTTGGTCTTGCTCCTGGTGGGGTTTACCTGGCATCCGACGTCACCGCCGAACCCGGTGAGCTCTTACCTCACCCTTTCACCCTTACCCGCCTTCGCTAAAGCTTCGGTGGGCGAGCCCGCCTTAGGCTTTGGCTTCGGTGGGCGGTCTTCTCTCTGTGGCACTTTCCCTGGGGTTGCCCCCGCTGGACGTTATCCAGCACCATGCCCTGTGGAGCCCGGACTTTCCTCCCCCCGCCTTCGCGCAAGGCTACGGCGGGCGGCGGCCATCTGGTCTGCTTCGGCCAAACCAAAACTCGTTTAGATCGAGGCGTTGGCGTGCTACGCACACAGGTTGCGGTTGAGAAAAAACCGGACCCCGTTAGGGCTCCAGGTGTTCCTCACCCCTCAACCTCAACCGTAACCTCAACCTGTTTTTATTGCTCGGCCGCCGGCCTCATCACCAGGATGCGCTGGCAGTGCGGGCAGGTGATCACGTCGTCGGCGCGGAACAGCATGTTGTAGAGCTGCGGGGGGAGGTGCATGTTGCACCCCAGGCAGTTCCCTTCGCGGGCCTCGACGACAGCCACGCCTTTACGCTGGTCGCGCAGGCGGGCATAGCGCTTCATGACCGAGGCAGGGAGCCCCTTGATGGTCGCTTCGCGGGTGGCCGTGTCGGTCGCGATCCCGGATTCCAGATGGGCGACACGCTGTTGCACGTCCTCTTTCTGCGTCGCTACGTTCGCCTCCAGCTCGATCAGGTCCGACTCCTTCTGGACGATGTCACCGTTTACCTCTTCGATCGAGTTGATCTTCTGGAGGATCTGGTCCTCCAGCTCGGTGATCAGCTTCTTCGCGTTGGAGATCTCCTTGGAGACCGCCTGGTACTCCTTGTTGGTCTTGATCTCTTTCAGATGGGACTCGGACCGGACGATGTTCTCGTTCTCGGCGGCGAGATTCACCTCCAGAGTGGCCTTATCCGCAGCCAGCACGGCGGCCTCTTCGCGGCGGGCCGCTATCTTCTCACGTGCCTCGACCAGTTTGGCTTCCAAGGCCTCGGCCTCGGCAACCAGCTGCCCCTTCTCACCGTCCAACCCGTCAATCCGCAGGTCAATCTCCTGCAACTCGTACAGCGCGTTCAAGTTGTTACGCAAAATCTGCCTCCCCAACACCTTTTAGTATGCACTTCAAGAGCCCAAAACCGTCAAAAGAAGCTGAACGGTTCCCGCTCTCCTTGGTACGCCAGAACTTCCGTCTCGTACTTCCTTTTTTCCATGGCCTTGGTGAGCAACTGCGCCAACCCGTGGACCATGGGCCACTCGGTGGCGAAATGTCCCGCATCGATGATCCCGATGCCGAGCGCCTCGGCCTCCCGCGCCTCGTGGTACTTCACGTCCCCGGTCACCAAGAGATCGGCACCTTTGCGTGCCGCCTCGTG
>Ga0208789_1001275_pt1 | contig 15081 bp, 10 predicted proteins | sample Methanotroph_Enr_FD_187368 | JGI IMG/M metagenome (GOLD analysis project Ga0208789, IMG submission 187368) | Enriched soil microbial communities from Old Woman Creek wetland in Ohio, USA - Methanotroph_Enrichment_5 (SPAdes) (version 2) | ecosystem: Environmental > Terrestrial > Soil > Wetlands...
GCGTATGACAGCATGTCGCGCCTGATCAAAACGGATCATTACGACTACGACGATATGACGCTGCTCAAATCGGTACGGCAGAGTTACACTGCATCAGGATCCGCCACGTCCAGGCAGGTGAGCGGGGATATGATGGGGGATAATGAATCGCTTGATAAATATGATATTCTTGGTCGCAGGATCGAAAACATTGTTGCGCCGGGTTCGGTTGCTCTTGCTACATTATATGGCTATGACGCGAGCGGAAACTGTGTTTGTGAAATTGATCCCAACAGATCAATAACCCGCTATGACTATGATCTGGCGGGGCACAAAATAGCGGAATATTTTTCACAGACCGATGCTAATTTAGCGGGACAGGTCAAAACTAAATATGAATATTATGCCAATGGACTTGAAAAGACTGTTACATCTTATGATCATGATGGCTCGGTGCTCGCGAAAAAACAATTAGAGTATGACGGCAGGCGGCGAGTTATCAGGATCACACAGCAAATCGATATGGCGCGATACGCGGTAACTTCTTATGAATATTTCGATACGGGTTTTTATCATGACGGCGAAATTTATAATATCCGTATAACCGATGCCGCGGGCAAAGATACATTCATCCGCACAGACGCGATGGGAAACTGGATCAAGATACTCTATCCATCCGGCGCGGTAAAAGTTGCCAATTACAACGTCGATGGAACTATCGGTTCGCGGGCTTTGTTCGATAATGAAAATAATTTGCGGTGGATATCCTACCAGTATGATGGCTGTGGAAATTGCATCCGCACAGATTATCCAGATGGCGGATACGTTTTGCACGAATACGACAGTTTCGCGCGAAAGACCCGCACGAGAGATCTCAGAACGGAATCCGAAAACATTGGGGGATCATCCCGCATTGAATATTCTTACGACCCGCTTGACCGGCTTATTGAGGCCAGGGACCAACAGGGTTTTGTAACATCGTACTCGTACGCCGCAGACGACAAGCCTGGAAATATCCGCATTTTTGGGCCAGGGGGCAGCGAGCCAATATATGAAATTATGTATGAGTATGATGAGGCTTGCAGGCTTGTAAATATTTTCATGCCAAATACCTTTTCGATGCCGGCGAGTTTTATATATGATAAAAACTCACGCGTCAAGCAGACCCGCTTTAATTTGTCCAATTCGCTTTTCGGCGGTGAAGTAATGGATGTTAATTACAGCTATAACCGCGATGACAATCTTACTAACGTGAGCGTATCGCCTTCGAGCGTAAATTTTGCCGTTGCGTATTCTTATGACGGCTTGAACCGTTTGCACGCATCTAATCAAACCTGTGCGGGCGGGGCGGTGAATAAGTCGTACGGCTATGATATGCTTTCGCGGCTCACGAATGAAACAGGCGATGAAGATATCTCATACACCTGGGATAATGCAGGCAACCTGCTGGCAAAATCTGGTTTAGAGCCCAGAACGTATTCTTACAATGGTGATCAGCTCGTGGCAGACTCAAACGGCAGGGCAGTTGAATGGGATGAGAATCTTTGCGCCCGGTCATCTTTTGTGAGCGCATCGCAGGTCGATCAGTTCGCGATAGATTACACCTGGGAGGGCTTTATAAAAAATTGCTGGCAGAACGGCACCAGTGAGATATCACGTTACAGCCCCGATGGGCCGCGCGTAAGCAGGGGGAATAATTATTACATTTATGACGCACATTCATCTCCCGCCAGGGTAGTTATGATCCTCGGCGATTCGCAGACGATAAGTAAATCGTACATCTGGGCAAATGACAGGCTGATTGTTCAGTACAACGGATCAACTTTATCATCGCCTCTCTTTGTTTTAACGGACCGTCTTTGCAGTGTTCGTGCATTGGTAAATTCGGATGCTGAGATCGTATCGGCATGCAATTATGATTCCTGGGGCAACGTGGTCGGCGCGCCTGGGCAAATCGATTGTGACATTCGTTTCGCGGGATATTTTTATGATTCCGATATCGGCAAGTATTACTGCCAAGCCCGCTATTACGATCCGCAGATGTTTGGTTTCACAACCGCTGATTCTCTCAAGCCGGATCTTCTCGAGCCGGCCAGCTTTCATCCGGTGCTATACTGCTTTGATGATCCGCTAAATCGCACAGACCCGCTGGGTCTTTTCGGCGGGATAATAAGTTCTGCCGACATCCGCGCGCGAGAGGCAAAACGCAGTGTTGGTGCGCTCAACTGGGCGAGGCGCTACATAACCGAAATAAATCAGCGGCACTTCGCAAACACGCTCAAAGTAATGCGGGAAAATATGGGCAGCTATACAAGATCGAATTACCGAAGCAAGCTTTTGGCCAAGATAGGTACAAAAGCAAAGGGCGAGGTTCATCATATTGTGCCGCAGGAATTTCGGGCGATCGCGAACAAAGCTCTCAAGGAATACGGCCTTTCGATAGATCATCCCTGGTTCACCAGGCTAATGGATGAAGGTGCGCATATCGCAATTCATCGCGCGGGTTATAACGTGGCCTGGCGGGGATTCTTCGCGAATTCACCAAGCGCATTGGAAATAATATCAAACGCAATAGATATGGCAGGGTTATAAAATGAAAACAGAAGCGCAACAATTTTATTACCTCACGACAGATGATCTTCTCAACACATACAGCAGACACAAGTACTACTGGGGCCAGGTGTATCTTGAAGAGTCGGATTATGTTTATCTATGGGATCCTCAGCTTGGTTTTAAAGGCGTGGTGAATGTCGAGATCGACACGGGCAAGGATGCAGGAGATTTTCTGTGGAACAGCCATAATCTGCTTATCGTTTCACAGCGCGTTCTTGATGTCTGGGAGGGCAGTGTGCGAATTGAGACCTATGATGTCGCAGTAAGCGGTTTAAAAACGGAGCATGAATATAAAGGTGTTATCTGCATGGGCCGCGCGGACGGTTTTGATCCGGTAAGATCAAAAGCAAGATATATGCAGATCGATAAAAAAAGGCCGCCGTCGCTGATGGGAATGGAAGGTTTTTATTTTGATCACTCGACATGGGATGGTTCGGCATTGTTTGTGTTACCCGATTTTCCGCGGTACTATATTGCCACATCGGCTTTGATGAACCGAATGAAAAAAGCCGGGCTTACCAATATAGATTTTTTGCCGCTGGAGATGCTGAGGTTTTAGAGCAGGGTTCAGGGTTTAGCGCTGAGAGGAGAGAGAAGGGAAGAGAAGAAAGTTAATCACTGATTTCGCGGATTAACACAGATTAGAAGATCAAGGCATACCCACAGCTGCGCTAGACCATGCCACAGAAGAAGAACACAAGCGATGCGCTTGTGCTACATTTGGCAAAAAATGTTACAAAAAAAACCCGGTTTTTAGGCCGGGCTTTTCTACATATATGCGTCACGTTAGCTGCACGCGTTTTCCCAGAGTATCAGGCCTGGCTCGTAAGGATCGACGAGGTCTTCGTTCCTTGGCAGCACTCTTATCGCAAAGCCATGCTGTCCGCTGATCTTGCATGGTATCGAGCCGACGAAGAAATGCTCTCCGTCATTTGAGCCAACCTTGTCGTAGTTCATACGCGAAGGTGAGCCATCCTTTATATTGCCCCACGAATCCACGGTGCCATAGTATATCTCAACCGAGACATCCTCTGGCCGCAGCTTGCCGAGGCGAACCAGCGCGGATATCTTCAGCTCCGTGCCTACTTCGACCTGTGGCTGCTTGATCACCTCGCTGCCTTCAGTTACCGCTTCATCGGCCTGCACGTTTACATCTTTGATCGCCAGCTCATGCCAGGCGTTCTTGATATTTGATTTCCACATCGAAAGTGCCCGTGCCCGCGCCATAGCTGAGGCCGTAAGGTAACGCCATCTCGATGCCGCCGAATTATAGAACTTGCGAGTATATTCGGCCACCATGCGGTGCGTATTGAACTGCGGAGCGATCCACTTGATCGACGTCTTGACGCGGTATATCCATGCCCGTGGCAAATTATCCGCGGACCTTGTGTAGAACAGCGGTATTACCTCGTTCTCAAGCAGATTATAAAGTGCCTGCGATTCAACCGAATCGCCGTATTCAGTATCGTTATAAGATTCACCGGCGCCGATCACCCAGCCGCCATCCGGAGCATATCCTTCGCACCACCAACCGTCCAACGTCGAGATGTTGAGGACACCGTTAAGGGCAGCCTTCATGCCGCTGGTACCGCTTGCTTCCATGGGTCTACGGGGATTGTTGAGCCAGATATCCACGCCCTGCACCATGTGGCGGGCGATGTCGATATCGTAATCCTCAAGGAACACCAGTTTGCGGCGGATGTTGTTCTGCGCGGCGAAGTGAATTATCTGCCTGATAATCTCCTTGCCTTCGGCATCACGAGGATGCGCCTTGCCAGCGAAGATGAACTGTACGGGCTTATTGGTATCGGTTAGCATCTTGATAAGCCGCTTGGTATCTTTGAGCAACAGGTTGCCGCGTTTATATGTTGCGAAGCGCCGCGCGAAACCTATTGTCAATGCCTCCGGGTCGAGCACTTCTTCGGCCCAGCCCAGTTCAGTGTGGAATGACCCTCTGCGCATCATCTGTGCTTTGAGACGCTTTCTTGCGAACGCAACAAGTTTTTCCTTGCCGCGCTGATGTGTGCGCCAAAGTTCCTCGTCCGGTATCTGGTCGGTATGCTTCCAGATGGATTTATCTACGATCTCGTCCGCATAATTTGAGCCGAGATATCTTTCATACAGCGAATCAAGCTCGCCGCTTAACCATGTCTTGGCGTGAATGCCGTTTGTGACGGACTTGATAGGCACTTCGTTGGTGGGCACATCGGGCCAGAGCTGCGCCCACATGCTTCGCGAAACGTCACCGTGGAGTTCGCTTACGCCGTTGCGATAGGCTGCGAGCTTGAGTGCCAATACCGGCATCTTGAATGTTTCAAGTTCATCTTCCGGATTGAATCGGCCCAGAGCCAGGAACTGCTTGCGGTTGATGCCAAGGTTTGAGAAATACGATCCGAAATAACGGTCCATCATTTCGACCGTGAATTCATCGTTGCCCGCCTTGACGGGTGTGTGTATCGTAAAGACGTTGCCGGCCTTTGTAGCTTCGACCGCCTCCTCGAAGGTCATGTTCTTTGAAGACCTGAGCTGACGTATGCGTTCAAGGGCCATAAATGCCGCGTGTCCTTCGTTCATGTGACACACTGTCGGCTCAAGTTCCATTGCCATCAGCGCCTTGAGGCCGCCGATACCAAGCATGATCTCCTGCTGTATTCTCATTTCTGTATCGCCGCCATAAAGCGTCGATGTTATCATCCTGTCGGATGCGCTGTTGCAATTGACATTGGTGTCGATGAGGTAAAGCTTGACCCTGCCGACTGTCGCCGCCCATATCTGGGCCGTTACGCACCTGTTGGGGAACTGTACTGAAATTGTAAGAGCCCTGCTCGAATTCTTCTTGCGAATAAGTTCAATAGGCATGTTGTAAAAATCGTTTTCGGTATATGATTCCTGCTGCCAGCCGTCGGTGTTAAGGTACTGCCTGAAATATCCCTTTTGATAAAGCAGTCCTATTCCAACCAGGGGCACGCCAAGATCGGAAGCACTCTTCAAATGATCGCCCGCCAATATGCCAAGGCCGCCGGAATATATCGGCAGAGCTTCATGTATGCCGAACTCCGCGCTGAAATATGCGATCACCGGCTTTGAGTTCTTTGAATAGACTTTCTCAAACCAGTTGGGGGCAGCGAGATGTTCGCTTAATTTCTGCGAGCACCTTTGGAGCTGGCAAATGAACCCTTCGTTATCCGCAAGGTCATCAAGCCTTGCCTGCGATACCGTGCCGAGGAGTTTCATCGGATTGTGCGCACATGTTTCCCACAAATTGGTATCTATGCGTCTGAACAATTCGATAAATTCCGAATTCCATGACCAGTACATGTTCATGGCTAACGTCTTAAGTTCCTTCAACGGTTCCGGCAACGAGGGCAACACCGTAAAGCTGCGAACCTTTTGCATAATCTTCCCTGTCTTTTGCATGTTACTAAATTTTACGCGACACTTTCGCGCTATCCGACACTTTTCTATCGACAACAGGAGGGTGGGCCTTAACCAAAACGATATTTAATTTAACCATGGTCCGATAAACACAAAGGATTACCCAAGCGCTATTTATTTGCCCGATGATGGATGATTTGCTATGCTCGATTTGTTGCACTTTTTCGTCCAAGGGGGGATATATGGCCAAACGCAATCCTGTCATCAGGGTAGGTATCAGCGGGTCGTATGGAGGTTACAATCTCGGCGATGAGGCAATTCTAGAATCGATGGTAGTCCAGCTTAGAAAAGCCCTCGACCTGGAAATAACCGTGTTCTCACGAGACCCCAAAGACACCCTGGCCCGACATAAAGTAGAGAAAGCTATACCTGTGCGTAAGATCAGCAGGGCTGAATCCGCAGAGATCGTAAGCCAGCTGGACCTTTTGATACTTGGCGGCGGCGGTATACTTTTTGATTCAGAAACCAAGAATTTTCTTCGCGAAGTATCTCTTGCGATCGAAAAACATATTCCGGTAATCATTTACGCTATTTCCGCAGGCCCGCTGCATGATCCCACAAACCAGGCACTTGTTCGAGATCTGCTCAATCAGGTCTCTCTCATAACTGTGCGCGACCGTAACGCAAGGGCACTGTTAGAAGAACTGGGCATCGTGCAGGAAATCATCGTCACCGCAGACCCCGCGCTGCTGCTTGAACCCCAGCCACTTCCGCAGGAAGCCCTAAAGCGCGAGCACATCGAAGGATCAAAAACTCTCGTTGGCATGTCAGTTCGCGAGCCTGGCCCAGCCTCACCGGATATATCCACAGAGCATTATCACGCTCTGCTTGCCAACGCCGCTGATTACATGGTCGACCGTTTCCGTGCAGAAGTTGTTTTTGTGCCGATGGAGCGGAATATGCGAGACCTCCAGCATGCCCATGCGGTTATTTCGCAGATGCTTCGTCCGCAGCACGCTACGGTACTCAAAGGGGAATACACTTCCGGCCAGATACTGGGCCTTATGGAGAATTTTTCTTTTGCGGTCGGTATGCGGCTACATTTTCTAATTTTTGCCGCTTTGCAGCAAGTTCCTTTTGTAGCGCTGCCTTATGCGTCGAAGGTGGGCGGTTTTCTTGAAGATCTAAAAATGGATACTCCACCTTTACACCTGGTCAATGCCGGCCGACTAATAGCTTACATCGATACAGCCTGGGATAAACAAAAAAGTGTACGCGCAAATATCGTCCGCCTCCTGCCAGGACTTAAAAAACGTGCAGCACAGACTAATGAACTGGTCGTAGAATTCATCATGTCCGGTTTCAGACGAAAAAGTATTGTGCCCAGGGGGAAATGAAATGCCTGCCTTGCCCAGGCCGCAAAATCCTAATACGATAACTATTCCATCCAGAAAAGCAATTGTGGCTGGCGATACGGATGTGCTTGTTGTCGGGGCCGGGCCCGCCGGTCTTGGCGCGGCGATAGCTGCCTCGAGGTGCGGCGCAAAAGTTATACTTACCGAACAGTATGGTTTTGTAGGCGGAAACGCGACAGCTGCGCTGGTTATTCCATGGATGTCCTATTTCACCCAGATACCCGTCTCAGAAAAACCCGGGGCGGCAACTTTGTTCCCAACCGACCACGGGCATGGTGATCCCGTTGTCGGGGGCATTGCCCAGGAATTTGTATTACGGCTGGTGGCTCGCGGCGGCGCTGTGGAACCGTGTTTTGATACGGGTTATGTTACAACATTCGATCCGGAGATATTCAAGATCGTCGCGCTTGATATGCTCGAAGAACATAATGTTTCTCTCTTATTCCATGCCTTCGCTTCGGATGCTCTCTGCGACGGCAGTGTCAAAGGCGTGGTATTTGAAACCAAGTCCGGACCGGTCGTTGTGAATGCTAAAATTGTAATTGATTGTACCGGTGACGGCGATATCGCCGCCCGCGCGGGAGCGCCTTTCGAGGTGGGTCGTATAGAGGACGGCAAAGTACAGCCTATGACTTTAATGTTCCGCATGGGCGAATTTGAAAGACAGGCATTCGCAGCGTATGCCATAGCACACCCGAGCCAGTGGTCCGGCGTTCACGGCTTGTGGGACCTCGTTAAAAAAGCACACCAGGCAGGCGAGCTTGACCTGGGACGCGAAAACATTCTTTTCTTTGGCACTCCCCGCAAAAAGGAAATCGCCGTAAACTCAACCCGCATAATTGAAGTGCTCGGAACTGATGTGTGGGACCTTACCAAAGCCGAGATCGTCGGGCGTCACCAGATGAGGCAGATCGTTACGTTTCTTAAGCGCTATGTACCGGGTTTTGAAAAAAGTTATATCCTTCAGAGCGGCACAACAGTCGGGGTGCGTGAGAGTCGCCGTATAATGGGCTTGTATAAACTTACAACGCATGATGTCCTGGAAGCTCGAAAATTTGAAGATGTAATTGCCCGCTGTGCATATCCGATCGATATCCACAACCCATTGGGAAAAGGAACGATCATGAAAAATCTTCCGCCAGGTGAATCCTATGATATACCCCTTCGCTGTCTTATCCCGCAAAAAATAGAAAGCCTGCTCATCGCCGGCCGTTGTATTTCCGGCACACACCAGGCCCATTCATCATTCAGGTGCATGCCAACTGCGATGGCGACCGGCCAAGCCGCCGGAACCTGCGCCGCAATTGCTGCCCAGACTCAACTTGCCCCCAGGCATGTAAATTTTGAAGACGTCCAGGATGAACTCTTGAAGCAAGGCGCCAACCTCGGCCGTCATAAGACCTTGTACTAGTATTTGATTATTTATTATTGATAATTATTATTACTCTTAAAGAACTTCCTTTCCCTCTAAACTCACCGTGACATCGATTATATTTATCTCCTTGCCCGCGCGCTCCATTGCCATTTCGGCAATTCGCCGAAGGCCAAAGCAGCAAGGTACTTCCATGTGTATCACGGTTAAGGATTTTATTTCGTTGTCTTTGAATATCTCCGACAATTTATCAATATAGAACTGCCCGTCATCGAGTTTTGGACAGCCCACAAGCAGCGTTTTGCCCGCGAGCACTTTGCTGTGAAAATCCGGCATCGCAAAAGGTACGCAGTCGCCGGCAAGGAGCACATCCGCGTTTTTCAGGAACGGCGCGTTTGGCGAAACCAGTTTTATCTGCACAGGCCAGTTGCCAAGTGTTGATTTAGCAGGCGCAGATTCCGAACCGCTGCAATCGCATGCGCATGGGGGCTTTTGCTCAAACGTCCTCGCGACCATCGAAGGACATCCGCCGCCGTGTCCGCCCGCAAAGCGCCTTGCTGCCGGAGCAGCCGATTGGGCCAGATGCTTTTTTACCGCATCCTCGTTAAACTCGGCCGATTCCCGCTGCTCAATATGTATCGCGTCCATTGGGCAGTGTCCCAAACACGCCCCCAGCCCGTCACAGTATGTTTCGCTCACAAGCTTTGCCTTGCCGTCGATTATCGCGATAGCGCCTTCGGCGCAAGCCGTCACGCAATCTCCGCAGCCGTTGCATTTTTCTTCATCGATCTTAACTATGTTTCGTTTAGCCATATTATCCCCTGCTGCCTCGCATCGGGGCCCATCCGAAGACAAGCCCCGACATGAGGACTTCCTGATATTTATTTACCTTGCATTATCGCCGCGATATCCGCCTCGACTGTCGAGATCGGCTTGATGTCGTACGCGTCAACGAGCACCTTTGTCACGTTCGGGCTCAAAAACGCCGGCAGTGTAGGTCCAAGCCTTATGCCTTTTATGCCCAGGTGCAGCAGTGTAAGCAGTATCGCAACGGCCTTCTGCTCGTACCATGATACCACAAGCGAAAGCGGCAGATCGTTTACACCGCAGTTGAACGCGCCCGCAAGAGCGATCGCGATCTGTATCGCACCATAACAGTCGTTGCACTGGCCCACGTCAAGCAGACGCGGTATGCCGTCTATTGTGCCGAAGTCCTGGTAATTGAACCTGTACTTGCCGCAGGCCGCTGTCAGTATCACAACGTCCTTAGGCATTTTCTCAGCCAACTCGGTGTAATAATTTCTGCCCGGCCGTGCGCCGTCGCAGCCGCCGATGAATACGAATCGTTTAATCTTGCCTGCCTTAACAGCCGCTATGACCTTATCAGCCATTCCAAGCACCGCGGAATAATGGAAACCCGTCGATGTCTTGGCAGTGATATTTTCTTTTAGCGGTCCGCATTCCAATGCTTTCTTTATTACCTCGGCGAAGTCTCTGTTCTTCAAATGCGTTACGCCTTCAACCCCCGCGATCCCGCATGTGAACATCCGGTGCTTGTACGAATCTTTGGGTATCATCACGCAGTTTGTGGTGATCAGTATCGCGCCGCCGAATTCATCGAATTCTTTTTTCTGGTTCTGCCAGGCTGTGCCGTAATTGCCTACGAGGTGCTTGTATTTGCGCAATTCCGGATAGCCATGCGCAGGCAGCATCTCGCCATGAGTGTAAACATTTATCCCTTTGCCTTCGGTCTGTTTTAAAAGTTCCAGCAGATCAAGCAGATCATGTCCTGTCACTACGATACCAGGACCCGTCTTTGTGCCAACAGTAACATTCGCCGGAGTCGGCGCGCCGAACTTCGCGACATGCGCGTTATTGAGCATCTCCATCGTTCGCAGATTCATCTCGCCTGCCTTGAGGCATAGCCCGATGTATCTGTTGAGATCGAAATCCACATTTGTCAGTGTCGAAAACATCCCCTCATGCATGAACGCGTCAACCTGCTCATCCCTGGCTCCCAGCTCTCTTGCGTGGTACGCGTATGCCCCTATCCCCTTGAGTGCGAACATCAGCGTATCCTGCAAACTCTGGATATCCTCGTTTTTGCCGCACACGCCGATCTTTGTACAACCCGTACCGCCGGCTGTCTGTTCACATTGATAACAAAACATTCCCATTCCTTTTCCTTTCGCTGTAGTAAAAAACTTTTGTTGATTATTTCTGTCTGATCATTACAAGCTGCATTTTAAATTTTTCAACCGCGTTAACGGCGTGCGGCACATTCGCCGGCATTATCACCATCTCACCAGCTCCGATCCTGTGTGCCTCGCCGGCGATTACCACTTCTCCAATTCCATCAAGCACCTCCACAAGCGCATCATACGGCGCCTGGTGTTCGCTCAATTTCTGCCCCTTGTCGAACGCGAACAGTGTGACAGTTGCAACTGGCTTATCTATTATTGTCCTGCTCACTACAGATTGGTCCGCGTACGCAACCATTTCTTTGAGATTTTGCACCTTAGCTTCACTTTGCATCGCTCACCTCTTTTGCTTTTCCATTTAACGTCTTCTGATGTTATTCCGCCGAAAAACTCGTCAATATGCGCCTGCAGCTCTGATATTTTGATCGAAATCGGGCAAATGTCTTCTCCTTTTACGGTTATATACCCTAGCGATTTACTAGTCTAAGAGCAGTTTAATCTTAATACGACAAAAGTCAACAAGCATTTCATATTAAATTGCTAGGAAACTTAAATTTTTTTAGTATTCTTTAGTTCTCTCTGCCAATTTGGCATAATGTCTGCGGGCGTATTTGTACAAACCCCTGTTTTTACTGTAGTTAGGGAGTATATCCCCTTTGGCACGGACTTTGCATAATAGAAGTCATACTGAAAATTTAATAGTTAACTAGCTTTGAAAACAGGAGTTAGATATGGCAAAGATAATAGGAATAGATTTAGGTACCACCAACTCGGTAGTGTCCGTGATGGAAGGTTCGGCCCCGAAGGTCTTGATAAATTCCTCTGGGTCACGAATCACGCCCTCGGTTGTCGGCTTCACTGACAAGGGCGAAAGGCTCGTGGGCCAGATAGCAAAGCACCAGCAGGTGACCAACCCTGAAAACACCGTGTTTTCGATCAAGCGTTTCATGGGCCGTCGGCACAACGAAGTAAGCTCCGAAGAAAAGCTCGTACCTTATAAGGTTATCGGCGCCTCCGACGAGCTGGTGAAGGTCCGTGTCCGTGACAAAGAATTTACCCCGCCGGAAATTTCCGCAATGATCCTGCAGGATCTCAAAAAAACCGCGGAAGATTATCTTGGTGAAAAGGTGGAGCAGGCCGTCATCACCGTGCCGGCTTATTTTAATGACGCCCAGCGCCAGGCTACTAAGGATGCCGGCGCAATTGCCGGCCTCAAGGTCGAACGTATTATCAATGAGCCAACCGCGGCAGCACTTGCCTACGGTCTGGAAAAGAAAAAGAATGAAAAAGTTGCCGTTTTCGATTTCGGCGGCGGTACCTTTGATATTTCCATCCTCGATATTGGTGACAACGTCTTTGAAGTCCTTTCTACCAATGGTGACACGCACCTCGGCGGCGATGATCTTGATGAGATATTAATGAACTTCCTTGCCGAAGAATTCCGTATGAAGGAAGGCATCGATCTCCGGAAAGACCCAATGGCCCATCAGCGCCTTAAAGAGGCAGCTGAAAAAGCCAAGTGCGAACTCAGTTCGCAGATGGAGACAACAGTCAACCTGCCCTTCATCACAGCCGATGCCACCGGGCCAAAGCATTTGCAGCTCAGCATAAGCAGGGCAAAATTCGAAGCCCTTGCAGAACCGATATTTGAAAGGCTTAAAAATCCTTGCCGCCGCGCACTTGCCGATGCAAAGATGCGTCCGGCCGATGTCGTGGAAGTGCTGCTCGTCGGTGGTTCGACAAGAATCCCGAAAGTTCAGCAGATCGTAAAAGACATCTTTGAGAAGGAGCCAAATAAGAGTCTCAACCCCGATGAAGTTGTCGCAATGGGCGCAGCTATTCAAGGTGCGGTCCTCGCCGGCGATGCGGGTGTTAAAGACATCCTGCTCCTTGATGTCACGCCGCTTTCACTTGGCGTCGAAACCCTCGGCGGCGTAATGACAAAGCTCATTGAGCGTAATACCACTATTCCAACCAGCAAACGCGAGATATTCTCAACTGCGTCTGACAATCAGACCACGGTTGATATACACATTCTCCAAGGTGAGCGCGAATTCGCTCGCGACAACCGCACGCTGGGCAGGTTCCAGCTTTCCGATATTCCGCCGTCACCTCGCGGTATACCGCAGATCGAAGTCATGTTCGACATCGATGCAAACGGTATTTTGAATGTCTCCGCCAAGGACCTGGCCACCAGCAAACAACAGTCTATTCAGATCAAGTCCAGCTCCGGCCTAAGCGATGAAGAAGTCAAAAAGATGACGCAGGATGCTGAAGCACATGCGGCAGAGGATAAGAAGCGAAGGGAAGTAATCGAGCTTAAGAACCAAGCCGACCAGTTGATCTACTCGACTGAAAAGACCCTTAAGGAGCACGGCGAAAAAGTTTCCGCCGAAACTCGCGGCAATATCGAAAGTGCCGTCAACAGCCTTCGCGAAGTGATCAAGGGCGAAGACCCCGAAGCCATTCGCAAATCAATGGACAACCTGGGCTCAGCGAGCCAGGAACTCGGCAAAATACTTTATGAGGAAGCCGCCAAGAAACAGGCTCAGGCAGGCCCGCAAGCAGGTGCGCAGGGCGACGCACAAAGGCCGAGCCCCGAAGCTGAGCAGGATGTAAAACGTAAAGCCGGCCGTGATGATGTCATCGATGCCGAATTCGAAGCCAAAGACAAACCGTAATTTGTTTTCGGCAGCAGTTTCCAAAGCCCTCTTTTCAGAGGGCTTTTTTATGCGCAAAAAAAGGCACCGCTCAAAAGCGATGCCCTATTGCTAACTTGTAAGCCAGATTTATCTTCTGCGGGCTGGGCAAAAAGGCTAATAATTGCTAACTTGTTTGCCCTTTTGCGGTTACCAGGGCGGCGAGGAGGATATGCCTGAGGCGGTCGATCGAGAGGTTGTCCAGGTATTCATCGGTGAAATCCATCTTGAAGCGGCCTTTGAAGTTCTTAAGTCGTGTTTTTACATCATCGCGCTCAAGCGTTGCTATCGATGTCGCGATCTGATCGAAATTGACCTTTGCCATTAACCTATACCCTTCTATGATCTTCCTGTGGCTTATTTCGGCGATTATCGGCACTGACTTTGGAAGATTTTAACTTGCGCAAGTTTGATTTTTTGGGGGTAGGAAAAAAGTTAAAAGTTTAAAATTTAAAGTTCAAAATTGAGGAGAAACGGCGGTTTTGGGGGTATGAGGGCGGTTTTTGGGGGAATTGTGGATATTTCCCAGTAATCAAAAAAATGTTGCGCGACGGTGGAGCGCGGTATGGGCGCGGTATGGTTTGGGGGGAGACAGGAGTTAGGGAGACGGGAGACAGAAAGTAGGTGGCGGGTGGGGTGAGAGGGGGGGCATTTCATTGATTATTGATTAAGGATTATTGATTATTTGAAGAAGGTGGTCAGTTGTCAGTGGTCAGTAGTCAGTGGAAGGGAGGGCAAGTGCGTAAGGGCCAAAGGGCCAAGAGTTCAGTGCTTAGTGCCTAGTGCTTGGTGATTGTCAGTGGTCAGTAGTCAGTGGCCTGGAGGGAGGAAAGTGCATGGTGCTCGGTGCTTGGTGCAAGAGTTCAAAAAGTTCAAAAAGTGCAAATAAGTGCGGAAGTGCAGTGCGAAGAGAAAGAAAGTATCAAGAATCGAGTATCGAGTATCAAGAATAAACATGAAAGAGGAGAAAAGCGAAAAGGCAAAGAGTGCAAGAGGGTTGTCAGTGGTCAGTTGTCAGTAGTCAGTGGCCTGGAGGGAGGAAAGTGCATGGTGCTCGGTGCGAAAAAATGGATTCTGGATTCTGCATTCGGATTTGGAATTGGCATTTCAGGACCGGGGAAAAATATATGGGTTTGTTCAATATGAAGGGTGATCAAAAGGAGTAGAGGAGATTGTATTAGACTCTGATTCCGCTGATTTACGCAGAGTTCAAGAACTATTGAGATTATCCGCTGTCGTTTGCGGTTGGGTGTTGGCGTTTGAGTGTCTGTCGCCTGTATTTCTCCGCCAGTGCTTGGGCGTAGGCATTGCACATCTTTCTTACGGCTGCGCAGTGGATATAAGCCGTGATCACCGCTGGCAGGAAACAGGCTCGCTCAATATAATACCAGAATAGGATTTTAGCAAACCGCCTTGTCATTTGTTTG
>Ga0208789_1001276_pt1 | contig 15054 bp, 13 predicted proteins | sample Methanotroph_Enr_FD_187368 | JGI IMG/M metagenome (GOLD analysis project Ga0208789, IMG submission 187368) | Enriched soil microbial communities from Old Woman Creek wetland in Ohio, USA - Methanotroph_Enrichment_5 (SPAdes) (version 2) | ecosystem: Environmental > Terrestrial > Soil > Wetlands...
AAGATCTCCTTTGCCGCAAATGCCCCCACCAGTGCCGTCCCTATCTTCCAATCAAACCCCAGCGGCTTGATCGCCGGCTCGATAAACGCCCCCACCCTACCCGCTACTGACCCTGTAAGCTGCTTCTGCAATACCTCGGCATTACCGCGCCCTACCGTCACTCCACCGTCAAAACGAGGAAAATTTGTCGCCCCCCACATGATCACAGACGCCATAAGTATAGTAGTACCAGCCTTTTGCAGATAAAGCTTAGCCCTTTCCCACGCGTGTATCACCAGCGCCTTAGCCGTAGGCATCCTATACGGCGGCAACTCCATCACAAACGGTATCGTCTCGCCCTTAAATATCGTAAGCCGCAAAACTTTAGCCACCGCCACCGCAAGCGCTATCCCTGTAACATAAATAAGCCACATCATCGGCCCATGCCATTTGAGCGGGAAAAAAGCCGGTATGATCAGCGCGTAAATCGGGTATCTCGCCCCGCAGCTCATCAGCGGTATTACCATTATGGTCGTGAGGCGGTTGCGCCTGCTCTCAAGGATGCGCGTTGCCATTATCGCAGGCACCGAGCAGCCAAAGCCGACAAGCATCGGTATAAAGCTCTTTCCGTGCAGACCTATCTTGTGCATGATGTGGTCAACGACGAACGCCGCCCGCGCCATATACCCCGTGTCCTCAAGCACCGCTATGGCCATGAACAAAAGCACAACGTTGGGCAAAAACGTCAGCACCCCGCCTACTCCGCCTATTACTCCATCTACAAGCAGCGACCGCAACAGGCTATCCGACCCGGCAGGCCAAAACGACGAAATCCCTGCTCCAATCGCAGCAAAAATTTTCTCAAGCAGCATCACAAAAGGTGTACCGACAGTAAAAGTAAGCTGGAAAACGAAATACATCAAAACCAGGAATATCGGCAGCCCAAGTGCCTTGTGAGTCACTATTGCGTCGATCATGTCCGAAACATCGTGCCGCATCTCGGTAGTTGTTCTAACGCACTCCTGGCAGGCCCCGCTTATAAATCCATACCGCCGTTCCGCTATCACCACCTCCGGACCTTCCCCCAGCAAAGCTGCAAGCTTCTTAACCACTTCATCCACAGCGGCCACAAGTTTGGCGTCTTCAAACGCCTCGGCTATTTCCTTATCCTGTTCTATCAATTTCAGTGCGAGCCAGCGTTTGGGGCTCCCCGCATAACGCGCGGGAATATGGTTAATTAAAGGGAGCACCTGTTCGATGGCTCCCTCGATTTCCTTGCCGTAATTGATCTCCCTCTTTTGCCCTGCAAAAGCCCCCTCAGTAATCTCCAGCACACTATCAAGCAGCCCGGCCACTCCTTGCCCCGTTCGTCCAACTGTTGAAATGATAGGAACACCAAGAAGTGTGCTCAAATGCTCTAGATCAAACAAAAAACCGCGTTCCTTTGCCAAATCAGCCATATTAAAAGCAAGAATAAGCGGCAGTTCCATTTCCATAAGCTGCGTGGCCAGATATAAATTCCGCTCCAGGTTCGATGAATCCACCACATCGACTATCACATCCGGCTTTTCATTTATTATCGCCGCCCGCGCAACGCGTTCCTCTATACTGTAAGCCGTCAGGCTGTACGTCCCAGGCAGATCGATCACCGCGATCTCGTTGCCCTTGTGGCTAGTCTTGCCCTCTTTTTTTTCAACCGTCACGCCGGGATAGTTACCAACATGCTGATGAGCACCGGTTAGGTGATTAAAGAGTGTGGTCTTGCCGCTGTTCGGGTTTCCCGCAAGGGCAATGGTTATCGTTTTTTGCGCCTTGTCTGTGATCGCCTGGATCATTACGCACCCCTTGCAAGCGTGCTGTGGAGGCACTTTGTCACCATGATCTTTGTCGCCATCACACGCCCCAGCGCAAGCCTTGAATGCTTAACCGCCAGGATCATCGGCCCATGGCCACCATTTTTTACCACCGAAAACTCGGTATTTGGGACAAGCCCCATTGCCGCAAGAAGGTTTTTAAGCCCCCTGCCCGCATCGACGCTGACAAACTTAACCTTTTCGCCGTCTTTAATATGCGAAAGTGGTTTAGTGCTGCTTACCATACTGCTCCTGATTCTGCTCATTACGCGTCCTGCTGATATGGAACGCCTTGAATTTTTCCAATATTCCTTTGCCGCCGTTCTCGTCACTGTGGATAAACTCCACAAACGACAGCAGCTTAGAGATTATCGCCGGCCCAAGTGAATGTTCCAACTCACAAGCCGCCCTCTGGGCCGTCTGGGCTTCGATACCCAGCACATCTGAAAAGAAGTCCTGTATTATGCTATGCTTGCTGACTATGTCTTTAGCTGCCTGGGTCCCGGCATCTGTCAGGCTCACATAGCCGTATGCTTTGTAGTTGATCAATCCCCGCGACGCCAACGTCCTAAGCGCACTTGTCACCGAAGGTTTAGCCACCCCAAGCGCCTCAGCTATCTCCTTACACCGCGCAACCGCACAGCTTTGGGCTATAAGGTATATAGTTTCAAGGTAATCCTCAAGTGATGCCGTAAGATTGTCACATTCTATTTTCATGGTTTTTTCCACAACATATACGTTCTATATGCAAAACTTAGTTCGTTCAAACTAACATTTCAACAAAAAACCACATATATTTCACAAAAACACGGTTTTTTTTAGCATTGACATCCCAAGCCATTTTTTATCTAGTAAAGGCACGGGGCTGTTACAGTAATTATATTATCAGTAAGGGGGCAATATGGATATTTTTGAACTAATTACAAACGACCACGAAAAAGTACTGCACATTTTCGAACAGCTGGAAAAAAACAAGCACAAAGCCTCTAAAAACAAGGAAAGCCTTTTTGAAAAGCTCCATAGTGAAATAGAAATTCACGCTACCGCCGAGGAACACACTTTTTATCCCGCTCTCCAGCAATTTGAACAGGCCAAAGACAAAGTTATCGAGTCTCTCGAAGAGCATCATGTCGTCAGGCTATTGCTTTCCGAACTGCAGAAGCTGGATAAGGGCGACGAGCATTGGGACGCCAAACTTTCTGTACTCAAAGAAAATATCGAGCATCACATGTCCGAAGAGGAAGGCCCAGTATTTGATATGGCCCAGGACTTCATGGACGAAGAGCAGCTCGATAATATAGCTACTCAGTTCCAGAAAGATAAAAAAGAGATCAAGGCGCACGCATAGATCGCACGGAGAAAATTATGGGTAAAGCCAGGCCCAAAAGCCAACCTGCCCAGAAGCAGCAAAAACAGCCCGGGGTAGAATCGGAAATGACGCCTCGGCCGCAAACTGCAGGCGAAGACTACTACAAGCCCGCTGACAAGCTAAAGGGAAAAGTAGCCTTGATAACTGGTGGCGATAGCGGAATTGGCAGGGCTGTTGCAATAGCTTTCGCCAAAGAAGGTGCCCACATATGCATAGTGTATTACGATGAGCACAGCGATGCCGCCGAAACAAAAAGGCTTGTCGAAAAAGCAGGCGCAAAATGTATCTCAATTGCCGGTGATATAACGAATGACCAATTCTGCGATGAATGCGTTAGCAAAACAATCAGCCAATTGGGCAAACTTGACATATTGGTGAATAATGCTGCCGTGCAGTTTCCAAAGCAAAGCATCGAACAAATAACGAACGAGCAGCTTGAACGCACCTTCAGGACGAATATTTTTGCGATGTTTTATTTCGTACGTTCAGCTCTTCCTCATCTAAAGGACGGTTCCACAATAATCAACACAACTTCCGTTACCGCATATCGGGGCAGTCCGCATCTGCTGGATTATTCTTCAACAAAAGGCGCGATAGTTGCTTTTACCCGTTCACTTGCGCTTGCGATTGTAAAAAAAGGTATCAGGGTTAATGCCGTCGCGCCCGGGCCGATTTGGACACCGCTTATCACATCGAGCTTTGAAGAAGAAAAAGTTGAAAACTTTGGAAAAGATGTGCCCATGCAACGACCAGGTCAGCCAGAAGAATGCGCTCCATGCTATGTATTTCTTGCGTCCGAAGATTCCAGTTATATTTCCGGCCAGACCTTGCATCCAAATGGAGGTTACGTCGTTAACGGTTAAAAATGGAGAAAACAATGATAAACTTCAGAAGAGCCATTCCCACCACAGTCGATCGTGTACAAAAGAGCACATCTGACGCGATTAATGAACGCATCAGGATGCGTACGCAGCAGAATGTGGCAAAATACGCTGCCCATCCCGCCGAAATACAGAAAAGGCTCGATCAACTCGACGCCGAATGGGATATCGAGCGAACACTCGAAGCCAATGCCGCCGTGGTAGGCCTGACAGGCCTGCTATTGGGTATGAAGGTAAATAAGAAATTTTTTGTGCTCCCAATTGCCGTCGGCACGTTCTTGTTCCAGCATGCGGTTCAGGGTTGGTGTCCGCCGGTACCTCTGTTCCGCAGGCTTGGCGTGAGAACTCAGAAAGAGATAGAACACGAAAGATTTGCATTAAAAGCCATACGAGGTGATTTCGCAAGGGCTCCGGCCTTCGGCCAGGAAAACCCGGAAGTCACCGCTCTTGAAACGCTCAAAGCGGCACAATAAACCATTTCAGGCATTAGCCAGAAAAGGGGACGACCATGGAAAGGCAGATAATTTCGGCTTCAACGATGGTTGGCGACGAGGTTCGCAACGTCGAAGGTGAGGATCTGGGCAATATAGAAGAACTGATGATCGACTTGGACTCAGGATATCTTGCCTACGCGGTGCTGTCGTTTGGCGGATTCATGGGCATCGCCGACAAGCTTTACGCCGTGCCTTTCGATGCGCTCACTTATGATTTCGACGAGAAGGTATTTATAATCGATATCGATAAGCAAACGCTTGAGAACGCACCAGCCTTCGACAAAAACCACTGGCCCGACATGAGCAATATGGAATGGGGCCGAAATATATTCAACTATTACGGCTTTGAGCCTTACTGGGACAGGGATAAATTCTGACCACATTTAAATTGGAGCAGGACATGGAAGTGAACAGGGAGAAAATAGCTGACCTTGGACCGTGGTTCCATAACCTCCACTTGCCCGGCGGCTTTCAAACCGCGCCTTCGCATCCACTCGGTGATTTTCCAAAAAACAAGTGGGATCAGATATCGCCATATCTGCCAATGGATTTAGATGGGGCAAGCACATTGGATATAGGCTGCAATGCTGGATTTTACAGCTTCGAACTGGCACGGCGCGGCGCCAAGGTTTTGGGAATAGATCGCGAGGAATTATTTCTCAACCAGGCACGCTGGGCAGCTGAGGTATTGGAACTTTCGAGCCAGACAGAATTCAGGAACATGCAAATTTATGAATTATCCATGCGCGAGGAAAAATTTGATATCGTGCTGTTTTTAGGAGTAATGTACCACCTGAGATATCCTATGCTGGCGATGGATATTGTAAGCAGGATAAGCAGCAAGATGCTGGTCTTTCAGACGCTTACAATGCCCGGGGATGAGGTCTACAGTTGCAATGACCTGGGCCTTTTCGAGCGAGACAAAATGCTCAAACCCGGCTGGCCGAAGATGGCATTCATCGAAAATGCTCTTGCCGGCGATGAAACTAACTGGTGGGCTCCAAACCACGCCTGTGTTGAAGCTATGCTCCGCGGGGCGGGAATGAGGATAATCGCCAGGCCCGGCGACGAAATATATGTCGCCCAACCCGACCCGCAAAGACCCAGTGCACTGGATATATGGGATATGGAAGAATTCCTGGCAGCTACCGGCCAAGCCCACAAGATCAAAAAGCCCACTCACCTCGAACCAATGGAGCAGCTGCCGTACTGCCTATGCAAATAATATCCGGGCCTAATTACGATTCAATAATTCGCGGATTTCCGGCGATTTCATCAGCACCACCGCACCGATAAATGTAATCCCGCCAGCCGGAACGCACGCTGCCAGAACATACCATGCCGAAACACCAGCCATGTAGTACCTGATAGTAGACACAACCGCCGCCATAGCCCCGCACGCCGCAAGCGATCTGAGCACGCTGTAAAAAACATGCCGCCCATCAAGCGCACCCAACCGTTTGCGAAGCAGATAAATAAGTATCAAAACATTTATCGCAAAAGTAATTGCGGTAGAAAGACCAAATACGCCTGGCCCTATGGCCGGTATCCAGATTAGTGAGAGAATTAGCATAAAATTCACCACCACCAGCCCGCATGAAATTTTCAGCGGTGTCTGCGTATCCTTTAGGGCGTAAAACGACCTTGCAAGTATCTGATAACTGCAATACGCCCACATTCCAACCGCATAAAGCTTAAGTATGTAAGCAGCTTGTGCGGCATCAGCCGGCGTGAAGCGACTGTGCTTACCGGACGCATAAAACGCAAGCATAATAGGCTCAGCCAAAAGAAACAGCCCCGTTCCCGTAGCAAGACCTTCCATAAGCGAAAGCCGCAGGGCGCGATTAACCGCCTGGCGAAGGTTTACAGTATCGTTTCGCAAAGCATACCTGCTAAGCAGCGGAAAAACCGCCACACCTAGCGATACTGCCAGCACACCCAGCGGGAGTTGATAGAACGCCCGAGCCGCATTCACGCGAACGATAACGCCTTCATCAAGCGGATAAGCAATGTAATAGCCCAGCAACTTAAAACCCTGTGATTCGTCCGTAGCTCGTAAATTCCAGGCAAGCCAGGTTTGGAGAAACTCGGAAAATTGAAGGAACCCAAGCCCCAGCAGCATGGGGCCAAGCAGAATGAGAATGGGTTTTATTCCCGGCTCTCGCGGAGATATTTTGGGCCGGATCTCAAAACCGGATGAATTGAGTAGCCACAATACTAGCGCAAGCTGAACGACACCGGCAATTACGACACTGAATGCGATTATCACAAGCTTGCTGCTAAGATCAGCTATAAACGGAGCAATAAAGTATGCCGCTACGATGCCGAATATATTAAACACTATCGGCGCAGCCGCCGGGTATGCGAAATGACCCCGACTATTCAGCGCCGCCGAGCATAACGCCAGCAGGCAAACAGTGAACATATATGGGAACATGATTAGCGCGAGAATTGAAAAGAGTTGCCTGTCAGCTGGACCGGGAAAAAGGGAAAATATAAAAAAGCCTATCTCGCCAACAAGCATCAGACCCGAAAGGAATACCGCCAGCAGCGCCAGCGCGTTGGCCAGCAATTTCGAAGCCTTTTCAAACCCCTCTTTTTCGTTTACATCAGTAAAAACCGGCACAAACGCCGAAGCCAGCGCCCCCTCGCCGAATAACCGGCGAAAAAGGTTAGGTATCTGAAATGCCATGCCAAACGCATCTGTACTGGCGTTGGCGCCAAGCCTGGTTATGCCGACATCGCGAATGAGTCCCAAAATCCGGGAAACCATCGTGATCGCCGCCTGAAGCTTGGCCTGCGAAAAAAAATGCTCACGTTCCTTGTGTTCTGCTTTATCCATGGGCGAGATTATAAATCAAAACTCGCACAAGAGAATCAAAAACATGAAAAAGACATGCGTTTTTGAAACGTCCTATATTGACGCGTCAAAAACATTCTGATTGCGGCGATTTGGTACAGGTAAGCCAATTCTCTACAATGTTGCCCAAATCTTCAAAATTGACCTGGCAGTCGTTATTCGTATCACCCACTAGCGGCTCGGTGCATATCACAGCCGGTTTGAGCAGAAACGCCCTCATCAAGCCGTTGTGCGATCCGTCACCAATTATCCAGCCCTTATCATTGATACCAGTTGCTCGCCAAAGCTGCCAGCCCAGCAAAGGATCTATACGAGTGTTGAGATCAATATTTTTCTTAAAACCTGTGGAATCGAATTTGACCGCGACAGATTCAGTCTGGAACGGAACAGAAAAACTGGCAAAACCGACAATTTCTGATTTTTCATTAATAGCCATAGCGCAAGAACTCTGATACTCCTCAATGGTGCCCAGGTTACGATTAAATTCGGTACCTTGCGGTGAAAAGAGCGTAGCAAAGGAATTGCCGTCGGCCATATCGGCGATGCCGACTACCTGGTCAAGATTGTTAATGGCTAACGCTAAACTGTACAGACCTCCCAGCGTCCCCAGTTCTACAACTTCGCCATTTTCTCTTCCAAGCATGGCACGACAATTATTGTAGATGGTATCCCAGCTATGGGACCCCATATACGCCACCCCTGCTATAGTATTGTAATCATTAATTGAGTATGCGTCTGATGAATAACAATCCGGAAACAAAAAACTTGCGTATGCTTGGCCGGGATAGCGAAAAATTGACGCAACAACCTCATCTTGTGCTCCGGCTGCGATGCCGCTATTGTTAACACACGCAAACCATCCCATATTGTTGGTACTTACATAATTCCCAGCCTGGTCAGAATAAAATCCGTATGAGCCCTCGTAGTAGATCTGATCACATGGGTCCAATTTTCCCTCAATGACCTGGCCGACAATAATCCCTGACTCGTTAATCGCAAATGCGCCTGAATTTTTGTCAAATAAAATACAAGGCCCCCCGCCATTTGCGTCAAAAATAACCGCGCGAGTGCCGATTGTAGGGTCGTTTTCATTATACATAACTCTACCGACTATCTGACCGGCGTTGTTTATGCCCCATGCCTGGTAATCGCGCCAACCTGGCACAGCGCCAAGATCGATAACGTCGTACCGGATTACCTCCGGCTGTGCCGATAATTGCGATGCGAGTAAAACTAATATCAAAGCTCTAGCCATAATTTCCCTATTCTGAAACCAAAATGCGATTGGACTTCATCCAACTCGCAGCCATCATCGCGAAATCCGTAAAATTCACAACGCAGTCGCCGTTTACATCGCCTTGCGGCCCAGCGTCGCAGTAATCAGCAGGCCTGAGCAGGAAACCTCGCGGGGTTTCATATCCGTTCCGCATACCTGTCCCTATGATCCAGCCTTTGTTATTAATATCTGTAGCACAATCCAGGTGCCAGCCGGACTGGGGGTCTATCAAAGTATTTAAATCTGTATTTAGGCCGCTTCCATCAGGGTTGAAAAGTACCGCAATATCCGAGGTCAAAAAATAAAAATCTTTACATTCACTTGCAAAGCCGACTATTTGACCGGCATCGTTGATCGAAATCGCTCTCGAGCCATATGTACCCGGCACGGATCCCAACTTAATATTCAACGCTGGATTATTACTGCAAAACAGCGTTGCCCATTGCTGATCATTGACATCCTGTGCTGAACCGACGATTTGGCCGGAATTGTTTATAGAAACCGCTATAGATATATCTCCCCCCAAAGTACCCAAATATCTGCAGCCGACCTCCGCAGAGAATAAAACAGCCAACCGTTCATTATAATTGCCGCTCGAACCTACAATTTGAGATTTATCATTTAAGCCGTTTAGCTCAGGTCTGCCTGGACAAATGGCGATTAAATCCATATTGCCATTCCTATCACAAGTGAAAACGTTGTAAGAATTCAAAGATGGGGCAGATGTGGAGACAGCAATTAAACCAGATTCATTAATTCCAGCTGTATTGGAACTGCTAAAATTGTTACCGTCAAAAAACGTCGCAAAATAACCGCCCTCAAAAAGGCCCATGCCCATTATCTGATTTGAATTATTGATACCAAATGCAGAACCCTCACCGGGATAAAGAATTGTATTATTGCACGCGCCAGTTGTATCAAATTCAATCGCACGCTGCTCGACATCATAACTTTCGGTGTACCTGTAAACGTAGCCTACAATCCGCCCATCGCTGTTTATGGACCACGGCACTGCTGCATAAAACCCTTGAACACTGCCTAAATCTATAACATTATATTTAACAGCCTGAGCCGATTTTGAACCTGCTGAAAATGCAAAAAGCACAACAGCCCATAAAAACCACGTTTTCATAATTATTCTGCCAAATATTATAAGCTAATTATCTGCCCAGAATATATTCGACAAAACAGAAGACAATTCTTGAAATAAAATATGTGAAGGCGGATGGAGGGGATGATTCAGGCGCAAAAAAGAAGGGACAGTTACACGCACCTGAGGAGGAGGAGGAGGATGGTGCTATGATTGCTACGGAGGAGGCATAGCTTGTAACTGTCCCGGAACTTCTTTTTATTAACTTTTCAGTGCGCCTCACGCGGGTATAATACTAAACGTGCAGTCCGAGAATGTCAATAATTATAATGCTGCAATATATAATTAACCTGTCGTTGTTTGGGCAATACTATTTCACACCCTTTTAGTATATATGATTTTGTCGTCCTCCGGCCCGTAGAAGTCCAGAACGCGAGCCGCCTGGCAGTATCCCAGTTTAAGGTAAAACTTCCGTGTGGGGTGGTAAATAGGCTTGCCGGATGTCTCAATAATCGCTAGGCGACCGCCGGATTGGCGTATCTTTTCATGAGCGAAGTTCATTAATCTGCTGCCGATACCCTTGGCCTGAAACGCCGGGTCGACTGCGATCCAGTAAATATCGTAAGTGCCGATACTGCACGGCGTCGCCCCCCAGCATATCCAGCCTATCGCCTTTTGCTTTTCCTCAAGCACATAGGATTTGTAATGCCCCGATGGCCCCTTCTCGTTTGCCTCATCGAGCACTTCCATCGCGATATCGATCTCGTCGGGCCGGAAAAAGCCCGTAGCCTTCAAAAATTCCAGCACCGGGGTTCTGTCCGAAGTCGTAGACGGGCGAAGCGACTTAAAGTCGCTGGCCTTAGCTTTATTTTCAATCGATACCGCACCGAGCCGACCTGCCGCGTTTTCAACCATCACTTTTACAAAATCGGCATAATCGATTTCTGCCGCCGCAAGCGCCGCCGCAAAACCCGCATCGGGTGAAATATCAGGATTAGGATTCACCTCCAGGATATACGGATTATTTTTCTTATCGAGCCGAAAATCCACACGCGCATAATCCTGGCAGCCAAGTGCGTCCCATGCATCCAGGGCCAGCCAGCGTACCTTATCAGCGATTTTGCCCTCCAGCGGCGCCGGAATAATTCGCGGAGTATTGTTGAATTCAAAACTTTCCTCATGCCATTTGGCACCGTAACCAACTATCCTGGGCGTGCCCTTTTTAAACGCCCTAAAATCAATTTCCGCCAGTGGCAGCACGCGAACCTCATCACCCGCCTGCATCACGGAGACATTAAGTTCCCGCCCGTCTATGTATTTTTCGATTATCGCGGGCTGGCCGAACTCTTTATGTATCTGCGACACAAGTGCCGCCAGTTTTGGCCCTGCCTTTTCGACTATGGAATGAAAATCTATGCCTTCGCTGGCATCGGTCGCTACCGGCTTGACGATAAAAGGTCCCTTACCCAGCGATTTTAAATTGGCCTTGTGCCCCACCGCCACAACCCATCCCTTAGGCACCGGCAGCCCAGCCGACTCAAGCACAAGTTTGCTTTGCCATTTATCCAGCGAAATTGAAAGCGCCGGCGTATCATTGCCGGTATACGCCTTGCCCAGAGACCGGCACAGGGCAGGCACAAAATTCACGTCATGAATATTGTGATTAAACCCTTCCACAAGGTTAAAAACGACCCGCTCATCGCACTGGCCAAGAATATCGGCTGTTTCCTTAAGATCATGCACGCCTACCTGCCGGTGCTTGATATTTAACTTATCGAGCGCAGCTCCTACCGCCGCAACCTCATTAAGCACTCCCGCCTCGCTGTGACCTGTGGTTTCAGGCTGGTTATATAATACTAATATACTTGCTGGGACTGATTTATTATTTAACATAAGTTCTTCACACTTTTAACCACTGATTAACTCAGATTAGCACTGATTTCTATATGTAATAAATCCGTGAAAATCTGTGAAAATCCGTGGTTAAATTTTCTTCCAATTTAAATTAGACTCCGTCCGTTTGCAGGCGCTTTCAATTATGGATCCGATCACGCTTGCGTAAGAAATATTGTGAGCCGTTGCGATCATAGGCAAATCGGAATGCGTCGGATGAAGCCCCGCCAACGGATTTATCTCCATAAAAGCGGGCCTGCCGTTCTTGTCACAGCGGATATCCGCCCGCGATGCATCCCGGCAGCCAAGTGCCTTGTGAGCCGCAAGCGCAAGTGCCGCAGCCTCATTTGCCAGCTTATCAGTCGTGGGATAATGATACCTGCAAAGCGAGTCGCACAATTCTTTGTTCGTATATGAATAAATAGACCCCGCCGATTTGTCGATTATCTCAACCTCCATCGTACCCAGTATTCGGGCATCCGATCCTGTGCCAAGTATCGCGGTTGTAAATTCCCTTCCCGGCAAAAATTCCTCGACCAATACCGGCTGATTATGTTTAACCAGCAGCTCTGCACAGATATTTTTAAGCTGCAAGCGGTCAAGCACCCTGCTCGCGTCAGTTACGCCTTTACCGGTACCTTCAGCAAGCGGCTTAGCAAAAAGCGGAAAACCAAGGTCAACCTTTTCCACATCTGCCAACGTATCAACCACCGCAAAAGCAGGCGTAGCCAGCCCATGATCACGGATTATTCGCTTAGTAATAGATTTATCGAGAGTCACAGAACACACCAGCGGATCGGAAAACGTGTATCGCAGCCCGTAAAGCTCACAGATGGCAGGCACCTGTGCCTCCCTGCTTGTACCGTAAAGCCCTTCGGCGATATTGAACACAAGGTCCCACCTTGCCCCGCCCGCTAGCATCTTAACCAGATTCCATCCGTTGCCCACCCGCACAGTCTGGTGCCCCAGGCCCCTGATCGTATTGTCGATAGCGTCGATGGTTTCATCGGAGTCGAACTCTGCGACATCCTCCGGCGAAAACCCCATCGCTATATAATCTTTGCGTAAATCGTAAGTAAGTGCGATCAACATGTTTTTTTTACCAATAAAAAAGGGGCACTTAAAATAACGTGCCCCCTGCTTTCATCAAAATAGCCATCCCGACAACGTCGGGATTCCTCAATTTTGAAATTTAAATTTTTAATTTTTAAATTACTGAAACAGTTCCGGTATAGACCCGGCATTGGAATACTTACGTTCAGCCCGCCGCTTGGTGCGTTTCATATTGGCAGGCCAGATAACCGATGCCTTACCGTTTGTCAGTTCAAACACACCGCCGCTGGATTCCTCGTTCCTCGCCGGCGCCGGAGCCGCCGCAAAACCAGGTTCGGGATACGCCACCAGCAGACCTTCAAAATTACGCAAGACCGTATGTGTCGGGCTGGTGCTTACTATGTAATTAGGCAATACCGGTATCTTGCCTCCGCCATGCGGTGCGTCAACCACGAACGTCGGTATCGCTATGCCGCTAAGCCGCCCGCGGAGGTATTCCATTATCTGGATGCCCGCAGAGATGGACGTACGGAAGTGCTCTGCCCCGCGAACGAGATCGCACTGGAACAGATAATAAGGCCTTACCCGCATCCTGATGAGCTGCCTGCAAAGCTGTTCATAAACAACCGGGTTGTCGTTTACGCCTTTGAGCAGCACGGACTGATTGCCCAGCGGTATCCCCGCATCGGCCAGTTTCGCACAAGCCGCTGCCGATTCGGGCGATATTTCATTTGGATGATTAAAATGCATATTGACCCATATCGGGTGGAACTTCTTGAGCATATTGACCAGTTCATCCGTTATCCGCATCGGCAGCACGACCGGCGTGCGCGTCCCAATGCGTATAACCTGCACCGTCGGCACCGAACGGATCGCCGAAAGCACCGTCTCAAGAAGCTCGGTAGCCATCGTCAGCGGGTCGCCGCCGGAGATGATCACATCCGATATCTCCGGGTGATTATTAAGGTATTGCACAACCTGCCCCAGCCTGCGGGGCGAAATCGACGTCTCGCGGGTACCCGCCACGCGTTTACGGGTGCAGTGACGGCAGTACATCGCGCATGTGGTCGTGACTATAAGCAGTGCCCTGTCCGGGTAACGATGCACAAGACCCGGCACGGGCATGTCTTCATGTTCTTCAAGTGGATCTTCGCTAAGGCACGGCGGATTGGTTAATTCCTGCATTTGCGGAACAGCCATAGCGAATACCGGGTCGCTCGCGTCTGCCTTGCGGATAAGTGAAGCATAATAAGGTGTGATCGCAAGCGGGTATTTCTGCACTACCTGTTCAAGTTCGGTATTGGAGCTAAGTGCGGGAAAAAATGAGAAAAGCTGCGATGCGGTGCGAATCCGATGGCCCATATGCCATCGCCAGTCGTTCCATCGGTCGGTTTGAGTATTGATCCTGTTTTCACATGCCAACTCGATGCTTGAGCGGCACGGGGCGGTTATTGTGGCCAAACTACCAGAGGGAGGCTGATCTGAACTGGACGAGCCCTCGCCTTCTTCGGCCAACCGGAGATCGTGCATAAAAGAGACCTTTCAAAAAACCGTAATCTGTTTTCCACCGCCGGGCGTTCTTACGGCCTTCTCCGGCGTGTGGATATACGCTAACCGTATATCGGCATAATAAAGTCAAAAGCTTTGGCCATACCGCTTCTAATAGCCGCATAACCAATATACATAAGGCGATAATTGTAATATCACCTTACCGCTTGGCAATTGAAAACACACCGATTTTCTTGAATTATTTCAAATTAATTCACAAATCGGTCTGATATTGGTATGTCAAGCTGGGGCAGCTTATTCAGCCGTTATCACTTAATCAGCTTTGGCCTCGGATTTCACATTGGCCTTGTTAGTTGTCGCTGGTACCTCAAAGAATATCGCCCCAAGGGGTGGTAAAGTGATCGATATCGACTGTTCAAGTCCATGGAACGGCACAGGTCGCGACTCGACACCGCCCATATTGCCCTGCCCGGAACCGCCATAATCCTTTGCGTCGGAATTGAAAATTTCCCTGTAAAACCCCGGCCGAGGCACCCCAAGCCGGTAATTATGCCGCACCACCGGCGTAAAATTGCACACAACCGCCACCTGCCCCTCGCCGGTCCTGTCCTTACGCAAAAAGCTCAAAACACTGTTGCTCACATCATGCAGATCGAGCCATTGAAAGCCAGCCTGCTCAAAATCTACCTCATGCATCGCACCGACAGATTTATAAAGATGATTCAAACCACCCACCAGCTTATGTACCCCCTCGTGCTGGGGATATTGCAGCAGATGCCAGTCCAGGCTCCTGTCAT
>Ga0208789_1001277_pt1 | contig 15043 bp, 13 predicted proteins | sample Methanotroph_Enr_FD_187368 | JGI IMG/M metagenome (GOLD analysis project Ga0208789, IMG submission 187368) | Enriched soil microbial communities from Old Woman Creek wetland in Ohio, USA - Methanotroph_Enrichment_5 (SPAdes) (version 2) | ecosystem: Environmental > Terrestrial > Soil > Wetlands...
CTTTCACATCAGGGCAGGCATCGTCGTTGTCAGCAATTCCGTCGCCATCGCGGTCAGGACAACCGGCAAGTTCAACTTTACCCGCAACATCAGGACATTTATCATCTTTGTCTGCAACGCCGTCATTATCTTTATCAGGACATCCGCTGAGATCTTTCTTTCCTGCTGCGTTAGGACAAGCATCATCCTTGTCAGGGATGCCATCCCCATCGGTATCAGGGCAACCTTTAAATTCAGCTTTCCCGGCGACATCCGGACAATCATCATCTTTATCGGCTATCCCGTCATTGTCTTTATCGGGGCAACCTGCAAGTTCAACTTTACCGGGAGTTTCAGGACAAAGATCATCTTTGTCTTTCACACCGTCGCCATCAGTATCTTTAGCTCCGAAACGGAATTTAACTCCAAATGTAAAATGTGCATAACTATCGCGTTTGGTATTTGTAGTCGACAATTTTGGTGCAAGAACATTATCATATGCTGCCTGGAAATTTAGACCGACCTTTTCGGTGAGCCAGAAATTGAAACCAACGCCTGTAACTTGTTTCAGGTAAGTCGTTTTATCTGCTCCCAGATCTTTAATGCCTGAGGCTCCAAGTCCCAAATAGATATAGGGATCGAACCAACTGGATTCTTTCATGATATAACCATTGGCAAATTTGTAAGCCAGGTTTACATCGCCGGTCCAGAATTTGTTGTTGCTCAATGGCTGATTTATGCTTGCCATACGATCGTATTCAAGTCTGCTTAATCCAAACTGTCCGAAAACATTGAAGGATGGATTAAGATTCCGGCCTACTGAAAGTGTTGATGGAAAATGATACCCCTGCCATTTTGCGTATTTAAACTGGTCGGGAAATTTAAGATGAACCGTGTTGAAATCTTCATACTGCCAATTGACTCCAATTGCCCAGCGGTAGTCAGTATTCTGAGCACGGAGGCTAATGGAAGAAGCAAGGAAGAGGATAAGTGCAAGAAGGGTAATTTTTTTCATATGTATTCGATTTAAATTAATATTAATATTTCTATAAGTGTGGTTAATATTTTCTTGATAATCAGGCTGCAGCGAAAATTATTGTCATTTATTCTGTAATAAATGACAATAATTCAAATTCTTTGCAAAATTGGTGATAAATATACGAAAACTCAAAATATAATTCACATTTTATGAAAAACAGAAAAATTATTTCAAGCATCAAATAAACAGTTAGCTGTGTACAAAATATATAAGTTAATACATTAGTTGTATATCCTTATGGTAACCAATCCTCACTTATCAGAAAGTATTTAACGGGTAGCTTCTATGATAATCAGGTCAATACAATGCAGCTGATTAGAGTGATGATGATAAAAGGAATTACTTGGCAGTAAAAAAATGCCCGTAAAAGCTTGTTTCACAGGCAATAATATCTGGCAGCTGATTAAAAATCATTCAGGCATTCGAGCAATCCACCCGGATACTTCGTTTGCAACTTTGACATTGTATTCAAAGGCCATTTGCTTATGGTTTATAAGATCGACTATGGTACCAATAAAGCAGAGTCCTGCTGTGAAAAAATACAGAATCCCCATGCCAATCTGATCAGTAAGGAATCTCTGGATACCTGCCACACCTAAAAATCCTGCCAGCCCGGTAAGTAAAATCAATTGCGGATCACGGCGACGGCTGCGGTAAAAGTTAGCGAAATTCAGCATTTGCTGATCCGAATAGTTTTTTACTAGCGATTCCACATATACCATTTCCTGCATGTCAAGTTCCGGCATTAATTGATAAAGTTTTGTGCTCATTTGGCTAAAGTTTAAGGGTTAAATGTTATTTGCTTTTGTATTGATTATTATGCTTTGAACTCCCTGGTTTATTTGTTAACATATTCATTTATAGATAATTGCTTTTGATAGTTGAAATGGTTTCTGAAAACAGAGACTATTCTGACTACAAATACAGCCAGGGCAAATATTGCCAATGGGTGCATGCTGATGGATTCGGATACATGTCCATGCAGCAACAAAATCAGCGACCGTCCCAGGCCGCAACCGGGGCAATGTTCAAATCCTGCTAGTTTCAAGGGACAGATAGTAAAATGATTGCCTGATTGCACCGGAGATAAGGCAAAAAGAATGATTACCGCAATCCAAATGAAAGCCTCGAGGTTGTGAACCAAAAAATTGCCTGCTTTGCGTAAATCTACTTTCATTTCCGGTCGGTTTCAGATGGTATTTTGACGCTTACGGCCTGAAAAGGTTACAGATTAGCCTGTACTCTTTAAATGCCGTTTCGTGAAATTAAAACATTTCTGGATACCAATGAGAATAATATTATGCGTTTTTAATGAATTCTTGAAAAACCATTGGAATCCCGAAAATAATTCGATTTGAAAAATTAACTATGTATTTGAAAACGATATCCTGGCTTATTGCTTATTTGAAACATTTCATGTACGTTTGGCATAAAAATTAGTGATCATGAAAATCCTGATTATCAATATAAAAGAGTTGGTGGGCGTTGATAAATCGTTTCATCTATTTGTAAGTGGAACTGCAATGGGTAAATTGCATACCATAAAAAATGCTTTCCTGTTTATCCAAAAAGGTCTGATACTCGAATACGGAAGCATGGATCATCTGTTTATCCCGGAGGACTGGAAGAGAAAGGGTATTAAAGTGATTGATGCTGCCGGAAAACTGGTTTTCCCATCCTTTTGCGATTCACACACCCACCTGGTCTATGCCGGCAGCCGGGAAATAGAGTATATTGATAAAATCAAAGGATTGTCATATGAAGAAATTGCCCAACGTGGAGGGGGAATCCTTAATTCCGCAAAACGGTTGCATGATGCTTCCGAGACCGAACTTTTAGGCGAGGCTCTCGGGCGATTGGAAGAAATCACTTGGCTGGGAACCGGTGCCGTTGAAATTAAGAGCGGTTATGGCCTCAATCCTGAAGATGAACTGAAGATGCTCCGGGTTATCCGGGATTTAAAAAGTTTGTCGCCACTCACTATAAAAGCTACTTTCCTGGGAGCTCATACGATACCTTTGGAATACCGGGGCAAACAGCAAGAGTATGTCGATATGGTGATAAACGAAATGATTCCCCAGGTAGCTGCTGAAGAACTGGCTGATTACATAGATGTTTTTTGCGATAAAGGATTTTTCACCATTGATGACACCGAGCGGATATTAATGGCCGGCATGAAATATGGCCTGAAACCCAAAATTCATGCCAACGAGTTGGATTATTCGGGTGGAATTCAGGTTGGAGTCAAGTATGGCGCATTGTCTGTTGATCACCTTGAATACACTGGTGAGGCTGAAATTGAGGCACTTAAGGGTTCCGAAACCATGCCCACCCTTTTACCCGGAGCTGCTTTTTTCCTGAATATGGTTCACGCTCCGGCGCGTAAAATGATCGATGCCGGATTGCCGTTGGCCCTGGCGAGTGACTTTAATCCCGGTTCGTCACCATCAGGGAATATGCAGCTGATACTATCAATGGGATGTATTATGTACCGGATGACACCCGAAGAAGCTATCAATGCCACTACCCTCAATTCAGCCTATGCCATGGGTGTTAGTGACGTACTCGGCAGTATTGCTATCGGGAAAAAGGCAAATGTATTTATTACCAAAGCTATGCCGGGTATCGAATTTATGCCTTATTCATATGGAAGTAATAAGGTGGATACAGTGATTTTAAATGGCAAGCTTCTTTAAAGATCGGCAAGAAATCAACTCAGATTTCCCTTACAAGTATTAACCGAAAACCATTCAGCCAATAGTATTAACCATTAACGTTTTCATTTCGGCCATAGATAATACATATAGATTAAGTACAGGCCAATCATGAATATTCCTTCATCCCGTTTGAGTATGTAGTTAATCCTGAAAAAAGGTAAGAGGAACAGCGTGACTCCCAGCATAATATACAAATCGATATTGCTGAAAGCTATTGCCGAAAGAGGATTGATGACAGCTGAGATTCCAATCACTCCCATAATGTTGAAAATGTTTGCTCCTATAACATTTCCAATGGCTATTTCATATTTCTTCTTCCTGGTTGCCACAATGGATGAAGCTAGTAAAGGCAGACTGGTTCCCGCAGCGATAACCGTAAAACTAATAATCGTTTCGCCAACTCCCATTGAGCGGGATATAGCTATTGCTCCTCTGGTTAGCAATTCCGATGCGGCTACCAGCACACCCATTCCAAGCACAATCATGCCTGCCGGCAAATACCATTTCATTTTTCCACTGGTAACGGATTCATCATATTCCACAAATACTTCTTTATCTTTTTCACGGTGTGCAAGTATGACAGTAAGAAAAGCATAAAGTACGATTCCAACCAGCAAAAGGCCGCCTTCAGAACGGCTGATATACCTGTCGGAGAATAGAAACATGAAACCGATCGTAACAAGTATAAGAACCGGGATTTCAATTTTCAGCAACCGCATTTTAATTTTTAAAGGAGCTATAATAGCTGAAATGCCAAGAATAATGCAGATATTGAACATGTTACTACCTATGATGTTGCCGATGGCGATGTTGCCATGGCCGATCAAAGCAGCATTTGCACTTACAAATAACGCCGGCGAACTGCTACCAAACGCAACAACCGTCAGGCCTGCGACTAATGGCGAGATCCCGGCTTTTATGGCTAGTGCGGAACTTCCTTTTACAAGCCATGATGCACCGAAATACAATAAAATGAATGATGCAAGAATATAAAAGACAGGAAGAAACATAAGGTAAATGGCATTAATTTAGAATAATAATTTCCTGGTCCGGGCTAGAGAAATAATCTTAAAATATCCCGGATCATTTTTTCGTCTGGCAAAAGTAATTCAAAATCGGGAACTGAAACATGGTTGCCCAAGGTAACCAGAGGTTGTTTGAAATTCATTTTCCCGGGAGCAAAGGATCGTGCTGAAAGATGAATTTCCCGGGCACCTGACACCTCGGCAATTTGCTGGATATTGCTGGCATTTACGCCACTTCCGGGCATGATAGAAATACGGGCGCCGGCCTTTTTAACCAGGGCAGCCAGTTTCCCAATTCCCTGAGGCGCTGTTTGTAATCCGCCTGAAGTCAGTATTCTGTGGCAACCTGCATAGATTATGACTTCCAGGGCCTCTTCCAGGTTTCGTGTCATATCAAAAGCCCTGTGAAAGGTTACATTCATCGGAGCTGCGGCATCCACCAGGATAGCGGTTCTTTTTTCGTCCACTGTACCGTCAGGATTAAGGATACCAGAAACAATGCCTTCCATTCCAGCCATTTTAGCTGCCGCAATATCCAGGAGCATACCTTCAAATTCTTTATCGGAATAACAGAAGTCGCCTTCGCGTGGCCTTATCATCACATGAACCGGGATTTTAACATACTTCCTTGCCAGGCGCATGGTCGCAGCCGAGGGGGTGAGTCCGCCTTCGGCTGGAGCGCTGCACAGTTCGATGCGATGAGCGCCGGCGTTATATGCCGCAATGGCTGATTCGAGGCTGAATACTGCTATCTCAATTATCATTTTTATATTAGTTAAGGTCAAAAATAGAATAATGTCGGGATGATTCTGGTGGTTTGAGAATTCTGCAATTTTTTATAGAATTCTGTTTCGATTAAACGATTCCCATATCCAGAGTTTTACCCGCGAAGTTAAAACCATTTAAAATCTCTTCCGCATTCAAAAGCGTAAAAACAATAATTTAATTAAATGTATGCCTTCCACGCTATTTTGTTAATTTTGCGCATTATTTCAGGCTGTTTATTTTGCTAAAACATTGAAAAACAAAATTATATGAAGCAATTAATCGAGTGTGTCCCCAATTTCAGCGAAGGCAGTAATATGGCTATTATCAAACAGATTACTGACCGCATCGAAGCGGTTGAAGGTGTCCGTTTGTTGGATGTGGATCCGGGTAGAGCTACCAACCGAACGGTAGTAACTTTTGTCGGAACACCTGATGAAGTGATTGAGGCTGCTTTTCAGGCAGTTAAGAAAGCTTCGGAGATCATAGATATGCGCACACACAAAGGCGAGCATCCCCGCTTTGGTGCTACCGATGTTTGTCCGTTGATTCCGATTGCGGGCATCACCATGGAAGAAGTAGCTGTATATGCCCGCAAACTTGCCGGGCGAATCGGAAATGAACTTGGAATTCCGGTTTATTGTTACGAGAATGCTGCTTTTTCAAAAGAACGCCGTAACCTGGCTAACAACAGGTCGGGTGAATATGAAGGATTACCTAAAAAACTTGCTGATCCGCACTGGAAGCCCGATTTCGGACCAGCTGAATACAACGATAAAATTGCTTTGACTGGCGCAACAGCCGTTGGTGCTCGCGATTTCCTGGTTGCTTATAATGTAAATCTGAATACTACTTCAGTTCGGAGAGCCAATGCCGTAGCTTTTGATATTCGTGAAAAAGGACGCCCGGTCCGTGACGGACACCCGGTTACAGGAAAGATTAAAAAAGACGATGCAGGTGAACCTGTGTATAAACCCGGAAGTTTAAAAGCATGTAAAGCCATTGGTTGGTTTATCGAAGAATATGGAATAGCGCAGGTTTCAATAAACCTGACCAATATCAGTATTACTCCTGTTCATATTGCATTTGAGGAAGCATGTCTGAAAGCACAGGAGCGCGGAATGCGTGTCACTGGATCTGAACTTGTCGGATTAATTCCGTTGAAAGCCATGACGGATGCCGGGAAATATTTTTTGCGCAGGCAGCAGCGTTCAGTGGGTGTATCAGAAGCCGAACTGGTGAAAATAGCAGTAAAATCACTTGGTCTTGATGATTTAAAACCATTTAATCCGAAAGAAAAAATTATTGAATACTTGCTGGCAAACGAAAATGATAAAAAACTGGTCAATATGACCATTGAAGATTTTGCCAACGAAACGGCTTCGGAATCGCCGGCTCCCGGCGGAGGTTCGATTTCGGCTGCCATGGGGGCGTTAGGAATTTCCCTGGCTACTATGGTTGCCAATCTTTCGTCACATAAGCCTGGCTGGGATGATCGTTGGGATGAGTTTAGCATTTGGGCCGAAAAAGGCCAGATTCTGAAAGATGAGTTATTAATGCTTGTGGATGAAGATACACGTGCTTTTAACCTTATCATGGATGCTTTTGGTTTGCCAAAAGGCAATGAAGCGGAAAAAGCCACCCGCACCGTTGCCATCCAGGATGCAACCCGTATTGCTATCGAAGTGCCTTTCAGGGTTATGAAGCGTTCGTTTGAATGTATGGAGATCATCAAATCTATGGCCGAAACCGGTAATCCGAATTCAGTTACGGATGCCGGAGTTGGTGCATTAGCCGCCCGTTCAGCTGTTCTGGGTGCCTTTCTGAATGTAAAAATTAATGCATCGGGTTTGCACGATAAGTCTTTTGTCGAAAAAGTACTGACGGAAGGATCCCGAATACAAGAACAGGCTATGGCAATGGAATCGGATATTCTTACAATTGTGAATTCAAAAATATCCTGAAACTAAATTTTAAGGAATGATACTCCTATAAAAGTACTGAAATGGGGAGGCTAAATTCCCTTGCTGATAAAATTTCCATTCTTCTTACATATCAGCTGCTACCAGAGATATGATGTTGAAAGGTATGAGGATTTGACTATCAGATTCTTCAATACACTAAATGGAAAGGAAACCTTGTGCCCTTTTTACCTTTCGTCCGAATACATCTGGTGCCAGAGTGGATAAGGAATTACCGGTTTGCTGATGTTATCGAGATATTGAACATCATCAGGCTCAAGATGCCAGCCGGTAGATGCTATATTCTCAGTAAGTTGCTGAATGTTCCTCGCGCCGATAATCACACTTGTGATAGCTGGCCGTTGTAGAAGCCAGTTAATCGCGGTTTGTGCAACAGATTTATCGTAGTTGCTGCTGATTCGCTCAAGATGTTCAACAATTTCAAATCCCTTATCTTCATCAACAGGCCAGTATTTGATGCTTGACGATTTGGGGATGCTTCGACGGGCATCAGCGGGAATTGCAGAGTTTCTTCTGAACTTTCCTGTAAAAAATCCGCCTGAAAGCGGGCTCCAGCACAGTATTCCCAATTGCTGATCGATACAAAGCGGAACAAGTTCGTGTTCAATATCCCTGGCCCCGATTGAATAATACAGTTGTGTGGTCACAAACTTTTCCAGGTTCAGTTTCTCTGCAATAGCCAATGCTTTCATGGTTTGCCAGGCAGTAAGGTTTGAGCACCCGGTATAGCGTACTTTGCCGCTTTGAACCAGCGAATCGAGCGCACGCAAGGTTTCTTCCATTGGGGTTCCCGGATCATAACTATGAATCTGGTACAAATCGATAAAATCCGTTCCCAACCGGCGTAAACTATCTTCGCAGCTTTTGATTATATGAAACCGCGAAAGCCCTGTGTCATTGGGCTTGTTGCTCATAGCAAACCGTACTTTGGTTGCCACAACAGCATCTTTACGCTTTTTGCCAAGTGCTTTACCTAAAACGGACTCGGAAACACCTCCGGAATATACGTCAGCAGTATCAAAGAAATTTATCCCGAGATCGAGAGCGGTGGAGGTAAGCATATCGGCTTCTTTTTGTGATACAGTAGCCAGTTCGTTCTTAACTGTATCACCGCCGAAGGTCATCACCCCTAGGCAAATTTCTGAAACTTTGAGGCCTGAATGACCCAGATATCTGTAATTCATACTGCATTTATATTAATCAGGAAACCGGTTGAATGGCAGGAAAATGTGTTCACTAAATTATAAAATTATTGCCAGTGTTGTTCTAAGAATTAATGTTTAAATGACATTTACAAGCCTAAATAGATGATATTTAACATTTATTAATAGTTATTTGATTTATTTGGTAACATAGCTTTTTAGGTTATGTTGTTGATATACAATAATAGTGTATCTTTGCGCACTCTTATAATGAACAAAACAGGCATAAATATTGTTGTCTGCAGTATGAACCAAAAATCAATGCATGAGAAAAATAAAAGTTGAAAAAATTCTAATTATTTCGTTTATTGGATTTATTATTGCATTTTTCGTCATAATTGGCGGAAATACAGTTCTACAGGCAGGTTTGCCTGCTTCAGTATCTAGAACTGAAGTAAATTTTGAAAAACGTCTTCAATCCCTGGAAGATGACCTGGTATCAGGTAGCATAACAAAGCATGAATTTGACAGTCTTTCAGACTTGCTCAGGATACAAATAAAACGCAGTGAGGCATTAAAAGACGAAAACAGCAATCCGGATAAAATACCCGTGTGGGTCACAAAACTTGGAATCAGTGAACCTTTTGGGATGAAGTTTGACGAGGTGTTTTCCCATAACAATTATGTTACTGATCCTTCTGAAGGATTTAATTCGGTTTCGTTGGTTTATAACGGAGATTATGCCCAGGCAGTTGAAGAAGCTGCCCGGATAGCTGCAAACGCAAAACTTACTTCCGTTGGAAATTTTAAAACCATTGGAAGTCCTTTAAGGAAAGCAGCCAATAATACGAACAGGTTTATCAGGTACTTAAATTACAGCCTTGAAAATACGGATAAGGATTTTCTTATCTCAGTTCAGGTTGAGCCGTCGGGACGACTAACCATAATGGTAACCGATAACAAGCAATTGAATAAATGTTTAATGGCCTACGAACCGCTGAATAATCGGCAAAATAGTGCTTCAAAACGGAAAAAGCAGTAAGTTTGGGTTTTGAAAAAACCTGGCTCATGTCATCAGATAAATTTCGTACAGAGAATGATTCGCTGGGATCTATGCAGGTTCCGGCGAATGTTTTATATGGCATTCACTCGTTACGTGCACAGGAAAATTTTCCTGATCAAACTCCTTTTCACAGGGAATGGTTTAATGCAATGGGTTTGGTAAAACTCGCCTGCTACATGGCATATCGTAGTTTTAGTATAGCTATAAGTGAAAGGAAATCCGGAGCAGAGCTTCCTTTTGTCCTCTTGGAAAATGAAGTTTTGGATGCACTTGAGGATGCAGCTTCAGAAGTTTCGGTAGGGCAATATTTTGACTCGTTCATTGTTCCTGCCATCAGCGGAGGCGCTGGTACCAGCATCAACATGAATATGAATGAGATAATTGCCAATGTGGCTCTGAAAAAGCTGGGTTTACTTCCAGGCTCCTACGAAAAGATAGATCCGATCGAAGCCGCAAATATTTATCAGTCCACTAACGATGTTGTTCCTACCGCTCTTAAAGTCGCCATTATGCAATTGCTTGGTGATCTTGAAACTGCTATAAATTCCTTACGCCAAAAGATTGAGATTACTGAGGGCAAATACCGCAACGAACTCCGGATTGCCTATACACAAATGCAGGAAGCTGTGCCATCATCCTACGGAATGTTGTTCAGCACATACAGTGAAGCATTGTCACGCGACTGGTGGCGGGTCTCAAAATGTTTTGAACGGATAAAAATCGTTAATCTGGGTGGCAGCGCCGTCGGAACCGGACTGGCTGTTCCAAAGTTCTTTATTATGGAAGTTGTTCCTGCTTTGCAGAAACTTACCGGGCTTCCGGTTACGCGCAGCGAAAATCTTTCTGATGCAACCAATAACCTGGATTCCTTTGTTGAAGTACATGCCATTTTGAAAGCCCATGCTGTTAACCTGGAGAAAATGGTTTCGGATATCCGGCTTTTAGCATCAGATGTTGCCGGAACGCACGATGTGAAAATTCCCCGGCGCCAGGTTGGCAGTTCGATAATGCCCGGGAAAGTAAACCCGGTAATACCTGAATTCGTCATCAGTGCAGCACATAAAATATATAGCAACGATATGCTTATCAGCTCTTTGAGTGCGCAGGGTTGCCTCGATCTGAACGCTTATCTCCCGGTTATCGGGAATGCGTTGCTCGAAAGTCTAAAACTTTTAATTGCAGCTAATAAAACAGTCGGAGATAATCTGATAACAGGATTAACCATATCGTCAGGAGCCGGTGCTTCGCGATTGTTCAGGAGCCCTGCTATTACAACAGCTCTAAGCCCGTTGATCGGGTATCGCAAGGCTGTATTGCTATCGAAAGAAATGAAATCCACAGGATGTGATGTGTTTGAAGCAAATAAAAAACTGAACCTGATAGACGAAGAAAAACTAAAAAGCGTTTTGAAACCTGAAAATTTGCTGAAAACCGGTTTCACATTAAATGACCTGATTTAGAGGGAACAAGGCAAAAACAAATTAGTAAAAAAACGGAAACGAAACCAGTTATGCCATGGTGATAGTAATTCAATGTAAGGACAGCGTGGGCCTTGTAGCAGCTATCTCGACAGTATTGGCAAATGCCGGGCATAATATTATTTCGATGCGCGAACATGTTGATCCGGAAGAGAATAAATTTTTTGCCAGGATTGTTGTAACGGGTATTTCAGATCCACATCTTACTGAGAGATCTTTAGAACAAGTTTTACCTCCTGATTCCGTTGTCAGGGCAAATCCGCTTCCGGAGAAAAAAATCGTTGTTCTGGTAACAAAGGAATACCATTGTTTGAGCGATATTCTCACACGGAATCATTTTAAAACCCTGGGAGCGAATGTTCAATGTGTAATCGGCAACCATCCTGATCTGAAGAATATTACGGAACGTTTTGATGTACCATTTCACCTGGTTGAACACCAAAATAAAAGCAGGGAAAATTTTGAAGCTGAACTAATGCAGGTAATTCTGACGTATAATCCGGATTATTTAATCTTGGCAAAATTTATGCAGGTATTGTCAGCCGGATTTGTTTCAGAGTTTATGCTTAAAATTATAAATATCCATCATTCATTTTTGCCTGCGTTTATTGGTTCCAATCCATACAGGCAGGCATTTGAGCGTGGAGTGAAAATAATAGGTGCAACAGCTCATTATGTTACCAACGACCTGGATGAAGGCCCGATTATTACCCAACAGATTATACCTGTGAATCATTCATTTTCTCTGCCGGATCTGGTAAAAGCAGGAAGAGAAAATGAAACAGCTGCACTTGCCAAAGCCATGCATTTGGTTTTTGAAGACCGGGTGTTTGTTTCAAATAATAAGACTGTTGTGTTTGAATAATTCAACCTTTCAGGATGAATCTTTTGAAAAGCTGCACTTAACAATTTAAATAATTAAAAGTGAAAAAAGGTAAAGAAATACGTCCGCATATAGGAATTTTCGGAAAACGGAACAGTGGTAAAAGCTCGTTGATTAATACACTTGCCGGGCAGGAAGTAGCAATTGTATCGGAGGTGCCGGGAACGACTACGGATCCGGTTTCGAAAAACATGGAAATTGGTGGATTAGGAGCAGTAGTACTGATTGATACGGCTGGTATTGATGATGAAGGCATGCTGGGCGAAAAACGTATTGCCCGCAGCCGTGAGGTGATCAAAACAATCGACCTGGCAATCCTGTTAATTACTGAAAATACAATTGGTGATTTTGAATACGCACTTATCAACGAATTCAACAGACTGGATGTTCCTTATTTTGTGGTTCATAATAAAGCGGATCTGCAATCGCTTTCAAACGAAACTATTTCCAGAGTCGAAAAGGAATTATTTACTATAATTCTGGAATTCAGCATACTAAATAAGACAAGTATTGAGCCACTGGTAAAGCAAATGCGCAGTTTTCTTCCCGAAACAGCCTGGAAACCGGGCACCCTGGTGGGTGACCTGATTTCATACGGTGATACTGTTTTACTTATTACCCCTATTGATATTGAAGCTCCCGAAGGCAGGCTGATCCTGCCACAGGTTCAGGTAATACGCGATGTACTCGATCATGACGGGGTAGTAGCTATCTGCAAAGAGCGTGAAGTGGATGCTTATTTCAAACGGATGGAACCCAAGCCTAAACTGGTAATTACCGATAGCCAGGTGTTTCTGAAAGCGGATGCATCCATTCCAGCGGAAATTCCGTTAACGAGTTTCAGCATTGTTCTTGCCAGGCAAAAAGGTGATTTTCAGCAGTATATTAAAGGTACGCCGAAGATTGGTGAACTGAAAGACGGTGATCGCATCCTGATACTTGAATCATGCAGTCATCATGTATCGTGTGATGATATTGGACGGGTGAAAATTCCACGCTGGTTAAGCAACTTTACAGGGAAAAAACTTGAATATGAAGTTGTCGCAGGGCTGAATCAAATTCCCCGCGATATTCATGATTATGCACTGGTTGTGCAATGCGGAGGATGTATGATTACACGTCGTCAACTGGTTAACCGCCTTAAACCTGCCATTGATGCAGGCGTTCCTGTGACGAACTACGGAATGGCGATTGCTTATGTACATGGTATTTACAATCGGGCCATAAAGCCGTTTTTAAATACCGGAGTGGAAAAGGCGGATTATTTGTAATTCCCGGATCTGTTTCCTTGTCCCCTTTTCTCTATTTCTCACGTTCTCCCCTCGCTCTATCTTTAACGCTTAACCGCGCTTACTTATCTCTACCAGTGCATCACGTTCCAATACATCAATATCCTTATCCACAAGCCTGATCAGGCCATCTTTTTCAAAGCTTTTCAGTAGTTTTACCGTACTCTCGGTAGATAATCCGGCAAAGTCGGCAATTTCTTTTCGTGACAGGTAACCGAAAATGCTCTCGTTGTTATAATGCATCGAATCAAGGTATAACAGAACATCCGCAAGTCTTCCGTGCATTTGTTTGTACATCATGCTTCGGATGGTATCGTAAAGCGAACTGTCATTTTCGTAATACCTGTTAATGAGGCCATAGGCAAAACTTCCATTGCTTTTTATCAACCCGGCAATAGCATCTTTCTCAATCAGGCAGGCCAGTGTTTCTTTTAAAGCAACCGTTGAATAATCATAGGTATGTTTGCTGAAAGCAGCCGAAAGCCCGATAAATTCACTGCTCCGGATAATTCTCAAGTTGAAATCGCGGTTTGTATCGCCGATAATATACTGCCTTACAAGTCCTTCCACAACAAATAACACGCTTGATGCAAATGCGCCTTGTTTTGTAAGACTTTCGCCTTTACGGAACAATACCTGTGTCTTACTTTCCTTAATGAGTTCCATTTCTTCAGGCAGCAGGTTGGCAAAGCAAGGAGCATCCAGTCCACCTAGTACACACTCGTCAATAGTTGAATATGTTTTCATAATCTCGTCTTTAGTTTTATTGAATATTTAAAAGGATAATGAAATTGCCGGAAGTCCGGAGTCCCATGCCGCAAGGAACCTGAATAATTTAATCTATTCAAAGTTTCTTCTGATCTCCGGTAATGGAAGAAATCAGGGTGGATTTCATTTACGCGTTGTTTTCCAACTTCGGTCTTCAGACTTTTATTCCAGCACAATTTAAAAGATACGTCCATTTCCAATTAAAGCACAAAAGTAAGAACTATCTCAACAATAAACTTGTGTAATCTCAACAAGTTGCTTATTCAGATAAGCTGGCAATTGCATTTTTGCATGCATAGTAGCTGTAATTTTGCATCGAAATTAAAAAGCAGAATTATTATGAAACATACAGTTGATACATTGTGGCAGGGAAATATGAAATTTGATGCCGTTGTAAGCGGCCATCATGTGATCATGGATGCTTTGCCTGCTGTTGGCGGAAATGATGAAGGTGCACGCCCCAAGGAACTTATGTTGGCTGCTTTGGCCGGATGCACCGGGATGGATGTGGTATCTATCCTAAAAAAAATGCGCGTTGAACCCGAATTTTTCAATGTCAGGGTTGAAGCTGACATGACGGAAGAACATCCTAAACATTATACTGCCATGCACATCATCTATGAGTTCAAAGGTGAAGGCCTGGAAATGGAGAAACTTCAGAAAGCCGTTGACCTTTCGCAGGAGAGGTATTGCGGCGTTTCAACCGTATATCGCAAAGCCTTGGAATTAACCTATGAGATCGTGATAGTATAATAATATCGGGTGTGCGATTTCGGATATACGATGTCGGATTTGAGACTTATTAATGAATGGTGTTCGTAAATATACACTCCTGAAACCAAACTAAATTATATTAACACCATCCCACATCCCACATCCCACATCCCACATCCCACATCCTTAACACCTAATC
>Ga0208789_1001278_pt1 | contig 15030 bp, 10 predicted proteins | sample Methanotroph_Enr_FD_187368 | JGI IMG/M metagenome (GOLD analysis project Ga0208789, IMG submission 187368) | Enriched soil microbial communities from Old Woman Creek wetland in Ohio, USA - Methanotroph_Enrichment_5 (SPAdes) (version 2) | ecosystem: Environmental > Terrestrial > Soil > Wetlands...
TTTCTAATCTAGCTTTTGCATTAACAGTTTTATTTCTCAAAAAAACAGTACGAATTGATTCTGACTTTCCGTGATTAAAATCTCTTTGAAAAACTTCACAGGCATTATTAGCACGAAATAACAATGTATTATAAAAACAATCAAAACCATACTTCAATAGTCCTGTATCAAGTTCATTCCAGTTATCTGTTGACATGAATATTATTATTTCTTATTAACTACATGAAAAAGCCGTACAATACAATATCTGTAAATATCAAAATATACTCAATACGGGTACGAATTACCCTCCCTTCAGCTACAGACCTATGCCGTAAAGGCCCGAAAACAGTGCTGAATTTTTGCGTAACATAGACTCGGTGACATAGTAAAATCTAAATCCCGACAGACCGCTAACGCATTCATGCGGATTATTCATGCGATATTTGTTGGGCCTTTTTTTGTCTTTTTCACCATCGAAACGTCAACTACATCTTCAGCTAACTTGGCAACCCAGTAGCTGTTACCGTCGTTTCTCGATCATTCGCCTTGCACATCTGTGCAACCGACTCAAGCACCCTGTTGAGCGTATTCGCAAAGTCGGTTAACAGTTCAGGCTCATATTCCGATTTTGCTTTAAGGCTCAGTTCCAGTGCAACGATGCGTGACCTCAATTCCGGCATGGCGAGATTGGCCGCCACGCCTTTCATGGCATGAAGCAATTCCAAGGCCGAATCGACATCGCCCGTCTGCAAAAAAGTATCCAATCGGATCTGGGCATCGTTATAACTCTGTTGAAATTTCACCAACAAGCCGCAGAACAACTGCGCATTCCCCACCACATTTTTTAAAGCCTGCTGCATATCGATGCCGGGTAAAAATTCCGGCAGCAATACACCTGATTGCCGGGTTGCCTTCGTCAAACAGGAATCCCGTGTTGTTTGCGCTTTAGGTTTAATAAAATCAACTAGGCTAGCCAATAACTCATCAACGTCTAAAGGCTTGGTCACATAGCCGTTCATGCCTATATGCAGACATCTTTCCCGGACATCGCTCAGGGCGTGAGCCGTCATCGCAATAATCGGCAAATCATCAAATTTCGCTTCGGAGCGTATGATTTGGGTTGCCTGATAACCATCCATAATCGGCATTTGCAGGTCCATTAACACCGCATCAAAATGGCCGCCCCGTATCTTTTGTACGGCATCCTGCCCGTCCTTGGCAAGAGTGACCTCAAAACCTTCCTGCTCCAGCGTTTCTTTCGCGACCTGCTGATTGATATGATTGTCTTCCACCAACAGCAATTTTGCGCCTTTAATCTTACCCAGTTCTTCGTTTACCAAGCCAAGGCTGCGGGCTTGCAAAACGTGAGAGTCATCAAGACCAAACGCATCGACAACCGCGCTAAACAGCGCCGACGGATGTACCGGTTTAGCTAAAAACCCATCAAGATTGAAATCAGTTACCCGCAGTGCGATGTCATCAGCCGCGTTGTGAGCGGTTATCATGATAATGTGTGGAACACTGACAATCTTAAGGCTGTTTTTGATCTGCCGCGCAGCCGTAATGCCGTCCATTTTAGGCAAATGCCAGTCCATCAGCACTAGCTGATAAGGCTTTTCAATTGGGGCGTTTTCCAACAATTGAATGGCTTGCTCACCGGTGCTTGCCTGGGTCACCTGGAAAAAAAAGGTTTCCAGATACAAGCATAAAGCATCCCGAGACGCCGCATCCGCATCCACTACTAAGACCTTTACGCCGCGAAAAGCGTCGCGCGATGCCACTCGTTTTTGCGCTACCCCTTGGAGTTGTCCAAAGACTGCGGTAAAGACAAAGGTACTGCCCCGCCCTATTTCACTGTTTACATGAATGTCGCCATGCATCATAGCCACCATCCGCTTGCAAATTGCCAACCCTAAGCCTGTTCCGCCGTATTCGCGCGTGGTGGATTTATCGGCTTGGCTAAAGGACTGAAATAACCCGCCTATTTGTTCTGTAGTCAAGCCTATGCCGGTATCTTTTACAGAAAACTCAAGCCTGACTTGATCCGCTCTTTTTGCTTGTTCGCTGCCGTCCGCTAGCGCAACTTTGATGAAAATCTCACCGTGCCGGGTAAATTTTATCGCATTACTGACCAAATTAAGCAATACCTGCCCCAGTCTTAACGGATCGCCCATCAGCTCCAAAGGCACATTGTCTTCGCTGCTAAAATGTATCCGGAGGCCTTTTTCTTCGGCTTTGTCGGTCGTCAAACTGGCAAGATCGTTCAACACGTCATCCAAATTAAATAGGATAGTTTCCAGCTCCAGTTTTCCGGCTTCAATTTTGGAGAAATCTAAAATATCGTTAATGATCCCCAGCAATGCACGTGAAGAAATCTGAACTTTTGACAAATAATCCTGCTGTTTTACAGTTAGATCGGTCTGCAAAACTAACCGGGTCATGCCGATGATGGCATTCATCGGCGTTCGGATTTCATGACTCATCATCGAAAGAAACTCTGATTTGCTTTTATCGGCGGCAATCGCCTGATCTCGCGCTTTTGCCAATTCAGCGGTGCGGCTTATTACTTTTTGTTCCAAAGTTCGGCTGTAATCTTCAAGCTTATCGTAAGAAAGCTTCAGCTTTCCGGCCATTTGCACAAACGCTGTCGTTAGCGCGCCAATTTCGCCATCCGGGCGAATCTTTTTAATCTTGTCGCCGACCGTAAAATTGCCTTGAGCCAACTCATCCGCCAACCGTGTCAGGTGCATCAGCGGCCTGGACAGGCGTTCAGACACAAGCAATACAACAAAGGCGCCAATCAGGATAAAAAGCGCTGTCACTATTAATAACTGCTTAATCATTTCGCGGATTTGACGGGTACTTTCCTTCCGGGAGTTTACAATCTCCTGATTAAGCATATCCAAAGAAAACCCCAGCCTTAGCACCCCCCAAGGCCGTGAACTCACTTGAATCGGCAGGATAAATTCCATAATAGGTTTACCATCGCTGACATATTCATTAACCGCAGCCGTTTTTTGGTCCGCCGCAAACGAATCCTCTTTTTCGGATAAAATGGACATCTCTAACTGCGGCTTTAGCGTATGAATATAAGCCTTCCCTGTCGCTTCCATTAATATGATGTAATGAAGCTCCTTATTTTCCTGTACCGCTTTATTTAACTGGTCGGCGACCAGGGAGATGTTGGCGGAAGCGATGCCGTTCTTAACCTGTGCCGATAAATTATCGGATAGAATATGACCGCCGTCGATTAGCCTTCCTTTCATCAGCACAATGCGTTTTTCCAGTTCCTTTTCGAACACATCTTTTTGAAACTCGATCTGAACAAAGGTCAACATCGTCAACAAGGCGATAATTAAACCCACCATCGTAACGAGCAGCTTTCTAAAAATACTTCGTTTAACCATTTTGTTTAACTTCGAGAGTGTGTTTGGATAATTTACTTTAATGCCTTGTGTTGATTTCTATCGGCATTATAAATCTAACCTTAAAAGTAGCCTGATTAATTAAACTGTTGGGACCCAATGCATGACAAAACCACTATTATTCTGTTTCGAGCCCATCGCAGATTCTAATGCCGAGATATTGATCCTGGGCAGCATGCCGGGACAGGAGTCCTTGGCGGCAGGCCAGTATTATGCCAATCGGCGCAATGCGTTCTGGAAAATCATGGGGCAATTGCTCGGGTTTGAACCGGATGCTCCCTATGAAACCCGGCTACATGAGCTGAAAACAGCCCGCATTGCGCTCTGGGATGTGTTGCAGTCCTGTACGCGGGTCGGTAGCCTAGACGCAAGAATTGACACCGGCTCAATCACCGTCAATGACTTTCAGGGCTTCTTTCGTACCCATGACAAGATTCGCGCGGTGCTGTTCAACGGTGCAAAAGCGGAGGATGCATTCCGGCGCTATGCGTTACCTACTGTCAGCACCGTCCCGCTCAGCTATAGGCGCCTTCCCTCCACCAGCCCGACACATGCGGCCCTTTCCTATGAACAAAAGCTACAGGCATGGCGGGCCGCGTTTCAGGCCAACTCTACTTCTTTTTGAAATAAAAGATCTGCTTATTGGATTCTTTTATCAATTGAATGATTTGATGCCCGGTCTGGTCTGAATAAACGCCAAAATCCAGGTGTGCGGCAGGATCGGTTGCGATCACCTTGACGACATCGCCGCTGGTCATGTCCATCAAGGCTTTTTTCAGACGCAGCAACGGTAGTGGACAGTTCAATCCGCTGGCATCGACTTCCAAGTTAAATTCAATCATGAGCTTTTAAGTTTTCTCAACTAAGTTTGGTGCGCTTATAATACCACCCTCTTTTAAATCCAAGAATCATCGTAACTCAATGGATTATTTCCCTCTATTTTTAAAGCTTAAAGACCAGGCTTGCCTGGTTGTCGGCGCCGGCGAAATCGCCGCCCGAAAAATTGAATTGCTGGCGAGAGCCGGTGCAAACATCACCGTGATCGCCGGCGAGATAAGTTTAGCAGTATCAAGTCTGCAAACAACTCATGACCTAACGCTGCTGCAAAAGCCTTTTTCTCCCGATGATATTGGCGATTTCAGGCTGGTAGTGTCGGCGACTGATGACGAAGAAACCAATCGCCTGGTTGCCAAAACGGCAGCCGAACACAACATCCCTGTTAATGTGGTCGATAATCCCGAGCTGTGCAGCTTCATTTTCCCGGCCATCATCGACCGCTCGCCGATTATTGCCGCAGTATCCTCCGGCGGTGCGGCACCGGTGTTATCCCGGCTGCTCAGGGCTAAAATAGAAGCCGCGATTCCTCCTGCCTATGGCCGACTTGCCGACTTGGCCGATAAGTTCAGGGATAAGGTCAAGCAGCATATCAAGCAGCCTGCACAACGCCGGATTTTCTGGGAAAACGTTTTGCAGGGTTCTGTCGCCGAACTGGTCTTCTCCGGCAAACATCAAGAAGCCGAACAGCAATTGGAACAAACCCTGCTCAGACAAGAACAAGACACTAATCTCGGCGAAGTCTATCTGGTCGGCGCAGGCCCCGGCGCGCCTGACCTGTTGACTTTCCGGGCACTGCGGTTGATGCAACAGGCCGATGTGGTGGTTTATGACCGGCTGGTCTCGCCGGAAATTCTCGATTTGGCGCGCCGGGATGCAGAAAAGATTTATGTCGGCAAACAACGGCAATATCACGCGCTGCCGCAGGAATCCATCAACACTTTGCTGGCTGACCTGGCTAAAGCAGGAAAGCGGGTGGTGCGCTTAAAAGGCGGCGATCCGTTCATTTTCGGCCGCGGCGGCGAAGAAATCGAAACCTTGATGCAGCAAGGCATTAATTTTCAGGTGGTTCCAGGTATTACGGCGGCTTCCGGCTGTGCAACCTATGCAGGTATCCCGCTGACCCATCGGGATCATGCGCAATCCTGCACCTTCGTCACCGGACACCTGAAGGATAATTCCGTCAATTTAAACTGGACGCAACTTGCAGCACCTAACCAGACCATCGTCATCTACATGGGACTGGCGGGCCTGGAAAAAATCTGCCAATCCCTGATTGCGCACGGCAGCCCCGCAGACTTGCCTATTGCCCTTGTGCAACAAGGCACCACATCCAACCAGCGCGTAATTACCGGCACCTTGGCAACATTGCCGGACAAGGTCGCCAGCCAGGACATCAAGCCGCCCACGCTGATTATTATCGGCACGGTCGTAACGCTGCATGACAAGCTGAGCTGGTTTCAGACTCGCCCATTCGATTAACGCTCAACCTGAAAATCGGCTCAACGATTCAGTTATCGTTATAACCGTTACTAATAATATTAATCAGAGAAAATAAAAAATAAAAAAATTGAATTTTCCCGCCAAATTCCCTATTCTTTACCGGTTTGACTTTTAATTGAATTGTTTTTCTTCAACAAGAAGCAACAATTCTTTTTTTACTACCACGAGGAGAGATAAACATGAAAAAAACATTAGGCACATTAGCTGGTATTGCTTTAATCACTTTAAGCGGCCAAGTATTCGCCGACGAAGCCAGCGATGTTGGTAAGAAAATTTATGAACGCGCTTTCGGTCGCGGCTGCGGCACTTGCCACGATATCGCATCAAACCCACAATTATCTGTTTTGATCAAAGGCGGCCAATTGGACAGAGCGAAATTCGAAAACGTTCTGAAAGAAGGTAAAGGCGGCATGCCAAAAGCTATCGCTGAAATCATGAAAAATCCAGCAGTTACTAAAGCTGGATACGGCGAAGACCAAGCAGTTGACGCTTTGTACAAATATCTGGGCGGCAATTAATCCCTGATAGGCAACAAAAAAGCCGCCCAAGTCGTAGACTTGGGCGGCTTTTTTGTGCCTAAAAATTGATAGCCGAAAACTAATCTCTACCCAAATACCCTGTTTTGGTTTCTTTATAAGGCAAGCGGTTGCGATTTTTAATCCAGATGCCGGCAACAGCAGCCAACATCAGGCCGCAAGAAGCAAGACTCAAATAGATCAAACGTTTTAATTGAGACATTTCCTGCATTAACTGCTCATTGGAAACAACTGTCGTGCCTTTCTTGGCAGGTTCTGAATAGGCGCGGATAACTTTAAGATCGTTTTTCAAATCTTCTATTGTGTCTATAGAGCTAGACACGGTACCTACGCGTAGACTTTCTTCCAACGCGTTTAATTTGCTTTCAATTGAACCGCTGACCAGACCGACCAGCTGTCCTTTCAGCGCGTTTACTTCAGATGATATTACCGGATTCATCTCAGCTACATAGGTTTCGGTAGCCGTGACAGTTTTATAGCGATTTAAAAAACTATCGTCTGGAAATAATAAAAAGCCCGCCACCAAAACGATAGCCATCAAGAAACAGACCATAGCCAGCAGCAGCCTGTTAACTTTCATTAATGCATGATGCGAAGGTATTCTTTGCAGAGATGTAGAAGCACTGCCGTGCAACGTCTCCACTACCGAATTTATCTTCTCTGTATCGCTCATTAATTACTTCCTCTCGACACCAGGAACCTACAGCAACCCACCATCCTGGCCGAACCATTATTATTTTTCATGACAAACCGTATCCGGTAGGGTTACTACCGGACTCACGATTATACAAGCTTACTGCACAAATCCCGCATTATTATTTAAATGCATTTCGCCTGCATCAAGCTCATGCAGGGCACACATCGCATACCATTTGCCAAGCATCATTCCTGAGCTCAATTTAAGGAACGCAATGCAATCCCCTACCGGCCGGTCGCCCTACAGTCGCTTGGCGGCGGCTATTCTCAACCGTAGCGCATTTAGCTTGATAAAGCCCTCGGCATCCTTTTGATTATACGCACCGGCATCGTCTTCAAACGTTGCAATGCTTTCATCGAACAGGCTGTCGGTATCGGAAGCACGCCCGACAACAATCACATTGCCCTTATAAAGCTTCAGCCTGACTTTGCCGTTAACATTCGCTTGAGATGCATCAATCATGGTTTGCATCATTTTCCGCTCAGGACTCCACCAGTAACCGTTATAGATTAAAGAGGCATAGCGCGGCATCAATTCATCCTTTAAATGCGCCACTTCCCTGTCCAGCGTTAATGACTCAATCGCACGATGCGCCTTGAGCATCACCGTACCGGCCGGCGTTTCGTAACAGCCGCGCGACTTCATACCGACATAGCGGTTTTCCACGATGTCCAAGCGGCCGATACCGTTAGCACCGGCAACCTTGTTTAATTGCTCCATCACTGTCGCCGGAGTGCAAGGCACATCATCAATGGCGACAATATCGCCCTGACGGTAAGTCAACTCAATATAAGTTGCTTGATCGGGTGCAGATTCAGGCGAAACCGTCCAGCGCCACATGTCTTCCTCAGGCTCAGCCCAAGGATCTTCCAGAACACGGCCTTCATAAGAAATATGCAGTAAATTGGCATCCATCGAATAAGGCGAGGTTTTGCCTTTTTTCATTTCCACCGGAATTTTATGTTTTTCTGCATAATCTAGCAGCGTTTGGCGGGAGGTTAAATCCCATTCCCGCCAGGGTGCAATAATCTTTATATCGGGCCGCAATGCGTACGCGCCCAGCTCAAAACGCACCTGGTCGTTACCCTTGCCGGTCGCGCCGTGAGAAATGGCGTTCGCACCGGTTTCATTGGCGATGTCAATCAGCCGCTTGGCAATTAAAGGACGGGCAATCGAGGTGCCCAGCAAATATTCGCCTTCGTAAATAGTATTGGCGCGAAACATCGGAAAAACATAGTCACGCGCAAAATCTTCACGCAAATCTTCGATGTAAATATCCTTAATGCCCATCGCCTGAGCTTTGGCTCGCGCAGGCTCGACTTCTTCGCCCTGCCCCAAATCGGCCGTGAAGGTAACCACTTCACAGTCATAAACATCCTGCAACCACTTAAGAATAACGGAAGTATCCAAACCTCCGGAATAAGCCAAGACCACTTTATTGATTTCCGACATAACGCCTGTACCCTGAGTTAAAATTGCTGCCGATTATACCGGAAAATACACGCTTCGGCAGCAACACTCTAAAAGTGTGAGAGGAACTCATTGCAGCAGAATGCAAAAAAATTCACCACGAAAAGCACGAAAAAAAACCAAGGCAAAAACTTCGTGTCTTCGTGGTGAATTAATCATCCTATTTTTGAACACAAGCTATTGTGCCCGCAACAGCGCTACAAACTCGTCAGCCGGCACAGCCTTACTTTTGATATAACCTTGATAGGCATCGCAGCCTTTATCCTGCAAGAATGCCAGTTGCTCGGCCGTTTCCACGCCTTCCGCCAAAACTTTAAAACCCAGCATATTCCCCATCGCAATAATCGTAGCGGCAATTTCCATATCGTCTTGAAGATGAGGAATATCATCGATAAAGCTCTTGTCGATTTTCAACGAATCCAAAGGAAAATGTTTGAGGTAGGACAATGACGAATAACCGGTGCCAAAATCATCAATGGCAAAACGCACCCCTAACGCACGCAAATTATTCAGCAGCGCCATTACCTTATCCTGGCTCTCCATCAGCCCGCTTTCGGTCATTTCCAACTCCAGTTGTTCTGCCGGAAAACCGGTTTCACTCAGCACGGTAGTCACCAAAGCACTAACATCGGATCGTCGGAATTGGTGAGCAGATACATTGACCGCCAAAGTCAACGGCGGCAAGCCCGCGTCCAGCCACTGTCTGCCTTGTCGGCAAGTTTCCCGCAATACCCATGCGCCAATTTCCAAAATCAGGCCGGTTTCCTCAGCAAGGGGAATAAAATGAATGGGCGCAATCAGACCTTCAATCGGATCTTCCCAGCGGACTAACGCTTCCGCACCGATGATGTATCCGGTGGCAATATCTACCTGCGGTTGGTAGAAAACCCTCAATTCCCGCTGCTCAATGGCTTTGCGTAACCGGGCTTCCATCGCGATGCGCTCACGGGCAGCCAAGGTCAGGTCTTCGGAATAATAGGCAAAACAGCCCCGCCCTTCGGCTTTGGCTTTATGCAGCGCCGCGTCGGCATAACTTATCAATGTTTGAGGATTGTCACCGTGCTGGGGATACAGGCTTATGCCGATGCTGGCAGTAATGCATATCTCGTCGCCTTGGCTTAAATAGAAAGGTTTGCTTAGAATGGCGATAATTTGTTCGGCCACTCGTGCGGCATCTTCCGTGTGCGTAATATCTTCCAGCAACATAATAAACTCATCGCCGCCCAGACGGGCGAGCAAGTCCACTTTACGCAACCTGGCAACGATGTCTACTTTACGCAACCGGGTCGCTATTCTGGTAGCGACTTGTTGCAGTAATTCATCTCCGGCCAAATACCCCAGGCTGCTGTTAATCACTTTGAAACGATCCAAATCCAGAATCATCAACGCCAGTTGTTTGTTGTCACGCCGCTCCACTTCGATACTGTGTTTTAGCCGTTCCAGCAACAGACGACGGTTGGGCAGCTTGGTCAGCGAGTCATAAAAAACCAGATCGTGAATGGTTTCCTCCGCTTTTTTGTCCTGAGAAATATCGTCAAAAGTCGCAACGTAATTGGCCACATTGCCTTCAGCATTGGTCACGGCGGTAATGGTGATCCGTTCGGGATAGACATCGCCTGACTTGCGCCGGTTCCAGATTTCGGACTGCCAGTATCCGTCACGAGCCAAGCACTCCCACATATCTTGGTAATACTGCGCATCCTGATGCCCGGACTTGAGCAATGCCGGAGTCTGGCCGATGGCTTCTTCGGCGCTGTAACCGGTGATTCGGGTAAATGCCTGATTGACCCTGAGGATAACCTGATTGGCATCGGTGATGATCATGGCATATTGAGTCTCGAAGGCGATGGCGGCGACACGAAGATCGGCTTCGGCTTGTTTACGTTCGGTTATGTCGCGGATGATGCCGGTGACGAACCAACCTCCGGCAGCCTCCCACTTTGCCAACGAAAGTTCCAACGGAAACTCGCTCCCGTCCTTGCGCAACCCAGCCAATTCAACCGCCTTGTCGTTAATATGCGACACGCCGCCGGATAAAACCCGATGCATGCCGGCAAAATGTTGGTCTCGGTATCGCTCCGGCATCAGCAGCGTCAACGACTGACCGTTCATCTCGGTTTCCGAGTAGCCGAAGATGGTTTCAGCGCCACGATTCCATCCGGTAATATTTCCTGCATTATCTGTCGTGATAATGGCATCGTTGGCGGAATAGGTTACCGCCCGGTAACGCGCCTCGCGCTCCAGCAACTTCTGCTCCGCCTTCTTACGTTCATTGATGTCATATAGCACCACCAGATGAACGCCGCCCAACGATTGCTGGACAGTTGAAGCATTAGCCAGCACGGTTTTAGTCGACCCGCTATGACAGCGTATATCCAGTTCTACCGGGTTAAATTCACTATCTTCATGCAATACCGCTTTAAGTGTTGTGTGCCAGGTAGCCGCCATCCACTCCCGGTATTCAGGATCCGGGCTGGCCTTTACCCACCAATCGGCCAAGGTTGGAATATCCTCCAGCGTATAACCGAAAGTTTGAACAAACGCGGCATTCAGGAAGGTGATGTTGTGTTGGTCATCATTTAACACCATCGGCACCGGGGAAGCGTCGATGATTAAGCGCAGCTTTGTTTCGCTGACTTGGCTTTCAAGACGGGCGGCAAGCAGCGCATTAAAACCATCGGCCATTTCGTTGAAACTGTCGCCGACTTGACTCAACTCATCGCAGGTAGCCAGATTAATACGCTCGCTCATATCGCCGCCGGCAAACAGGCGCGCTGAACGGGCAAGCGACTGAATACTGCCGATCATCGCGTAGTAAATGCCGACCAGAAAATAGTGCACCGCCAGCAACAGCAGAAGAGCAATGCCGACACTCACGTACAACTCATTTTTTGTATGCTTAATGCGTGAAGTAATCAGGGATTCCGCCATCGGCAGCAAGGTCTGCTCCATCTGCAAGTAACCTCTGTCGATTGCGGCAGTGGACATCTTGAAGAATTCTTCGGGGGGCGTAACAAAATGGCCGGCGACAATATCCGACTGCACAAGATCGACGATCTGATGCGCCGAATCAACTATATCCTTATTCGCGGCTTGCAACGGACTTTGTATTTCAGGATTGAACCGGCCGGTTTTATCAAGGTTGATGGTAAGCAACTTAAGCGCGTGACGGAGCTCGGCAACCAGCGCGATCATCTCGGTTTTCTGATACTCCGAGATTTGCTTGTCGGTCAAAATGCCGGTGCCAAAGGCGCGTATCTGCCCGAGCCGCTCAAGCGCCAGCGGCAGTTTATTGATAGTCGTATCGGTCAGGTAAAACGCATCGCTATCCGAGTTAAAAGTCAGCGCGTAATCATCAGCGGCACGTACCTCAAATTCCAACAGCCGGTCGATCAAGTCGGTATGTGCAGTAAAATTTTCGTCCACCGACCAGTGGAGCCAGTTTTTTCGTAAGCCATGCCAATCGGTTTTAAGTCGCGCCCAGTTTTCGCTCAAAGCCAAACCGGCAGCCAGCCCTTGCTCTACCGCGTCGAAGGCTGCATCGACCTCAACTTCCTTGACATCAGCTTGGCTGCGCATCGCGTCATTGCCGCCGAGTACACCAGCCGACAAACCACGATGTTGTTGAATAAATTGAATCGTTCTGGAAGTGGGTTTGATCAGCTCGATGCCTTCCAGTTGCCGCTGCGAGGTACGGACAACCTGGTTAAGACTGGCATACAAAGCGTACACAACAACAGTAATCGCGACTAGGTATATCAATCCCAGCGCTATGAATTTCCTGGTGTAATTCAACCGGTTCATCAGCGCAATGGCAGGGAAAAACAGCTTATTCATTGTTCCTTAATTCCTTTAACTCACGATAGGCGACAGAGCCTAATCCATTGTTGAACATGAATAGTGAGGCGCTTTACATCCTGATCAATAATTCCGCTATTATTTTAATTCTGTGCAGCAAACCGATATTCTTAACGGCCTGCTTAGGCGGAATAGACGAGCCCGATTCTAACTTAAATTGTTAGCCACCTCCAGCACAGATAGCTCATCCAAAGTATTAATGTTGCTGAATATTTCCGGTTCGCTACTAAAATCCGCCTGAACCATATTCTGCTGCACCAGCCAAGCCGCCACTTTGCGCTGCTCACTCGCCAAATAATCCTGCAAACTGGTTTTCAGCGTCGTCTTTATCGCCAAGAAAACCGGATGCAGCCTTGTACCGTCAAAGGCTACAGCCACATCGGCGTTATGTTCCGCTCGTGTTACTAACAACTTTCGCAGATGTTGGGTTTTAATTAACGGCGAATCGCAAGGCATGACCAGCAAAATATCGGCATCCGCGTGAATCATCGCGCTTAATACACCAGCCAAAGGCCCGTCGAAACTATCGGTTTGATCGCTAATCACCGGCCATCCGAATTGCCGGTACTGATCAATATTCCGATTGGCATTGATGAACACACAATCCACAACGGGGGCTAACGCGGCTAGCGCATAACTGATCATCGGGCGGCCTTTAAACTTCACCAGGCCTTTATCCTGATTATTCATGCGCCGGGCACGGCCACCGGCCAGAATCACACCCGCTACTTTTGTTTGACTGTTCATAAGGCTAAGTTTTGTTTATCATGAGTCAGGGTTAAAATTATTCAACCGATAGACTATTCTCGCAAGCCTGCTGTTTATTGCAAGCCGTGCAAACTTTTTCACTTTCTGAATTAATTAGGCATAAAAACCATCCATGAAAATTAACTACATACCCGCCATTTTCGGCCTCGCTTTAGTTACCGTTATTTCAGGCTGCGCCATGGAACCGGAAAAACCGGTTGAGCAAGCTGAATCCGCGCCGTTTGTCGGCGACTACCCTACCCGCGACCGCGTTGAATATGTTTTAAACTGTGTCGCCCAACACGGCGGCCTGACCTACATCACCCAATATGCCTGCGGTTGCAAGATCGACAAAATTGCTGAAAAACTGAGTTTCGCCGAATACGAAGCCGCGAAAACCTTCACTTATTTAACTAAAGGCCAGACAGGCGATGCCGCTTCGGCGATGCGCGACCCGGCCCAATCCAAAGACTTAAGAAAGCGGCTTAAAGAGGCGGAGCAATCTGCTGAAAAAAGCTGTTTTGTGAAATAGGGAACGAAGGGTATCGTTTTAAATCTCAGGACCTTTGGAACCGCGACTTCAGTCGCGGTGATGGCCCATCATTGCTTATACCTGCACACTCTTGCGCGACTAAAGTCGCGGCTCCGTCTATAGTTTTCCCTCCATTTTAAAGCAGATACAAGCAAAGGCTTAATAGTACACCCTGAACGAGTGCTGTATTTGTTCAAACTCATACAGATAGGGCTTTGCCACTTCGTAATTCGCGGCCACGACCAGCAGATCATGGGAAAACACGGAGGTGTTGTACCAGTTGAAACTGCCTTCTATGACGATGTAGTCGTCAATAATGCAGTATTTGGAATGAATCGGCGAATAAGGCACCGGATGATCGTCTTGCCCGTAAACCAACCCTACCGCAATACCGGCATGCTTTAGCCGATCTACCGTCGGCAGCAGCGGACGATTCAGCTCATCATGCATCGACCGCTCTACACCGACACGCCCTTGCCTCGCCAGATGACCGTTCAGCAGGATATGTACATAGACACCGCGATTCTTGGCGTTTATCAATGCATTGACCACGCTGTCATGATGATCGCCCAACAGTTCGCCGATCAGGAATAATGTCACTTTAACCGAATGCCTTGCGCGATTAATTTCGGCCAATATGGCATGATGCGGGCGATAGGGCTTGCCGTTCAGCATGACGTGCCGGCCAAAGGTATAGAGCAGATTGAAATGACTCAACGGGTCGATACCGTATTTCTGATTGACGCCGCCCCGCTGGCTTTGGAAGATGTTATCCAGCAAACGGCAAACGCCTTTGGAATGAAAAGTCATGCCCGATTCCCAATTGGCCCACCAGCGATCGAAGGTGATATTGAACGAACCCAGAATGCTGTCCTCGTCATTAAAAATGATGAATTTGGTGTGCATATCCGGCTCCACCTCAATCAAATGATGCTTGGGGCTGCAAAACACGCCGATCAACTCAATTCCGGAACGCTTTAACCGCGCATAATTCTGGCTGTTGGTCAGAGTCATTTTTCGCCAATCGACGATGCACTGAACCCAAACACCCTGCTCGCTGGCACTTATCAAATGAGTCGTAAAATCATAGTCGTCAATACAATCCACGCTGACTTTTATCGTGCATAAGCGCCCAGGGTTTTCGTGCTTGCAGCGGATCACCTTGTCGATCAGGTCGTGGATATAACGCTTGGGATGATAAGGGTGGTGCTGCTGCCCTTTGGTGAATTTGGGCACAAGTTGCAAGGCTTCGAAATGATGGTTATACCAATCGACATCGCTCTGCAACTCACCGGCATTCAGCTCGTAAGTTCGGTAACCGTTGGCCGTCGCCCAATCCCAGGTAATCTTTCGGTACTGCGGCTGGTCGCTCTGGAGTTGGTGCCAGTCCATGAAGATATATTCGCTCTGGGAGGCGATGGAGCGCTCGTCCAGATGTACGATAAA
>Ga0208789_1001281_pt1 | contig 15000 bp, 19 predicted proteins | sample Methanotroph_Enr_FD_187368 | JGI IMG/M metagenome (GOLD analysis project Ga0208789, IMG submission 187368) | Enriched soil microbial communities from Old Woman Creek wetland in Ohio, USA - Methanotroph_Enrichment_5 (SPAdes) (version 2) | ecosystem: Environmental > Terrestrial > Soil > Wetlands...
ACAGCCATCAAGAAAAAACAGTTATCACGCTAACTAATTTTCAAAAAATACCGGCAAAAGCCGGAGCAGGAAATAAGCAAGGCCTCAACATATCAACTTGTTTTTACACAGCCTGGTGCCGTAGCAGCCACGAATTTGAAGCGTTAGTGGACAACCTTCTCACAAGACTGACGGTTCATTCTGATCGCAGCAGCCAGGATGCCGGACTGTATGCGTCAGTCGCTACCAGGTAGATTTTTCAGGAGCGTTCTGTTTAATCGTATCAATCCACTCTGGCATCAAGGGTAGTAATTCATCAATACGTCGATTAGGCCAAGTAGGCAGTTTTTCGAGCGTATCCCTTAACCAATCGGCTGGATTAATGCCATTGAGCTTAGCCGTGCCCAGCAAGGTCTGTATAGCAGCCGCCCGTTTACCGGCACGCTCGGAACCGGCGAATAGCCAGTTCTTTTTTCCAAGAGCAATGGGCCGAATACAGTTTTCCACCGGATTATTATCGATGGGTAAATGCCCAGTTTCAGCATAGCGGATTATGGCGGGCCAGCGCTTTAGGGTATAGTCCATAGCCTTGGCAGACGCGCTGCCGTTGGCAATGCCGACACGGGTTTTGATTAGCCAGCCATGGAAGGCTTGAAGCTGTGGCAGGGTTTTTTCTGCGCGTAGCTGCTGACGCGCGTCGATGCTCAATGCCTGGCTTTCTGCTTCGATGGCATATAGCTTCGCAATGCGTTGCAAGGCTTCTAGCGCCATTGGGCTTTGATTAGCCTGATGCAGGTCGAAGAACTTACGCCGCGCATGCGCGAGACAAGCCAGCTCGATACAGCCTTGCCGATTGCCGGCGTTTGTGAACAACGCTTTGTAGCCGACATAATCGTCCACAAGCAGATGGCCGCTCCAGTTTCCCAGAAATTGGCGGGCATGCTCACCGCTTCGTCCCGGTTGATAGTCGAAGACGATGAGTCGCGGCTGATCTTCTTGAAGATCATTACTGCGGTAGGCCCACAAATAGGCTTTGCGGGTTTTGCCCTTGCCAGGGTCAAGCTGCGCCACCGGCGTTTCATCGGCATGCAAGGTGTTACCTTGCAGCAGATGCCAAACCAGGCGATCCACCAGTGGTTGTAACGCCACGCCCACTCGCCCCACCCATTCGGCTAAGGTTGAGCGAGACAGGATAACATTATCGCGGGCGGCGATCTGCTCCAGGCGATAGAGCGGCAGATGATCCTGGTATTTGCTGATGATCACCCAAGTCAGCAAACCCACGGCGGCCATGCCGCCATCAATCACAGCAGGTGGAATCGGTGCGGCGGTGATGGTTTCGCAGTTTTTGCATGCATATTGAGGGCGAACGTGACGATGGACGGTAAACTTAGCAGGTTCGACATCCAATTGTTCGGTGACGTCTTCACCGATTCTGACCAAGTCTTGGCCGCATTTCCCACAAGCGCATGACTCGGGTTCATGATGGTGTTCGATACGCGGCAAATGCGTCGGCAAGGGTTGTCGGCCTGCGCGTGGGCGTTTAGGTTTAACAACCGTCTCGCCGGGTTCATTGTCTTTGAGCTGTTCAAGTTCCGCTTCAATCGCGGAAACATCCGTATTCCAGGTTTCTTCAAACACATCGCGTTGTAAAGGCGATAGCGTTTCACTTTTCACGCTAAAGCGTATACGCCGGTAATAGGCCACTTCATGCGTCAAAGCTTCAATTTTGAAGTCTTTGGCTTTGATGATGGCGTCCTTGGATTGCAATAGAGCGGCGTCGCGTTCTGCTTGATCAAGGAGCGATTGAATCAAGGCCGCCACTTGAGATTTAGCGGTCGGATCAAGGTCTAAATGATCAAGCTCAGCGAGTAATTTCATGGGCGATATTATACAAGAAATTTCGCCTGAAAGCCTTATGTTTACTGGATTTATCTCTGATTGTTCTCTGTTTTTTAGGTGAAAAAATCACTCTATTTAGACCTGCCAATGCGCTTGGGGCATCGCCGATAAACGCTGCCAATCCACGCCGGTTACCAGCCAATCCCATTGCGCCTGACTGATAGCAAAACCGGCGTCCAGCACCTTGGGCCAAACAAAACCACCTTGATGTAAACGGCGTTGACACAACCAAACGCCATTGCCATCCCACACTAACAGCCGCAAGCGATTGCCCGCCCGATTGCGAAACACGAACGCCGAACCTGCGCACGGAGATTCACCTAGCACTTGTTGGACAATAGACGATAATCCATCAATACCGCGTCTCATATCAACGGGGGCAACAACTAACCAAATCTGAGGTGGGCTGGCAATTAATCCAGGCATCGCAGCAGTTCCGCCAGCCAGGAGGCAGAAGTCGATGTGGGCATATCGACTTGATGACCCTTGGCATGTTTCAAGACGATACTCCCTGTCACTGATGCTTGTAACTGAACGAGAATCAACGCCGGTAGCGTGCCTTTTTGCTCTTTTCGATAATCACTTAATCGGGCTCCAAAGGTATTGTCATTTAAACCCTGCTGCCGACAATACTCAGATTGTTTTAGACCACTATGCTGCCAGGCTTCAATATGATTTATCCACTTGATCGTTAGCGCCATTTCTTATCCTCGTCAAAAAGCATAAGGATGTTCGATTTGGATATTTCAATCTAGATGGTCGGGTTGGACGAATACAATCGACTTGGCCAAGGTGATTTTAAGTCGTGTTACAGTGCCATACAGGTCAGCGTTCAAACGCTCTGGATTAAAGGTTCCTGCCGGTCAATTAGCCCATATTTTGCGGCATACTTTCGCGAGTCACTTTATTATGAATGGTGGCAACATTGTTGCTCTTCAGAAGATCTTGGGACATTCGAGCTTGAACATCACTATGAGGTATTCTCACCTGTCGCCGGACTATTTGATTCAGGCAATTCAGCTTAATCCTTTGTCCGGAATAAATGAAAGTGGAAAGATTGTGGAAAGCTTTTCGAAAGGCACAAAAAAACCAGTTGACCGCAAAGCCTAACTGGTTGATTTATATATCTTTGATGGTGGGTCGTGCGCGATTCGAACGCGCGACCATCGCATTAAAAGTGCGGTGCTCTACCGGCTGAGCTAACGACCCAACAAAGATCGCCTATTATAATGATTTATCCGATTTCTGCAACGTTTTTTTAACTTACGTATCGTGTTGGGTCTTGTACTCCCGCATCGGCAAAACCAATTTTTCTTAAGCGACAGGCATCGCATACCCCGCATGCATAGCCATGCTCATCGGCAGAATAACAGGAAACCGTGCGCTGATAGTCCACGCCCAACTCAATGCCCTGCTTGATGATCTCCGCCTTGCTAAGCGCGATCAGCGGCGTGTGGATGGCAAAATGCTCGCCTTCCACACCCGCTTTGGTGGCAAGATTCGCCAATTGCTGGAACGCCTGGATAAATTCAGGCCTGCAATCGGGGTAGCCTGAATAGTCCACGGCGTTAACGCCGATAAATATATCGGTCAGATTTAAAACTTCCGCCCAGCCCAAGGCAAAGGACAGGAATATAGTGTTTCTTGCCGGCACATAGGTGACCGGTATGCCTTCCTGCGGCATATTTGGCACGGCGATATGCTCATCGGTCAGTGCTGAACCGCCAATCGAGCTTAATCCCAGTTTGATGATTTTATGATCTTCGACTTGATAGTCGGCGGCTATCTGCGCCGCCGCTGTTAGCTCGGCATTATGCCGTTGGCCGTAATCAAAGCTTAAGGCGTAACATTTGTACCCCTGCTTTTTGGCAAGGGCAAGTACGGTAATTGAATCTAATCCGCCGGAGAGCAGGACGATGGCTTTCTTTTGCATGCTTGTCATGAGCTTAGCCGAATGGTCGGTTTACTTACCTTGGGCATCATCCCAAAGTATTTTATGGAGTTGAAGTTGAAAACGGACAGGCAATCTGTCCTTTAGAATTTTTTCGGCCAGCTCGGTCGGGTTTTGCTGCCCCATCACCGGCGAAAATAATATTTCACAGCGATTGGACAAGTCATATTCGTTTAAAACGGCTTTTGACCAGTCATAGTCCTCGTCATTACCGATAACAAACTTAACTTGGTCTTTGGGAGTCAGATAGTCGACATTTTGAAAGAGGTTTCTGCTTAATTCGCCGGAGCTGGGTGCTTTAAGATCCATAACCTTGACCACGCGCGGATCGACTTCCGACACGTCAAGCGCCCCGCTGGTTTCAAGCGAGACAACATAGCCTTTGTCGAGTAATTTGGTCATCAATTCAAGACAACCCTGCTGTGCCAAAGGCTCGCCGCCGGTTACGGTAATATACCGGGTGCCGTACTGCTCAGCTTCGGCAATAACGGCATCAATCCCGATTTTTTTGCCGCCGGTAAAAGCATAGGCCGTATCGCAATAGACACATCGTAATGGACAGCCGGTCAAGCGGATGAACACGGTGGGCAGGCCTACCGTGCTCGACTCGCCCTGCAACGAATAAAAGATTTCAGTAATACGTAACAAGCTTGCAACTACTGTTTTGCGTCATCAAGCAGAAGTAATTTCTTTGCCGCCAAACGGGCTGCTGTCGAGCTGGGAAAATCCGCTGTGACGCGTGTCAAATATTCGCGCGCCTTGACTGCGTTTTTCTGCTCAGCTTCGATAGTACCCAGCTTCAACAAAGCATCCGGCACTTTCGAGCTGCCCGGATAATTTTCAATCACGCTATTGAAGGCTTTGCGCGCCGAATCCGTATCCTGATTGACCCGATAGGCCTCGCCCAGCCAGTATTGGGCATTGTTTGCGTACTCGCCTTTCGGATTTTTACCCAGCAATGCGTTGAATTCAGCAATTGCCTGGGCAGTATGCCCATTTCTCAATGCTTCGTAGGCTTGCTGATATTGCTGTTTCTCATCGCCGGAAGCTGGCACAGTGTCCTGTTTCTGTACCGGAGCTTGCTTAGCGACTTCTGGAGCTGGAGCTGCGACCGGCGCCGCAACGGCAGGTTCGGCCGTCTTGGCAGGGGGAGCAACCGAACCTTCTTGCATAGCGGGACTTTCAGCAGCCGATGGTTTTTTCTCAAGATTTTGCATCCGTCCGTCAAAATCGGAATACATCGTGTTTTGAGATTTTTTCAGCTCGCCAATAAGATTGGCCTGCTCTTCTACCTTGCCGGTAAGCTGCTGAACTTCTGTCTGCAACTGTTCCAGACGCCGCATCATTTCCAACACTGCATTGTTTGATGACGGCTTTGCCGCACTGGTCTCACCCGCTGGATACATTGAATTATCGACAACAGGCGGCAACGATTCCGCTTGGACAGCGCTGCAAAAACACAGTAACAAGATAAAACGAGCTTTCATTTATTTGCCTTGGTAAGCTATCTCAACGCGACGATTAAGTTCCCAGGATGCCTCGTCGTGTCCAAATGACACAGGCTTTTCTTCGCCATAACTAACCACTTGTAGCTGGCTTTCAGAAACGCCTTGAACTTTCATCATATTGACTACGGATTTTGCGCGCTGCTCGCCCAATGCAATGTTGTACTCGCGAGAACCGCGCTCATCGCCATGACCTTCCATGACCACGCGTTGATCAGGATGCGCCACCAGATATTGTGCGTGAGCTGCAATAACAGGGACAAAATCGTCTTGAACCTGACTGCTGTCCAGCATGAAATAGATGGTGCTTTTTGACAGCGGGTTGTTAGGATCGCTGAATTCTGGGCCGATTCCGGCATTAGGATACATTTCCGAACCGGACATGCTTGAGCCGCCATTTAAACCTCTGGTTGACGCGTCGTTGATGCCGCTGGCAGCATTTTGCGAGCCGTCAGTCAGACTGGCGTCTTTTTCATCTTCACTACAACCCGAAAGGATTACCGCACTGATTGCCAGTGCCCACATTGCTTTATTCAATTTCATTTTAATTTCCAAAAAGTAATAGATTAATTTTACAAAAAAATTGTGTTGTACCCTGCCGGACTAGGGCGACCATGCCGGTTCGCGAATTTCACTGCTATCAAACACCAGCTTCTGTTGCATTTTACCATCTATTGAGACAGCCGATAAGTAACCGGCATTGCCTTTTCGGGAAGCATACAAAATCATGCTGCCATTCGGTGCAAAACTGGGGGACTCATCCGATCGTCCGTCAGTTAACACATTGACTGCCTTGGTCGCCAGATCCATCACGGCAATGCGATAATCGCTGCCGTTGCCGTGCACCATGGCGATGCTTTTGCCGTCCGGTGAAAAACTGGCTCTGGCATTATAATTCCCTGAAAATGTCAGCCTTTTTTCCTGTCCGCCTTGGCTGGACATCATATACAACTGCGGTTTTCCGCCCCGGTCCGAGGTAAAGACAATGCTGCTGCCGTCAGGCGACCAGGTCGGCTCGGTATCAATCGCAAAACTGCTGGTCAACTTGGTTAAAGCGCGCGTGTTCAGATTTAAGACATAAATATCGGGGCTGCCATCTTTGGACAAGGTCAAAGCCAATTTTGTCCCATCAGGCGACCAGGAAGGTGCGCCATTAATACCGGGGAATTCGGCAACCCTGACCCTCTCACCGGTCGCCAAGGTCTGGATATAAATGGCAGCTGTTTTCTTCTCAAATGACACGTAGGCTATTTTTTTGCCGTCAGGCGACCACGCAGGAGACATCAACGGTTCCGCTGACGAGGCGATGGTTTGCGCATTGAAGCCGTCCGCATCTGAAATCTGAAGCTTGTGGGTGCTTTGTCTGCCCTGCCTGCTGCTGGTAATGTAAGCTATCCGTCCGCTGAAAACACCTTTTTTGCCGGTTAATTTTTCAAAGATAAGGTCACTGATATGATGCGCCGTTCTGCGCAACTCGTCTGCCGATGAAGTCATCCGGTAGCCCATCAGCGGCTGCCCTTTATAGACGTCAAACAATTGGAACTGAACATTGTACTGTCCATGATCTTCAGTCACTTGGCCGATAACCAGATAATTCTGGCCTATAGCCTGCCAGTCCTTAAACTGAACCGCCTCCGCAGTGCTGGGGTGCCCCGGCATGCTTTGCTTATCCAGCGTTTTAAAATAGCCGCTGCGGCCTAAATCAGCATTAACCACAAAACTGATGTCAACCGGAACGCCCGCAGCTCCTTGCATCGCAAAAGGAACCACTGAAATAGGCAGTGCGCTTTCAACGCCTTCAGTAATTTCAATCGTCATTTCTGCATAGCTGCTTGGCATATAGCAACCAACCAGCGCAATCAACAAAATTTTTCTAAAAAAACTCATGTGTACCTCAGTAACTTTTAAAAGGCGCCCTACCGGTCGCCCCTACTGGAAAAAAGACCATTAACTAATCAGCTTCATCTTTGTGCTGATCATACCCTGTTTCAGATTATCTGGAACGATCAGGATCAAACAAAAACTTAAATGACTTAAATTCTTTGGTAGCCAATTCTTTATCTTTAGGCACAGGGAGCGGCGATGCTTTGTGTACGGCATTTTCCGCTGAACGGTCAAAAATTTCATCGCCGCTAGAACCGACAACGTGGGCATCTATCACCGTGCCATCGGACATCAATGTAACCTGTAGCGTACACTTTAAGCCCTCAGTAGAGGAAACCGGACGTATCCAGCTATGGGCTACTTTTTGCCGGATGGCTGAAACCGCTGTTTTTATCGCCAGCTGATCTTCCTCTGCGTCCATTCTCGCCTGCTCGGCTGCCATCCTTGCTGCCTCGGCCTGTTCTGCCTCGGCTTTCGCTTTGGCGGCTGCCGCCCGCTCCGCTTCGGCCTTTGCCTTTGCGGCGGCCTCGGCTTTGGCTTTTTCAGCAGCGGCTTTTTCTGCCGCTGCTTTGGCCTTGGCGGCTTCAGCTCGTTCTGCTTCGGCCTTGGCTTGTGCGGCAGCTTCGGCTTTGGCTTTTTCCGCCGCTGCTTTTGCTTTAGCTGCTTCCGCTTGTTCAGCTGCTGCCTTCGCTTTTGCCGCTTCGGCCTTAGCCTGTGCTGCCGCCTCGGCTTTTGCCTTGGCTATTTCAGCTTGCTTGGCTTCGGCCTTGGCATGCTCGGCGGCTTCCGCTTTGGCTTTAGCCGCTTCAGCCTTGGCTTGTTCGGCAGCTTCGGCTTTTGCTTTGGCAGCTTCAGCTTGTTTTGCTTCGACCTTGGCTTGTGCCGCGGCTTCGGCTTTGGCTTTGGCAGCTTCAGCCTGTTTTGCTTCGGCCTTGGCTCGCTCGGCAGCTTCCGCTTTGGCTTTGGCCGTTTCGGCTTGTTTGGCTTCTGCCTTGGCTTGTTCGGCAGCCTCGGCTTTAGCTTTGGCTATTTCGGCCTGCTTCGCTTCGGCCTTGGCTTGTGCTGCGGCTTCCGCTTTGGCTTTGGCGGCTTCCGCCTGCTTTGCTTCGGTCTTGGCTCGCTCGGCTGCTTCCGCTTTTGCTTTAGCCGCTTCAGCCTGTTTTGCTTCAGCCCTGGCTTGTGCTGCGGCTTCGGCTTTTTCTTTGGCTATTTCAGCCTGCTTTGCTTCAGTCTCGGCTTTTTCCGCTTGTGCCTGCCGCACTGCCCGTTCGGCTTCCGGATTAGTTTCCAGTTCCGGTTTTTTCTCTTCAACTAGAGTTTCAGCCGACTTTACCGGCTCTGCTTTAGCTTCGGCCGGACTCTTAGCCTTGGTTTCATCGACAAATTCCGCGTGGATAATTTCCGGCGCCGCATTCGATTCTGGTTTATCAGGCTTGAATAAGGCGCTTAAGGCAAACAGGCCTAAAATAGTAATATGTAAAGCCAGCGCCAGAATGATTGGCCATGAAAATTTCTTTTTATTACTATCCATCGAAATCTATTGTTCGCCCGACTTGGTCATTAATCCCACGCTGGACACGCCGGCATTTTTTAATCCCGCCATCAGCGTAACCACGACACCATAATCAATGCCTTTATAAGCCCCGATTAGAACCTGAGTTTTCGGTTTCTGGCTTAATACCGCCATCACTCGCCCTTCCACCTCTTCTGGCTGTACCAGCTCAGGTTCTTTGTCATCAATGGTAATAAAATATTGGCCCTGTTCATTAATTGACACAACAACCGGCAAATTATCGCCTTCCGATTCCACGGTTGCGGACTCGGCTTGCGGAAGCTCGACTTGCACGCCTGTCTGCAACATCGGCGTTGTTATCATGAAAATAATCAACAATACTAAAGTGACGTCAATGTAGGGAACCACATTGATTTCCGCCATGGGCTTTCGTCGCCCATTTTTTCTACCCATTTGTGGCGCGCTCATTTTTGGTGTGCCTGCCTTTGCAACAATACGACGAACTCTTCAACAAACAATTCATAGCGACCGGTCAATCTATCCAACCGAGTGGAAAAGCGATTATAGGAAATAACGGCGGGGATCGCGGCAAACAGGCCGATGGCTGTTGCAATCAAGGCTTCGGCAATACCCGGAGCGACTTGTGCCAAGGTCGCCTGCTTGACGTTACCCAGCGACATGAAGGAATTCATGATGCCCCATACCGTGCCGAATAAACCGATGTAAGGACTGATCGAACCGACCGTGGCAAGAAAGGCCAAATGCTCATCGAGCCGCTCCAATTCTCGTGATAACTCGATGCGCATGACCCGCTGCGCACTTTCCACCTGTACGCCGGGTTCTACATTACCGGCTTGCCGCATCCGGGAGAATTCTTTGTACCCGGCCAGGAATATCTTCTCAATGCCTTCCGGCTCGAAGTCCTTGGCCGCCAACTTTCTGTATAGATCGGCCAATACCACGCCGGACCAAAACTGCTCTTCAAATTCGTCGGTGATTTCAACCGCGCGGTTAAGTTCTTTGCGCTTGGTAAAAATAAATGTCCACGATGACACCGATGCGGTCAGTAATATCATCATGACGAATTGAACAACAAAGCTGGCTTCTTTAACTAAATGGAAAATCGATAAATCAGTGTTCATTTCTTGTGTGCTCTAAAATTGCTCTAAATAAGGTTTCAGGAATCGCTTTAGGACGCATGGTTTGTGCATCCAAACAGGCAATTCGAACACTGCCTTTGCATAAAACATCATCGCCTCGTGTAATCATTTGCTCAAACGTAAGACTGGCTTTTTTAACCAGACGCACCTCCGCGCTAACTTGCAGTTGTTCATTAAACCGGGCTGGACTCAAATAATCGACCTGCACCGAACGCACCACAAAAATAATGCCTTCATTAGCAGTCAGCTCATCCTGTTCATAGCCCATGGCCCTGAGCATTTCGGTTCTGGCCCGCTCGAAAAATTTCAGGTAATTGGCGTAAAACACCACACCACCCGCATCGGTATCTTCGTAATAAACCCGTACCGGCCAGCTAAAATTATTCAAACAAATCCCCGGACACACCCAAATGTTTGGGAGGCGTCAAGCCAAAATGCAAGTAGGCATTCTGGGTGACCACACGGCCTCGGGGCGTACGCATAATAAAGCCCTGTTGCAGCAAATACGGTTCCACGACGTCTTCAATAGTGCCCCGTTCTTCGCTGATCGCAGCGGCCAGTGTATCCAATCCAACCGGTCCGCCGGCAAAACCTTCAATCATCGCCATAAGCAGTTTGCGGTCTAATGAATCGAAACCGTTATGATCCACTTTCAACATTTCCAAGGCCTGAAAGGACAGCTCCCCGGTAATCGTGCCATTGCCTTTTACTTCTGCGTAGTCCCGCACCCGGCGCAGCAATCTGTTGGCAATCCGCGGCGTTCCGCGAGAGCGGCGGGCGATTTCATGAGAACCGCGCGACTCCATCGCAATGCCCAGCACATTAGCCGAACGCGCCACAATATTCGCCAGCTCATCAACGGTATAAAACTCCAAGCGCTGAACGATGCCAAAGCGATCCCGCAGCGGCGAGGTCAGCAACCCGGCACGGGTGGTCGCACCAACCAAGGTAAACGGCGGCAAATCCAGCTTGATCGAGCGTGCGGCAGGGCCTTCGCCGATCATCAGGTCCAGCTGATAATCCTCCATGGCCGGGTATAAAATCTCTTCAACCGCCGGGCTCAAACGATGTATTTCATCGATAAACAGCACGTCATGGGGTTCGAGATTCGTCAGCAATGCCGCAAGGTCGCCCGCTTTATCGAGCACAGGGCCCGATGTTTGACGAATTTTAACACACATTTCGGCGGCGATGATATTAGCCAGCGTGGTTTTGCCCAAACCGGGAGGGCCGAAAATCAACACATGATCCAGCGCTTCCTGCCGGGCCGTTGCCGCCTGAATAAAAATTTCCATTTGCTCGCGCAACTCTTTCTGGCCGACATAATCGGCCAAGCGCTTGGGCCGGATAGCCCGATCCTGACGCTCTTCATCCGAATGACTGTGGGCCGTCACCATGCGATCGCTTTCGATCATCTTACCGAGCCTTGCAATGCCAACCGGATAATATCTTCACAGCTTTTACCTTCGACGCTGATATTTTGCACCATTTTACCGGCATCCAGCGGTTTATAGCCCAGCGAGCACAAGGCGCTGATCGCTTCCTGTTTCGGATTGTTGGCTGGCTGGACATGACCGATACTGGTCACTGATGAATCGATGGAATCACCTAAGTCCGGCAACCGGTCGCGCATTTCAATAACCAAACGCTCGGCCGTCTTCTTGCCGACTCCCGGCAAGCGCACCAAGGCCAGGGTATCGTTATTATGAATGCAGCGATGGAATTCTTCGGCGCTCTGCCCCGACAAAATCGTTAAGGCCAGTTTGGGACCGACGCCATTGACCTTGATCAGGGTTCTGAACATCGAGCGGTCCGCTTCGGTGGAAAACCCGAACAGGATATGCGCGTCCTCCCTAACCACCAGATGGGTGTGCAATATGACCTCGGAACCGATGGACGGCAGATTATAAAAAGTCGTCATCGGCGCTTCAATCTCATAGCCGACGCCGTTCACATCAAGCATTAACAACGGCGGCGCTTTAAGCGCCAATTTGCCGCGCAGGAAACCGATCACCGCAACAAGCCTTGCTGCAAACGCTGTGCAGTCTGTTGATAATGGGCATGACAAATGCTGATGCCCAGCGCATCGCCGGCATCGACTTGTAACTCGCCTTGAATGTTTAACAGAATTTTCACCATGTGTTGAACCTGATTTTTTTCGGCGCTGCCTTTCCCCACCACGGCCTGCTTGACTTGCCGGGCCGCATATTCGAATACCGGCAAGCCGGCGGTCTGTACCGCACAAATCGCCGCCCCCCTGGCCTGGCCCAGTTTAAGCGCCGAGTCGGCATTTTTATGCATAAACACTTGTTCTATAGCCATTTGCTCTGGCTGGTAGCGTTCGACAACTGCCACAATGCCGTCAAAAATTTGCTTGAGCCGGTCGGGAAAGTAATCGGCTTTAATATGAATGCTGCCGCTGGCTATGTATTTATAACCGCGCGATGAGTCTTCTATAATGCCGTAACCGGTTATTCTTGAACCGGGGTCTATCCCTAAAATTCGCATTACTTTAGATCACATGCCTTTACAATCTTTACCAAAACGAAACGTTTAGATGATAGTTGTTTAAGCGCTTGGATGTGCAGATGTTCTGCTTTAACTTGCCTGAATTCTTTAATAATTTGTACATGCTTTAACATGGCTATCTACATCATTTATTTTAATTAAATTTTGGCATGAGCTTAAAGAACTGCTCACAACGCGATTGAACCTCATCTATTGACTCAGAACGAAACACCTCTGTGTGAAGTCGAACACAATCTTGAGAAACGCTATCAATAGCAGTCTTTTCCCAAAGCAATTTACACGGCCACGTTTTCAACACCTTAGAGAATGGTGCCGACGTTTTATGTGAACGTAGTCTTTCTTCAATATTTGTAGCAAATCCAAGTTTAAACCTACCCGGGTCATGCTCAGGTTCTAGCTGTATTAAATAAAACACTCCACCTATATCTAGTTGAGTAGCAGAGGCTTCGGGTTTATTGATAGTCCCAGCAAAATATTCTTTTACCCTAACATAATCATCATTCGTTATATATGAAATTGCCTGGCCTCTTGATAAACCGTTACTTTTCTCCTTTACTGTTTCAATACCTAATTTTTTTATAATTTTAAAAATTGATTGACTACGTTTACCAAAATTCTTGGCAACATCAATTACCGATATTGTCTCGTTATTCATATTCTGGACTAATCACTTAACATGCTTGGGCTACAGCTAAACCATTTTTCAATCCAGACCTTCCATAATTTCGTCGCTGATGTCCGCATTGGAATAAACATTCTGCACGTCATCCAGATCTTCCAAACGGTCTATCAAACGCATCATTTTTTCCGCGCCCTCGGCATCCAACTCGGCCATCGTTGCCGCCTGCATCGTGACTTCGGCATTATCCGGCTCAAAACCTGCGGCAATCAGCGCGTCTTTGACTTCCAGATAATTTTCCGGCGTGGTCATCACATCGACCGAGCCGTCGTCATTGACGATCACATCTTCCGCTCCGGCTTCCAAAGCCGCCTCCATCAGCGCGTCTTCATCAACGGAAGGCGCATAACTGAGTATACCGACCTTGCTGAATAGATAGGCCACAGAACCGTCCGTGCCCAAGTTGCCGCCCGCTTTAGAAAAAGCATGGCGCACTTCGCCGACGGTACGGTTGCGATTGTCGGTCAGGCAATCGACCATGACCGCCGTGCCGCCGGGGCCGTAGCCTTCATAGCGAACGACTTCGTAATTAACGCCTTCCAATGCGCCGGACGCTTTTTTGATCGCGGTATCGATGGTGTCGCGGCGCATATTCGCACCCAGGGCTTTATCTATCGCCGTGCGCAAGGCAGGATTGCTGGCCGCATCCGGCCCGCTGGTTTTTACCGCTACGGTAATTTCCCGCAGTAATTTAGTGAATATCTTGCCCCGCTTAGCATCCTGCCCTGCTTTGCGATGCTTGATATTAGCCCATTTACTATGCCCGGCCATTGTCGTTCTCTTAAATACAGTTAATTAGTTGATTATAAAATATGCGCCAGTATCGAAACCAAACTCGGTTCAGCGCAATAAAAATCGGCTTGCTCACGGACAACCGCCCTGTCGACCACACCGCCAAAACCGATCACAACGGCTCCGGACTGCTTGGCCTCCATGTCGGTCTTGCCGTCGCCTATCATAACCAGCGAGCCTTGCGATTTAAGCAAGCGCCTGCAAATTTCGGCTTTTCCGCCGGATCTGGCCAAAGGAGAGCTCTGGTCATAGTCGCGATAACTGCCGTCTGCGTTAAAATAAATATCGACCGCATGAACTTGGGCTTCAGGCAAACCCAAATATCTTGCTAACGGCAAAATGGCCTGACGGAGCCCGCCACTGACAATATGCAGCTCTTTGCCCGGCGCGGCTAAAGTTTCAAACACTTCCTTAACGCCATCGACGATCTGCTCGATATACAAATCAGCCAGCCAGTCGATGCTGGCCTGATCCGGCCTGATCGCAGACAAACGCTGCCCATAAACCGCTTCCAACGGCACCTCGCCATTCATCGCCGCATCGGTCAGTCTGGACATTTCCTCACCCAAGCCGACGCGTCCGGCGAGCTCGTCTATGCCTTCAATTTTGCTTAAGGTGCTGTCGCAATCAAAGCAGATGACATCGAAGCTCATAAGTTAATCTGGGCAGCCTTATGCACGGCGGGAATGTGGCACAATTGCTGCAGCAAATCGTCGGTCAAAGGTTCAGACACACTGATAACCGCCATCGCCCGCTGCTGATCGTCCGCCGTGCCCACCTGCATTCTGGAAATATTGATGTTCGCATTGCCCAGCACGCTGCTGATCGCCGAGATAACGCCCGGCTTGTCGTCATGTTGGGTTACTAATAAGGTTCCGACCGGCACCACTTCAATATCGAACTGGTCGATACCAACCAGGCGCGGATGGCAGCCGCCCAACAAGGTTCCCGCTAATGTAATAGCGCGATCCGCGCAATGTCCGGTCACCTTGATCAGCGACAAATAATCCTGGGTTTCTTCGGTTTTCGACTCAACCAGGGTAATGCCCTGGCGTTTGGCGATGCTTTCGGCATTCACCCGGTTGACCGGCGTGGAAAACTGCCCG
>Ga0208789_1001283_pt1 | contig 14992 bp, 12 predicted proteins | sample Methanotroph_Enr_FD_187368 | JGI IMG/M metagenome (GOLD analysis project Ga0208789, IMG submission 187368) | Enriched soil microbial communities from Old Woman Creek wetland in Ohio, USA - Methanotroph_Enrichment_5 (SPAdes) (version 2) | ecosystem: Environmental > Terrestrial > Soil > Wetlands...
TCGTGACAGCAATTCCTCAGCCCAGCCAGGCTTGCTTAGAGTCGACTCAGTGAGTTCAGTCCGGATGAAAGTCGGCGCAATTGCGTTGACTCGTATGCCGTTCGGGGCCCATTCAAGCGCCAGTACCTTCGTCAGGTGAGAGAGGGCAGCCTTGCTGGATCCGTAAGCTGCACGTTCCTCTATCGCAACGGTACCTGCCTGCGAACTCACGTTGACGATGCTCCCTGCCACGCCATCATGAATCCAACGCTTGCCTATTGCCTGGGATAGAAAGAAAACTCCCGTTAGATTGACGTTGAGAATCCTGTTCCACGTGTCGACATCAACATTGGTGGCCTTTTGTGGAGCATTAATACCTGCGTTGTTGCAGAGCAAATCAATTCCACCACTGAGTTCATAAATGCGCTCAACTGCCGATTCAATTCCACCGAGATCAGATTGATCCAACATAACGGGTTCCGTGCCATAGCGCTTTGCAAGATCCTCAGCGGTAGCATGGTCGCGACTTGTTCCATAGACACTCGCCCCTTGTCGAGCGAGTCCATCAGCAATTGCTCTTCCCAAACCACCAGCAGCCCCGGTGACCAAGGCCTTTTTCCCATCTAGTCGAAACATCATTTAGTCCAGATCAGGCGTTGAAGTCGTGGTCGTCCCAGGGAAGGTCATTGCCCGCATATTTCGCAGCACGAACATCCCCTGACCGGGCGTGCCCTTCGAAACTCTCGACTCGAGAGGCGCGACCACATATTTCACCAAGAAAAGCACTCGATTTCTTATCGACCACTTCTTGGTACGTGACTGTTCGAAGGAATTTTCCGACCCACAAGCCGCCGGTGTAGCGAGCGGCCCCCTTGGTAGGAAGAACGTGGTTGGTGCCGATGACCTTGTCGCCGTAGGAAACGCACGTGCCCTCTCCTAGGAAGAGTGCACCGTAGTGGTGCATCTTCTCAAGTGCTTCCCGTGGTGACTCGGTAAGAATCTGAACGTGCTCGGAGGCAAAAGTATCCGCCAACGCGTAAGCATCATCCAAAGTCGGCACCACGTAAACGGCCCCAAAATCGCGCCAAGCTGGTTCTGCAAAATCCTTTGTCGGCATTCCAGGAAGAATGCGATCAATATGCTCAATCACTTTAAGACCAAGCTCCTCCGATGTCGTGATCAGAATTGCTGGTGACTCAGGACCGTGCTCGGCCTGGGAAAGAAGATCCACCGCAACTATGAACGGATCAGCTTTCCCGTCTGCAACGATGAGGATCTCAGTTGGACCAGCGAACAAGTCGATTCCAACCTCGCCAAATAATTGCCTTTTTGCTTCAGCAACAAAGGCGTTTCCGGGGCCGGCAATCAAACTCACGGGAGCTATGGTCTCGGTGCCAATTGCCATTGCGGCCACTGCTTGAACACCACCCAACAAGTAGATCTCATCTGCACCGGCAAGGTGCATGGCAGCAATTGTCGCATCTGGAATTTCGCCCTTAATTGGCGGGGTGGCTGCCATTACGCGTTCCACGCCAGCAACTTTGGCTGTCACGATAATCATGTGAGCGGAAGCTAGAAGCGGGTACTTTCCTCCAGGAATATAGGCACCCGCTGCGGTAATCGGGATGTTCTTTTGCCCAAGGAATACCCCTGGAAGAGTCTCTATTTCAAATTCAGTTAGGGATTCAAGTTGTTTCTGTGCCATTGCGCGCACTTGAGACTGCACGAAATTAATATCGTCGATCACTTGCTTTGGAACTCGAGCAACAATTTCCTCAATCTGCTCGGTACTCAACCGAAATGATTCGGGAGTCCAGTGATCGAATTTTTCAGAATACTCGCGAACAGCCGCGTCGCCACGAAATCGAATGTCTGCAATGACATCCTCAACAATCTTTCTGACCTCAGGAGACCCACTTCGCGGAGTGCTTGCCACTGCCGGTTGCTTTAGAACTTTAGGTGTTACCTGGACAACGGACTCGCTCATGGAACCTTCCAATTCTTGATGTAAATTCTTTTCACCGGCCCACCGACCTCTACAGCGCCATGGGAGGGGACTTTAGCATACGTATACATTTCATTCATCAGAGGAACTCACACGTAACACTCAACGCTCAGTCGAATGGGGTGTGAGCGGTCGAGCCCCGGACCATGAGTTCGGCGGAGAATCTGTGATGTGTTGCCTGTTTCTTAGGGTTGTCGATCCGTTCCAGCAAGAGCTGCACGGCGATTTTCACCATGGCATCAATTGGCTGGCGAGCCGTGGTGAGACTAAATGCCTCCCATGACGCCATGTCGATATCGTCGTATCCGGTGACCCACAACTCCTCTGGCACCTTGATCTTGAGGGTTCGCGCTGCGTCCAGAGCTCCGAAGGCACTGAGGTCGTTGCTGCAAAATATGGCTGTCGGAGGATTTGCCTGTTCGAACAAGCGGAGCAGTGCTTCGTAGCCTCCCTTGTGCGAGAAACCTCCCCCGACAACAAATTCGTCGGGCACGTGCAGACCATGCTTCTTAGCTCCAGCAAGAAATCCCTGACCTCGATCTCGGGCAGTACTCGCGTCGTCACTGCCCCCGATTAAGCCAGCACGTAGATGTCCGGCTTTCGCGAAGTAGCCTGCAATTCGGCCGGAAATCGAGGCGTTATCGGTGTCGACCTGATCGCACAGGACACCCTCGACAATTCGGTTGACCAAGACCATGGGCGCACCGGCGGCCAATGCAATTGCCAATGGCATCGACGACGCTGTGGCGGTAGTGAAGATCAACCCGTCGACCATCCTCTGACCGATGGCCTGGATAGCGCCTCGCTCGCCTGCACCTTGAGATTCCCAGAGAATCATCCGCAGGTCATATTCACCAAGGATGCGGGAGAGCGATTCGATGACCTCGGGATAGAAGGGGTTAGTTACTCGATCAACGACGACGCCTATCGTTCCGCTGCGCTGCGTGCGCATCGCACGAGCGGCATGGTTCAACTCATAGCCGAGTTTCTCGGAAGCTTTAAGGACCCGCGCTCGAGTCTTCTCCGACACACCACCAACGCCGGACAAGGTTCTTGAAACGGTCGCCTGGGAGACTCCCGCCGCCGCGGCGACATCTCTACTCGTGACCACACACGCTCCCTTTAACTACCCCGGCCTCTTCTGAGTTGCGACTTGAACATTGCAACGTGCCCCGCGGCCAGTGCGAGGGTAGGAGTATACGTAAACACCTTCTATCTCCACCAGTGCCAAACAAGAAGCGCTGGACTGGTCATTCACAAGACAGGGTGCTGGGTTAAAACTTTTCAACACAAAGTTGATCACACCACGTATCCAGGCCCGCTTGCACATTCTCCGCTATCGAAAGAAATTCTCCCGACATCTCATCCGGGTTCTTCCGTCTTCCTCCGGGTATACGTCCACCACTGTCAAGAACATCCAGCGCCAATTGATCAAACGCCTTCATTGATTCTTCACCCATGAGTAATGAGGGATCTATCGTGATAATCGAATGAGAGATCATCTGGCATCGTGCGTCATCATCCGAATTAAACATATCTGGAACGTGTGATGCGGCTGTGCCGCCCGAGATTCCTGCCGACATTGATTCCACCAAGAGTGCAAGGGCAAAGCCTTTTGCTCCACCCAGGGGAGCCAACATTCCACTTAGCGCAATGCGTGCATCCGTCGTCGGATTTCCTTCGCTATCAAAGGCCCAACCTTCCGGTATGGATTCGCCTTCTTGAGCAGCGGATGCAATTTTGCCGCGCGCCACTGAACTGGTAGCCATGTCGATGACAATCGGGACAGGGCTCGCAGGGATTCCGGCTGCGAGAGGGCTGGTCGAGAGCATCGCCTTCTTGCCACCAAATGCCGGCATGACGGAAGGGCCGTTACTGAAGACAATTGGAAGTTGGCCCTTACCCAAGGCTGGAAAAACATAGTTGCCCAAAGAACCGCAGTGATTCGAATTTGAAATCGAAACGAGGGAAATCCCTGTTTTCTTTGCCATTGTAGATCCGAGAAGGGCGGCCTCTGAGAGTTGCCAATGCCCCATTCCGCCCTCGCCATCAAGACTCGCCGCACTCGGTGCAGTTGCTATGGCTCTCATCTGGGCGGAAGGGTTTATCCCGCCTTTTGCCATTCGCTGGAGATAGAAGGGCAATCTCATCAAGCCATGACTGGGAATTCCCCATACATCGGCGGCGACAATTGCCTTTGCTGTGGCCCGCGCCTTTGCAAGTGCAAGCCCGCTCTTAGTAAGCAGTTCGGTAGTTAACTCAATGGCCTTGGCGAAAGAGGTATCCATATTTCAGAGACTATACATCTGGCTACGCACTTAACAGATGCCGCCGAGACGATTTACTTGAGTCGCTTGATTCTTTCGCGGGCGATCGATTGGCTCGGGGATTCGCTACCAAGGATGTATGAAAGGACATCAAGAAGAATTTTGCCTGCCTTAAGCCAGTTTTTCGAACGTTTCTTCAAACTAAGGACTGAGAGAAATGGTTCATCAATAGTTGAAATCGCGGCGTTCGCAAGAATTCGATAGAAAAGGAGCCCAACGAAACTAAAGGGTGGTTTCAGGATGAACCCGACTATTTGTGGCGTCATGGCAATCCGGGTGACCTCATTTTCCGCAAATGAGCGCATGGTTTCCTGCAATTCGAAGACAGATTGCGGTGCATCAACTAATCCAAGGGGAACGGCACTTTTGCTCCACTCGGAAATGTACTGATCTGCACCTCGGGGGATTGCATAGCCAAGTGCTTGATGCGCTCTCAAGAACGACTCAGTAAATGCACAATGAACCCATAGTAGGTAGCGTGGATCGCTGGCCGAATAGGAAAGGTGTTCTCCGCCTTTGGATTCGTACTCTCCTTCTACGTGTTTGTGAAGTTCATTTACTCGTCGCGCCTCTCGCGCGATCGCCTGCGTTGATCCGAAAGTGGTAATGGTCAGTCACCTAGTTGTGCGTTCCAGGCGACCGAGGGGATCTGTATCGTATTGGGAGTGCTCTGCAACCCCAGTATGAGCAGCCGGATGAGCGGCCTGCAATAGAAGTGCACGGATTCCGCCAATCAGCGTTGAAACAGAACCATGTACTACCCAGACGGCGCTGTCAGGTCCAAAGAGCCCGATGTCATCTCCAATGTCCATCTGCTTAGACCATTCGGGTGCACCAGTTGCGTCGCCCGATACCGTTTTACGAAAAGAATCGGCGAGTTTATTGCCCCCAAGAATTCCAATTACCTTATTCACTTGCAGATTCTAATCGGAATGCCAAATCTCAAATTCCACGAGACTACGCTGGTGACTCTGTTCGACTTGGTGGCGGGTCAAGGATTCGAACCTCGGAAGGTGTAGTCGGCGGATTTACGGGGTTTCCATTACACGCTCACGGTTCCAGAGCGAACTTCGGTTTGAGTTGTTTTATTGATGGCAGAGGCCAATAATGCTCATCCAAAAGGGAGTATTGGTGCGCGACGGTGTGACTTCCTATTGAGTCTTCGTTTTAAGCGGAATATTTACGATGGTCCAGGCATCACAGATATCGACGGTGATTTGTAGCCTGTTACCAAGTTCCTCCATCGGTTTCAATTTGAAAACAGATCCATTCGCACTGCTGCCAATTGAGGCTTGATTTGAAAAGGCCGCGGCGTCAATCGAAATTGCCAGAGTCGTCTGACTCAAAATTGGAGCTTTGAATTCGTTCCAAATCGAGTCCTTCTGATCCAACAAATTAATCACATGGATTGTGAGTCCAGTTTGACCTCTAAAGATCCGAATCCAAAGATTTCCAGGGGTTGCTTCGGGGCTAAATGGTGCATCGGAACTAAAACGGACTTCAGTATTTACGCCAAATGCGTCAATGCGTGATACGTCTGCACGCGAAGGATCGTAGAGCAGATCGCCGGCGGCGACGATGAAATCGTAATAGTTCTGAAAAACACTTAATGCCAACCCGGAGGCCAGATAATTGGTCACGTAATACGAGTGGTAGAGCACACGTCCATCACCCCCAAGAATGAGGTGTGAAGCTCCACCTGAAGAAATACTGGCGCATGTCAGTTCGAAGGAAGCGATGGCGTTACAAAGATCTTCTTCTGAGGAAATTTCTCCAAATGGCCTTAGATAAGCCGAAAGAATAATCGGTTGCGTCGAATTAAGTTCGCGTGCCTTAGTGACAAGGTTTGCCAAGGTCCCATAAGTCGAGTGCGGGTCCCATACCTCGATGTATGTCGCATCTTGGTTTGTTTTCGTCGTGGTCCACGTCGGAAAATCATTCACATTATTAAAAATATATTTTCCCTCTGGGGCCGATGAAATGATCTCGTTTAGCATCTTGGGGAATTGCTCAGACAAGTCAACGTGGCTCCCATCAAATTTCATAGCGACTCGAGGATATCCATACTGATCCAGATGAAAAGCAGGAAATCCAAACTCATTTGCCTTGTGTAATTGTGAGATTAGATGTTCTAGCCACTTTGGATCCGCTGGATCCACTATTCGAAGGAAGTCATCGCCCAGTTGATACGGAGTGCCTTGCGAGTCGTATAAACCGGAATCTTGCCAGCGAGTCCACCCTTCCAAGTCGACCGCGTATACAGCAACATAGCCACAAGGTATGGCACCGATTTCCTTGTATGCAGCGATCAGTTCTTTGATTTTTGTCGTGGAAATCTCGTTACCTAACGGATCGTCATAATGAGTTTTTTCGGTTGTCAGAATTTCATGTTTCCATGCCCAGTCATAAAACTGGATCGCGGTGAGGTGAAGTTTTTTGGCCCAGCTCCGATAGTCTTCTACAAAAACGGTATCGCTGAATTCTGCGACGAATCCATAACGCAGTCTTTTCCAGGGATCACTCAAGACCTCGAACGCAGAATATAACGATTCCATCCCGTTGTCCCAATGAACGGAATAACCGCCTTCAGGCAATGTTCCCAGGTTGAAATTACTTTCACAGAGAATGGTTAATAGGGGAATGCCAAGACGAGAAACTGTTAATTTCCCAGCTCCCGGGGCTTCGCCTGTTACATCTTCGTTTGGCAGGTATGAAACCTTGTCGAAAATTAGATCCATTTCTGATTCGCGCCTTCATGAAGCAATAGTAAGTACATAGCGTGTGACCAGAGCAGTGGGTTGGCAACCTTGCCCCACCTTTGTTCCCAAGGTGAAATCATTTCAGGGCTTTGTACATCATGGAGGATCTGCTCTGGCAATAGAAGTTGAGAATTCGCGATCGATGCAAACCAACTGCGGGATGCTTCCCAAGACTTCTTGTCGCCGTTGGTGGCGGCATTCCAAGCTAGTAAGCCTTCAAGTAGTACCCAGTCTCCACCTCCGTAATAGGTGTCGCCAAGGTAACGCTTGACTCCACCGGCCGGATTTTGCAGTTGTTCCTTGATCGCCCCCACGGTTTTCAGGACGATGGGGTGGGTTGCCTCGTAAGCCCGATGGGGAACGGCAGCCCATGCCAAGCTGGCATCGACTCGAGGATTCCCCGAATTCTTCACGAAATGACCATCCATGACGAAATCTCTTTCAATCCTACTTATAATATTTTCGTACCCATCGAGGTACCGAGAATCACCGGTAATTTCGCTGGCTGCCTTTAGGCCACCAGCCACAGCGAGCAACGTAGATCCATGCACCAGATCCCCACCCTCCTCCCAGCAGTCATAACTGGGACTGGGCCAGGCAAGAAGAAGAAAATCGGCAACAATTCCTACCGCCCTCATGATTGAGTCGGAAAAAAGCGTCTCGGTTTGAGCCAATACTGCAAGCCAAGTTCCATATCCATCCAATTGATAATTTGGCCAAGTTTCATGGTGATCAATTTCAACAGAACCGTCCAAATGAAATCGCGTTGGGGGGGCGCTTTCGGGAAGAATTGGCTTGCCGTCTTCAAGTCTCAACATCGCTGCACTAAAGAGACTCTTATAATTCAATACTGTCGAACTGACCCAGTTATTAAACTTCGAAGCACTTTTACTCTCACCGGAAACATACATTGCTAGCGCGCAGAAAGCTCCATCACGTAACCACGCATACTCATATTGCGGGAACGTAGGGCATGCAACATAGGCACCGCTCTCATCCTGCCATTTAAGAATTTGCGCAATACTTTCGCGTGCAAGTGGGTCCTTAATTAGATACGAATTACTCATCCTTTTATAGCTCCTAAACTTAGGCCTTGCACAAAATGCTTTTGGGCAAGCAAAAATACGATTAGTACTGGAATGAATGCGATCATGCTTGCGGCGAAGACCAAGCCCCAACTTGTTGCGTGCTGACCATGAAATAGCGCGATAGCCATTGGCAAAGTCTTCTTATCGTCTGAATTGATAATTGTTACCGCCCAAGTGAATTCATCCCATGAACCGAGGAATGAGAAAAGCGTCACAGTTGCAAGGGCAGGTTTGGAAAGGGGTATGTAAAGTCTTATAAATCTAAACCAAGAGTTCGCACCGTCAACTTTCATAGCATCATCAAGTTCGCCAGGTATCTCCTCCATAAAGCCACGCAAAAGAAATGTGTTTAGTGCGAAATTTCCGCCAATGTAGAAAAATATGAGTCCAGCGAATGAATTTATGAGATGAAGGTGCTTTGCAATAATAAATTGCGGGATGATCATGACGATTGTGGGTACGACCAGCCCTGTTAAAAGCACTATAAAGAGAATACGTTTCCCAGGGAATACCATCTTCGCGAATGCATACGCGGCCATTGCGGCAAATAGCACAGTTATTAGGGTGCTAATTGATGCCACAAAAAGGCTGTTCAGGAAGTACCTTGAAAAGTTGCTGTTTTTCCAGGCGTTTACATAATTAGAAACCGTCGGATCTTTTGGAATAAACCGGGGCGGAATTTCAAATAAGTAAGTCTGTTTCTTGAAACTCGTTGAGAGCATATATGCGAACGGGAGCACCATAATGACCGCACCCGTGCATAGCGCTATATAACGTCCGAATTTTTGCGCCTTTACATACTTGGCGTTGGCAACGATCACTATTTGTCATCCGTCCTGAAGAATTTCCATTGCACGCCAGAAAGCGCGAGAATGATGCCGGTCAAGATAAAGGCAATTGCCGACCCGTAGCCAAAGTCCAGGAACGAAAATGCCTGGCGATACATGTAGGTAAGAAGAACCTCAGTCGCCCCAGATGGGCCTCCACCGGTCATCAGGTAAACACTTATGAAGACGTTGAAACCGCCGATTACGAGCATGATGCTTATAAAGGTGGTCGTTCTTCGAATTGCAGGCAGCGTTACTGCACGAAATCTTTGAAACGAGCCCGCTCCGTCCAGTGCAGCACACTCGTTGAGCTCAGGATTCACTGTCTGAAGTGCAGCAAGGAAGATGATCATTGACCAGCCGACGCCTTTCCATACCCCCAATGCGCAAATTGCAAGCATGGCCGGCCATCTGCTGGCAAACCACTGAACATCATGCTGCACTAGGTGGAGGACATCCTTAAGAACCCAATTAAAAAGTCCGCCATCACTCGAGAACATATATGTGAATAGCAGCGTAACCACAACCCAGCTTGTAACAACGGGAAGATAGAAAAGAACTCGAAATACGGATCGCCCTTTGATCTTGTTGTTCAATAGCATCGCCGCAAGTAATCCCAAGATTATCTGGGGTGGCACCGTGACCAGCATGTAAAAACCTGAATTTACCAAACTTCGCCAAAATATCGGATCGTGGAAGGCCCTGGTGTAATTACCGAATCCGAGGAATGGACTAGGAATTCCTGGCAGGACTTTCCAATCATAGAAAGATATTTGAAGGGATTTCAATATGGGAAAGATAATCGTTATAAAAAAGACAGCTATTCCGGGTAACAAAAATAGGTAGGCAACCGCATAGTTTCCCGCCATCTTGCGATGACGGGAAACCAAGCGACTTCCGGAGCGGGACTTGTACCCCTGGCGCTGTATCGAGCCATTATCTTGTACGGCTATCCCGCTCACGATTCCTCCTTAGGGTAATTGACATTTGTCCTACCGGGGTAAGTAATTGATCAGATTTAACTTGAGGCTAGTAAAGGATCAATCTGCTTGGCGGCTGAGTCGAGTGCAGCTTTGACAGTCATGTGACCATTGAGAGCCTTCTGAATCTGATCATCCAGGATTTGATCGATCTGCGCCCAGTTGCCAGAGGGGATACGAGGCTTTGCTGTTTTCAATTGTTCAGCAAATCTTGCATAGTAAGGTTGGATGGACGGAAGGATTGCAGCCACATCCTTACGGACAGGAAATTGGCCAACCTTTGCCATTGAAAGTTGCCAATCGGTACTCAACATATAGCGGATGAATTCCAATGAGGCGGCTTTCTGCTGTGTTGTCGCCATCATGACAACATCCTCGCCACCCACGACACTGACATGGCCACCGAGACCTGCAGGAACGAGAGCGTCATTTATAGGAAATTTCGGGTACTGACTTTTCCAAATCGGGTACATCCATGGCCCGCCAAGGACGGTTGCATATTTGCCTTTTGGCAATCCGTCCGAAGTACCCATCGCGCTCTTGTTTTTGGTGATCAAGTTTGGAATGTAGCCGTGCTTGTATAGATCAACCAACATTTGCACAGCGGCGATAGTTTTCTTGCTATTAAGGAATCCGGTTGACTTAGTAAATGTGGCGTTGGTGATGTCTCCTCCACCTGACCAAATCCAGGGCAAACTGCTCCATCCGCCGGTGCCACTATCTGCAAAGACGTACGCACCAACTTTCTTTAGTTTTGGGGCATCCGCTACAAGTTCGGCGAAAGTCGCAGGCGCTTTGGAAATCTTAGCTTTTGCAAAGACCGCTTTATTCCAAAACAAAACTTGGGTATTGGTATCCAGTGGCAGACCGTAATAGCGGCCCTTGTAGTAATTCGTTGCAAGAGTTCCAGGGTAAACGAGTTTTGCATAAGATTTGAAATCGCTCATTTCTGAACTCAGCGGAGACAACACCCCAATTTTGGCAAGTTCGGGAACCCAGGACAGATCAGCTCGAACAACATCTGGCAGGTCTCCTCCGGCAGCAGCAGTAAGAAGCTTCTGGTGCAAACTGTCATACGGAATGGCAAATTGCTGGACAACGATTCCAGGATGTTCGGCTTCAAAGCGAGGAATCAAGATATTAGCCACGGTCTGGGCTTCCGGGCTGTCCGCGTTATAGGTGTGCCAGAAATTCACGGTAACCGGGTCAGTAGCACTGGCGCTGGTCAAACCAGAGGAAAAGGCAGCAGCCAGTAGGGCTAATGAAGCCGCTGAAGCTACTACCGATCCCCATTTCCTAGAATGTTTCATTGCATTTCTCCTAATCATTGTGAGGACAGCCATTCAGCTGTGTCTTACGAGAGGTTGAGGTGCTGACTTAATTTTATGGTGGAAGTAACTGGGTGTCAAGAGTGACTATTTTGGGGGGATTTGCGGGTGTTTTCTTTAATTACAAAAGTAAGGGGGTGTAGGATCGGGTCATGGTGAAACAGAAGGAAGAAGACTCGACGCGAATTCCCACCCCTCCCTGGACGCCAGATAGTGGCGCGATCCAGTCGGTTGCGCTCGAAGTTCTCCTAAATGGGCCAGTCTCTCGCACCGAAATTGCTAGGCGTTTGAACCTATCCCAAGGAACACTAACAAGATTAAGCACGCCGCTCATTGAAAGCGGACTCCTTGTTGAGTTAGAAGAACGCGTCAACTCGAATGGGGGTCGTCCTTCTCGGCCGTTGGATGTTGTCGTTGATTCACAGCACTTTATAGGGATGAAACTGACCGAAGGTGAGATCGTCGGAGTAACAACAGATCTGCGCGCCAATGTCTGCGCATCAGCATCCGCCGCTTTGTCCTCGCGCGAACCTAAAATCGTGGCAAAGGTAATCAGCCGACTGGTGAAAGATCTTGCCAAGGGCGTCTCCTCGGTCACTGCACTAGGTGTGGGCATTGGTGGATTGGTGGATGACCACACCACAGTGACAAAGGCACCCTTTCTCGGTTGGTCAGAAGTTCCCCTTGGATCCATGCTTGAAGAATTGACGGGTATTCCTACGGTCATTGAGAATGACTTAATCGCATTTACAGAACTGGAACATTGGTTCGGTTCGGGACGAGGACTTGATCGCTTTGCTGTGCTGACTCTCGGTGCCGGCATCGGATACGGGCTTGTCATGAATGACGAAATTGTAGTAAATGCGGATTCTGGTATTGGACTAATAGGCCATTGGCCCATTGATCCGTATGGGCCGCTATGTTCATCTGGCCATCGCGGTTGCGCGCACAGTCTCCTTAGCCAATATGCCATTAGCCAAGCGGTGTCCTCTGTTCATGGTCGACCGATCCAATATGAGGAGACGCTTGACTTAGCCGAACAAGGCGACCCTTTGGCTCGGAGAATCGTAGATGATGCTGGGCGCAGTCTTGGCCGAATTCTTGCGGCGATCGCCAACCTGACCGCGGTGGAGCGCATCATTTTGGGCGGTGAAGGCGTACGCCTTGCGAATGTTGCGGCAGACGCGATCCAAGAGGGAATTTGCGCGGATCGAGATCCCAGAGCGCTCAAGATTGAGTTAGTGACCACTCCAGGCGACAACATTGAGTGGTGCCGAGGAGCCGCTGTAATTGCAATTCAGCGTTACGTACTCGGACGGCGCCTGTAACAGACTATTCCAAAGATTTAGCGTGATTTTCTTCCTGGCTGTGCTCCTCTACCTCTGACGCGGGAAATTGGCGGCAATCAACGGCTAACATGTCATAGGTAGATTCGGTTCAGGAGCGCAAATGACGCTAAAACTTTGGTGGCGGGTCAAGGATTCGAACCTTGGAAGGCGTAGCCGGCGGATTTACAGTCCGCTCCCATTGGCCGCTCGGGCAACCCGCCAAGGTTGTACGGATGAAACGGCGATGCGCAGATTACCCCAAAGAACGCTTAACAAGCCAATTACGAGGGCGAAATGGGTCAAACCACCAGCCACATCGGGTTCTCAAATCGCTTAACGAAGGCTGCCAGCCATTGAGCAGCAAGGGCTCCGTCAATGGCTCGGTGATCCACGGATAAGGTGAAATTGATGACCGAGGCAATAGATACAGCGCCGTTAACGACCACAGGCTTCTGTATCGCAGCCCCTACAGACAAAATTGCCGATTGTGGAGGATTGAGAATTGCAAAGAATTCGTCGGTTCCGTACATTCCCAGATTCGTCACTGAGAATGTTCCACCTTCGATCTCATTCTGCTTCAACCTTCCGATGCGTGCACGTGCGATCAGGTCTTCCGTTACCGCACTCAACTGGTTGAGGTTCATCTGATTAACCGCACGGACCACCGGGGTCACCAAGCCGTTGTCCGTAGCCACTGCCACCGAGATATCGACGTCAGCGTATTGGCGGGTTTCTTCAGGTGTCCAAATTACATTCGCCTCGGGCACATCGGAGAAAGCCGCCGCAACAGTTTTGAGAATGAGGTCGGTGACAGAAACCTTTCTTTCGGCCCATTCGTTGATCTTCTTGCGCATGTTCAAGAGGTCATCTGCCATACAAGGAGCTGAAAGATAGAAGTGCGGAACCGATGACTTGCTCTCCGTCAGACGTCGAGCAATCGCACGCCGCATCGGTGTGTGCGCAATCGATGTATAACTTCCATCGCCCGAAGGGATAAACACCGGAGCAGGGACAGCCGTTATCTTGGAAACGGCTCCTGATGCAATAAATGCCTCGACATCTCTTTTGACAATGCGACCGCCAGGACCCGTTCCGTGAAGGGATTGAGGATTGATACCTTTTTCTTTGGCAAGCATGCGAGCCAACGGGCTGGAGAAGATTCGCTCGCCCGCGGCACTTTCCGGCGCAGCAGGTGCAACTGGTTCGACTTTGGCCGTAGCCGACGAAGTTGCGGTTCCGGCAGAAATGTTCTCGCTCGCGAGAATCTTCTCCACGTCAGCAACAGTTTCGCCGACGGCAAGAATCACGGCAATTGGTGCTCCTACTGCAATAGTCGCGCCCTCTTTGACTAATTTGCGGCCAAGAATGCCATCGTTGTCAGCGGGAACTTCGACAAGTGCTTTTTCGGTCTCGGCTTCTGCAAGTGGTTGGCCGCTCGTAAAAGCGGCGCCCTCTTCAACGAGCCACTTCGAGATGATTGCCTCGGTCGCATTGGCCAGAACCTCTGGCATTCTCATAATGCTTGCCATGTTATTTCATACCGCCAAATCCTCTTCGAACTTCTTCAAGTCCAGCAACGATTTCTTCAACACCGACAATGGCGGCGCGCTCGAGAACCTTGGAGATACTCGGCGATGCTTCTCCTCCTGTGACACGCTGAACCGGTTGGTCTAGCCAGTCGAAGTAACGTCGCTGAATTTCATCGGCGACCCATCCGCCGTATGACGTGCCCCGTGCTCCTTGCTCCACAATGAGGACGTTGTTTGTCTTTCGAATGCTTGCTTCCACGGTCTCCCAGTCGAAACTCGCGCGATCAAGCCAGCGAAGGTCGATTACTTCAGCGTCAATGCCAGATTGCTCGACCGCCGTCAAAGAATGCTTCACCATCGACAAATAAGTGAGCACTGTGACATCTTTTCCTGCTCGGCGGATGTTGGCCTTCCCAAATGGAATTTGGTAATCCAAGTCTTCTTCGGGAATCTCACCCATGTCGCCGTACAAATCAACATGTTCAAGAACAAGAACGGGATCGTTCAACGTTAATGCTGCATTCATCAGGCCGATGTAATCTGCGGGAGTAGACGCAGCGACGATGCGCCAACCAGGAGAAGTCGCGAAGATTCCGGCAGGATCCATCAGGTGTTGCGAGCCGTACCCGCTTCCCATCGCGACCTTGGTGCGCAATACAAGCGGTACAGGATTTTTTCCACCAAACATATGCCGTGCTTTTCCGATCTGGTTGAACACCTGATCGGCCGCAACCCACATGAAGTCCGGATACATAAATTCCACGACGGGGCGATATCGGCCATCCAGTGCCATGCCGCCGCCAAGACCGACGAATGCGTTCTCGCTGATTGGAGTGCCGAGA
>Ga0208789_1001284_pt1 | contig 14980 bp, 15 predicted proteins | sample Methanotroph_Enr_FD_187368 | JGI IMG/M metagenome (GOLD analysis project Ga0208789, IMG submission 187368) | Enriched soil microbial communities from Old Woman Creek wetland in Ohio, USA - Methanotroph_Enrichment_5 (SPAdes) (version 2) | ecosystem: Environmental > Terrestrial > Soil > Wetlands...
GCGAGTTTGATTATGTGGATAAGCTAGGCGTTGATGTATTGGTAGCCATTCCCGATCCTGGCTCACATGCACCCGATCCGGCCTTTGATATTGAACATTTCGTTTATCACAAGCAAACAGATACATACACCTGCCCTGCCGGAACGACACTCAGAAGCAATGGGAACCAGTACGATAAAAACAGTTCAAAATCCAATTATAAAGTAAAGCACTACAAAACCAATGAATGCCATAAGTGTCCGTTTGTAAAGCAATGTACCAGGAACAAAAATGGCCGCATACTTGAACGCTCGGAATATGCCGACTTGATACATGCTAACAAAATCCGACTGGATATTAACAAGCAACTTTATCTTCGACGGCAAGCCATCGTGGAACACCCATACGGAATTATCAAGCGGCAATGGGGGTATTCCTATATCATGACCAAGAAATCGATAAAACGAGCCTCGGCCGAAGTAGGGCTGATCTTTGTTGCTTACAACCTTCGCCGAATTATGAATATTCTTGGCCCGGATAAGCTGAAAGTGTATCTGAAAGCTTTGTCTTCGGTTTTTTACTCAATATTGGCTCATTTTAAAGCTGTATGCCGAAGTCGCTTTTATGTTATGGGAAAACTACAGAAAATTAAGACCAGGCGTATATCAATCCTTTTGCCTAATTTTAATCCCATATTTAGTCCGAAAATCGCCGTTGGAGGAGGTTGTTAGACGGACTGCCGTTAGTGGCTATTTTACAAACATCCGTCTAAACAACGAGACATGAACGGTATTCAGGATATGGCCTTTTGCGGCGAAATTGTACTTCAAGTGAAAATTGCTAGAAGAGCAAACGAACGTTTAGAAGCAACTAAAGATAATTTTGATCATATCGAAGTCTGGTGCTCTATACAATCTATTCTTGTAGCTGCAGGAAACATTTCTAAAATTCTTTCTCCGCCCGACAAAAAATATAAAATGCGTGGAGATAGATTACGGCAAATGCTCAAAGTAGAAGATGACTGTGTTTTACTAGATCGTAAATTTCGCAACAGTTTTTTCGAACATTACGATTCTAGAATCGACGAATGGTTTGAAAAACATCCAACTGGTGTATATATTGATTTAGCAATGAATCCATCGTTTCCTGGACGAGACTTAAACACTCATCGAGGATACAATTCGTTTAATAATACCTTAGAATTTCGTGGAGAAATATTAGATTTAGATGCTATTTTGATAGTAATGGAGAAAATATTTGAGAATTGTAAATCATATACGCTAACATAAAAACAGCCACGTTGAACTAAATCCCAATATGGTGGATTTCCTATGCACTTTACGCTTTTGTTGTATGTTAATTTACAACCGGGATAACGGCTGTGAACTTGAGGTAAATATTTACATTTTCATAAAATAGCAGGAATATTTAAAGCTAAAAAGATTCAATACAGGAGTTTTCCGGAGTTTAACCTGCAAGCTTTGATTTTCGTTTTTTGCCCGAATAAGGCTCAAATTAAAGCCATATCCCGACGCAACTTTTTCGACCAGCAGAAAATACTTCTGAAATACGCCAGACGTATATCAATCCTTTTGCCTAATTTTAATCCCATATTTAGTCCGAAAATCGCCTTTGGAGGAGGTTGTTAGACGGACTGACGTTACCTGCAAGCATAAAAAAGGCGCTGTGCAACGAATAATCGTTTAATTGACGCAAATTATGCGTCGATAAATTTTCAAATGCGACGAATAAGACGTATTTTCGTTGCAAAATATACAACGAATGGAATTTTATATACATCAAAATGATAATTGGCCTGATTTTACCTGGAGAAACGAAGAGTTTTTAAACCAATTAAGTGAAGCAAGAAATTTGCAGGGACGCTTAATTGGAAAAATGGAATCATTAGGCTTTGATTTGAGAAATGAAGCTTTACTTGACACTTTAACATTAGATGTTTTAAAATCAACAGAAATCGAAGGAGAAATTTTAAATCCGGATCAAGTTCGTTCATCAATTGCACGGAGATTAGGAATGGAAATCGCTGGTTCAGTTGATTCTGACCGTAACGTTGATGGGATGGTAGAAATGATGATTGATGCAACTCATAATTGCTTCAAACCATTGACGGTAGATAGACTTTTTGATTGGCACGCCGCATTGTTCCCAATGGGCAGAAGTGGTATATTCAAAATAACTGTCGCGGATTGGCGAAAAGATTCAAGCGGACCAATGCAAGTAGTTTCTGGCGCAGCAGGAAAAGAAAAAGTTCATTTTCAAGCACCTGATGCAGATTTAATAGAGACTGAAATGAACCGTTTTCTCAAATGGTTTAACGGGAACGATAAAACTGATTTAGTAATAAAAGCCGCGGTTGCTCATCTTTGGTTTGTTACAATTCATCCTTTTCAAGACGGTAATGGACGAATAACAAGAGCATTGACCGATATGTTATTAGCTCAATCAGACAAAAGTACTCAACGATTCTATAGTATGTCGGCTCAAATCAGGATAGAAAGAAAACAATACTATGAGATACTTGAGAAAACACAAAAAGGAGAACTTGATATAACTGAATGGATAAAATGGTTTTTAAGCTGTTTAATAAATGCCTTAAAATCAACTGATACAATATTGACAAAAGTCTTATTCAAAGGAGATTTCTGGAATAGACACTCAAAAACAATTATTAACGAGAGGCAGAAAAAGCTAATTAATAGATTGTTAGATGGATTTGAAGGAAAACTGACTTCGTCAAAATGGGCAAAGATTGCAAAATGCTCAAAAGACACTGCAATTCGAGATATTAATGATTTGATATATAAAGACATATTGCAAAAAGAAACCGCAGGAGGACGAAGTACAAATTATGAATTGAAAAAATGAAATAAATGCCAGCAGGTAACTTCAGCTACCCGTCAAGTGCGGCAGCGGTGGTTTTCGGTGGGCATCTTTCCGCTCAGGCTGTTTTTCGGTTTGACAGGAAACCGCCCGCAATCCGCCCCTGCGTGTAGCTTCCTACGTTATGGGCAAGCGTAACGGACGACCTCGTATTAAATAAAAGCATATAAAAAATGAAAATAACAATTTTAGACGACTACCAAAATATTATCAGAGAATTAAAGTGCTTTTCGACACTTGAAAATCAAGACGTACAAATACTTAATATAGCAGAAAAAGACAATAAAGTTTTAGCACAAAAATTATTTGACACAAATATTCTTGTGCTGACAAGGGAAAGAACAGAAGTAGACGCAGCACTACTTTCATTGCTTCCAAATCTTAAACTAATCAGCCAGACAGGTAAAATTTCAAACCACTTAAATTTAGCGGACTGCACAAAATATAAAGTTGCAGTTGCTGAAGGAATCGGCTCACCAATTGCACCAGCAGAATTGACTTGGGCCTTACTAATGAATACTGTCAGACAAATTCCACAAGCAATCGAAGGACTGAAAAATGGAAAGTGGCAAATAAATATTGGTTCGACAATTCACGGCAAAACTATTGGGATTTGGGGTTATGGTAAAATTGGACAAAAGATTGCTCAATATGCCAAAGCATTCGGAGCAAAAGTTTTGGTTTGGGGAAGTGAAATATCACGAGAGAAAGCTGTTACCGATGGTTTTGAAAGAGCGGAGTCTAAAGAAGTATTTTTCAAAACATCTGACATCATAACATTGCACCTTCGACTTAATGAAAAAACAATTGGAATAGTTAAAGAAAGTGACTTGTTATGCATGAAAGAAAATTCAGTATTAATTAACACGGCAAGAGCCGAGCTTATTGAAAAAGACAAGCTGTTAAAATGTTTGACAATGGGCAGACCAACATTTGCTGGTCTTGACGTTTATGAAGTGGAGCCCATCTACGACAAAAACTTTGAATTACTTAAATTGCCAAATGTGGTTTGTACTCCCCATTTGGGTTACGTAGAACGAAACGGTTATGAATTGTATTTTGGAAAGGCATTTGAAAACGTAATTAATTTCATTAATGGTAATCCGACAAATATTGCTAACCCAGAGGTACTATGAAGAAACGCCAGCCACTAACATCAGCTACCCGTCAAGTGCGGCAGCAGTGGTTTTCGGTGGGCATCTTTCCGCTCAGGCAGTTTTTCGGCTTGACAGGAAATCGCCCGCAATCCGCCCCTGCGTGTAGCTTCCTACGTTGGCACCAATATTAAGAAAACCAAAACTATACACATATGGACAATAATTTTATTGAAGAAGTTACATCGAAAACAACTGAAGAATTGAGAGAAATTGCAGTGAACTTTGATATGTATCGTGGAGCATTAGTTGCTGCTGCTAAACAAGAATTGACAAATCGAGGAATTGAACTTACCGATGAGGAAAAAGCAAAAATTGAGAATAAAAAAAACAAAAGAAAGCAAGACGCAATTGCAAGCGCAGACTCAATTAAGCCTTGGAATTCGTTTTTTGTGAAATGGAAAATAAATATTGTTGATGATGTTAATGCTCCACAATTATATTCCAGACAAGTAATCAATATTTTCTCAGTTCTTTTTTCAGTCTTATTTGGAGGAATTCTACTTGCAATAAATTTAAAGACAGTAAATAACAAAAAAGCAATTTTCCCGGTTTTAGCTTTTTCTGTTTTATATACAGGCTTGACAGTTTTTATACTTAACTTAATTCCAGGCAGTACAACGCCATTGACTGTAGCATTTAATCTACTTGGTGCAATTGTGTTATATAACTTTTTTTGGGGAAAATATATTGGTAAAGAGTTTCAATATCGGACAAAGCCATTTTGGATTCCTTTAGTAATTGGTGTAGCAATATTTGGTCTTTTCTTATGGGCGGCAATAGCAGAAAACTCCATTTGAAAGAAATACTGGTGCCAATCGAGTAGACGGCCCCACCGGCAAATACCGGCAGGGTGCGCCTCTCACACCACTGTACATACGGGTCTCGTATACAGCGGTTCATTAAGATGTGGAGCAATTTTCGAGTAATGGGTGAGCATGGCCTCGTACCCGCGTTTTTCAAGACGTTTCAGAGTAATAGTTGTAATCAGGATCGGGCTTTGGGCAACCACCCAGCCTCCTTTGCGGGTTCTGCTCCAGGCATAGGCTTGTTCCTGGTAAACCCCCAGCCGGATCAGGTTTTTCCTTTTCCGCTCGGGTTTCTTCCAATCGTGCCAGATGCAATACCTCAAACGGTTACGAATCCATGAATCTAAATCCCGCAGTTTGCCCTGAATATTTGCCATGCGGAAGTATCCGAGCCAACCCCTGTGGAGTGTTTTCAATTTCAGGATACGTTCGTCGAATGAAGCCGGAGTGGTTTTCCGGGTAATGGTTTTGATTTTCTGCTTTAAGGTTTTCCATCCTTTATCGCTTACCACTAGCTGGTATTTGCCTTTCTCGCCTTTCACATAGGTAGGAACGAATCCAAACCCTAGAATTGTGAAACTTACAGGCTTGTGTATGCCGCTTTTCTCCCGGTTGATGGGTAACTTCAATTTGTTCTTTAGGAACATAGTTGTCAGACGGACTGACGTTATGGTGCATTTTAAGAAACACAGCTAGAGTATTTTAAAAGTCATGAGTTTTCCTGTAGAATTTTGAATTAAACCTTTCATAAATTGAAAAGATTGCATAAATTTGTATCCAAATGAATACAGTGGGATAGATGTACATAATTGAGAAAACAGACGAATTTGACAAATGGCTGAGGAAACTAAAAGATTTATGAGCCAAAGCCAAAATATTGTTTCGCTTTCAAAAGATTGAGAATGATGAACACTTTGGAGACTGCGAACCTGTTGGCAATGGGATTCGCGAAATAAAAATTGACTACGCTAAAGGTTACAGAGTATATTTTAAAGAATCAGACGGGAAAATCATTATTCTACTCATTGGTGGAGATAAATCAACTCAACAGAAGGACATTGAAAAAGCAAAAGAGATTTTAAAAAGAATTAAAAAATAGAGAAATGGAAACTTCAAAATTTGATATAGCGGACTATTTAGATAGTAACGAAATGATTGCTGAATATCTTAATGCTGTTTTAGCAGAAGGAAATGATTCCGATGTAATTACAGCAATCGGACATATTGCAAAATCAATTGGAATGACAAAAATTGCTCAAGAAACTGGATTAAGCAGACCAAGTTTATACAAAGCTTTATCTGATGGTGCTAAACCTCAATTTGAGACAATTATGAAAGTACTGAGAGCAATTGGTGGACAAATACAAATAAATCCAGATAGTTTAATTAAAAACGCACCACATCATGCGGTATAGCCAATAAGGGCTTCAGTAGTATCCGAAAGTTTTAGCCCGCTTCAACTTTTTGTGAAACTTGACAGGAAATCGCCCGCAATCCGCCCCTGCGTGTAGCTACCTACGTTATGTGGCATTTTAAAACAGAAAAAACCAAACTATTATGAAATTAAAGACATTTATTGTATTCATTATTCTATTAACCAGTTGTTCTCATGCTTTTACGACAAATTATCAGACTCTTACTTATTCCGAACCAGACAGTGCCTGCAATCCTCTAATTTTTCGGGGAAAAAATCTATTTGGACTAGATGTAAAATATGCCGGCAATCTGAATATTGGTGATCAATCATTTTCCTTTGTTATCAAAAAGTATTCAGATTCTGTGGCAACGGCAGTTTTAAAATCGCAGGCATGTGCTGTGAACGCCAACCTGGTTAATATAACATTTGAGATAAAACCAGGAGAATTCAAACCTCCCTACCCACAAACAACTTATTACAGGTGTATGGCAGATTTTTATTCAATAGAGATGAATGAATTAAACTTACAAATTTTAAAAGCTGAGAAAAGGAAAATTCTTCGGTACGAAGATAGAAACAGTTTATCATGGAAAGATTTTGATATTGAGTTACCGGAATCTTTTTCAGTCCCTTATGAATTCGTCTCTACTATCGAATTGTATACAGGGAAAATGTCAATATGGACTGGGGCCTATAAAGAATTCAAAGCACAAGGAATCTTTTATTCTGATATCTCAAAGATTAAAAAATCCCTTTCTTCGGAACAGACTGAAAAACAACTAGAATTACTCTTCTCATTAACACATTTATATGCGAAAAGATTAGAAACAGATCTGAATTCACGAAAGCCCAAATTAGCGAATGCAGAGAAAATCCAAAAAATAATAGATGGTTATATTTCTGAGCTTGAAACAGAGAAAGCTAAATTTAATATTGAGACAGATTATGGAAATAACAAAATTGAACTTAGAAAATGGGAAACTAAAATTAAATCTGAATTAGACTAACTTGAATAAAAAAACGCCACATAATAAATAGGACTTCATGTGGCACGCAGTGCCCAGTATGATTCCGATTGCTATAGTAACCACGTTGAACTAAATCCCAATATGGTGGATTTCCTATGCACTTTACGCTTTTGTTGTATGTTAATTTACAACCGGGATAACGGCTGTGAACTTGAGGTAAATATTTACATTTTCATAAAATAGCAGGAATATTTAAAGCTAAAAAGATTCAATACAGGAGTTTTCCGGAGTTTAGCTTGCAAGCTTTGATTTTCGTTTATTGCCCAAATAAGGCTCAAATTAAAGCCATATCCCGGCGCAATTTTTTCGGTCTGCAGAAAATACTTCCGAAATACGCCAGACGTATATCAATCCTTTTGCCTAATTTTAATCCCATATTTAGTCCGAAAATCGCCGTTGGAGGAGGTTGTTAGACGGACTGCCGTTAGCGGTAATGTATAAAACACAGACGACAAAATGATACCCGTTGAATTCAAAAATAGACTATCGTTCTTCCTGAATCAAGTGAAAGAGAGATTTTTGTTTTTACAAGACTTTGGTTATACCCTAGACAAAGAGGAAGTCGGGCAGACAGATAATTTTAAGGACTACTTCTCCGAATTTACATTCACAAACGGAGAGACTGTTATCAATGTGCATTTTAGTACAGACATCATTAACGGAATAAAAACAGCTTTTCCGAAATTAATGGACAACGAATTGCCTGGCGTGGACAGTCAAATCACCTGCTCTATTTGGGATAAAAATGCCTTCATGAGTATACATAGTTATATCGAAGCTAAATTCCCAGAAATATCGAACAACGACTTTATAATTGGTATAGATTCTCAGGACCTTGAAACTGAAATTTCAAGAGTTACGAAAAACTACAGCAACTTTATTAAGACGAACCTGACATCAGTATTGGAGAAAAGAATAATTTACGACTGTCACACGGACAGATTTTACGACAAAGTGTTTAAAGAAATACACTACCGCTAATAAATAGGACTTCGTGTGGCACGCAGTGCCCAGCATGAAGTCCACGTTGAACTAAATCCCAATATGGTGGATTTCCTATGCACTTTACGCTTATGTTGTATGTTAATTTACAGTCGGGATAACGGCTGTGAACTTGAGGCAAATATTTACATTTTCATAAAATAGCAGGAATATTTATATCTAAAAAGGTTCAATACCGGAGTTTTCCGGAGTTTAGCCTTCAAGCTTTGATTTTCGTTTTTTGCCCGAATAAGGGTCATTTTAAAGCCATATCCCGACGCAACTTTTTCGACCCGCAGAAAATACTTCTGAAATATGCCAGGCTTATATCAATCCTTTTGCCTAATTTTAATCCCATATTTAGTCCAAAAATTGCCGTTGGAGGAGGTTGTTAGACTGACTGCCGTAAACATGCATTATAAAAACAGACACGAAACACCATGAAATATAAATCGTACCTCTTACTATTTATCCTTTCTTTTTTGTTCATGAACTGTAGTAAAAATAATAGTTCCATGAACTTTGACCTCAAAGATTTAAATGCAATAATTAGAATACCGAGTTTATATAAATCAGTTGATGAAAAAGAAATTGGAAGTATTATAAACAAAGAAAACGATTTCCAATTTCGGGATGAACTATTGGCTGTTATTATCCAAAATCCAAATGATAATGTGCTTATTGATACTGTGAATCCTTACAAATACATATTGGTTTCTTCAATAACCCCTTATATTGTAATTGATAGTAATTCCTTCTATTATACAATTGATCATGAAAGGTCATTCTCATGTTCAAAACCAAATAGTGACTCGACATATTATGTCGGTTCGAAAATGGGAAGTATTGGAAACTTTAAGTTTATAGAATCTAAGTATCAAAGAGCAAGAGAAGGTAGACAGCGAATTGGTTATACATATATAATATCATCTGATGCGAAAACGATTGGTATTAGTTTTTATAGCCCTGAAATCCAAGACGTAAGACAATATATTAACACAATTAAGAAGAAATAACGCATGCCAATAAATAGGACTTCATGTGGCACGCAGTGCCCGGCATGATTCCGATGGCTATAGTAACCACGTTGAACTAAAACCCAATATGGCGGATTTCCTATGCACTTTACGCTTTTGTTGTATGTTAATTTACAGTCGGGATAACGACTGTGAACTAGAGGTAAATATTTACATTTTCATAAAACAGCAGGAATATTTATAGCTAAAAAGGTTCAATACCGGAGTTTTCCGGAGTTTAGCCTGCAAGCTTTGATTTTCGTTTTTTACCCGAATAAGGCTCAATTTAAAGCCATATCCCGACGCAACTTTTTCGGCCCGCAGAAAATACTTCCGAAATACGCCAGGCTTATATCAAACCTTTTGCCTAATTTTAACCGAATATTCATTCTGTCCGAAAATCGCCTTTGGAGGAGGTTGTTAGACGGACTGCCGTTGTGATTAATTTTAAAATCAATCTAGACAATTATGATTTCAAATATTTCCAACATTGAATTAAAAACGATTAGGAAGAGTCTTCCTAACTTTAAAGAGATTATTGAGGGAAATGAGTCATTTTTAGAAAAAGGAATATACCAGAAATTATTTATTAGTGTTTTTGACCATTGGTTGACAGAAGATGAAGGTGATTTGATATTTATAGACGATAATATTGATGAATTAATGTTACGTCGAGATAAATTTGAAAAAGTCGTTGAAGAGTTATATAAGACAACAGACATTTTTCTGTGGAAATATAAACGCAATTACCGGATTTATTTGAATAAGCCAATGACCTACAATGACATTCTTAGAAAATGTAATTTCAAAAATTTGTGGTCACAAAGCGGTAGAAGATATAGTTTAATATTACCTGAATTTTCAGCGATTTATAATGAAGAATGGGATTGGACAAATATTATTTGGTATATTGACGAAGATAAAATAAAACCGATTTTAGAAATTGCAAATAAAGTTGGGTTGAAAATTTTGAAATAAAAAACTAAGCACAATAAATAGGACTTCATGTGGCACGCAGTGCCCGGCATGATTCCGATTGCTATAGTAACCACGTTGAACTAAAACCCAATATGGCGGATTTCCTATTCACTTTACGCTTTTGCTGTATATTAATTTACAACCGGGATAACGGCTGTGAACTTGAGGTAAATATTTACATTTTCATAAAATAGCAGGAATATTTATAGCTAAAAAGATTCAATAAAGGAGTTTTCCGGAGTTTAGCCTGCAAGCTTTGATTTTCGTTTTTTGCCCGAATAAGGCTCAATTTAAAGCCATATCCCGAAGCAACTTTTTCAACCCGCAGAAAATACTTCCGAAATACGCCAGGCTTATATCAAACCTTTTGCCTAATTTTAATCCCATATTTAGTCCGAAAATCGCTGTTGGAGGAAGTTGTTAGACGGACTGCCGTTATGCACTATGCTAAAAAACCAAATATTATGAGAAAAATAAGAGGAGTAATATGGGCAACTTTAGTGATTTTTGCTACAATAATTTTATGGCACAATGAATATATTGTACCAGTCATTGCATTCTTTTTATACTTTTCGACAATTGGCGAATATTTATTAGAAAGAAGAAATCTCGGAATCGGAAAATTCCTAGCTGCAGGTAAAAATAGTAACAGAATGAAGCGTGCTCTTACTTGGTTAGCTGGTGGATTACTCTCAATTCTTTGGGGTGTGACTGCAAATAAGGGCAGTCTCTCTTTCAATGGAATTCCTGCTCATTTTTATATTACTGGTTATTTTATTTTAAATGCAATAATTAGCTACTATCAAAGTCTATTTTTATTGACCGACAATTCTATAATTTTTGAAGGATCTATAGGACAAGAAGAGTGGAAATATAAGAAATTGGACAAAATGATTATCGGAGACAAAGAAATTCAAATATTTAAAGGTAATGAATCCAAAACTCTTCCTATTGAAAAAGAAGACAAAGAATTAATAAGAAAAATCCATAACTTCCTTTCACCAAAACTTGAAAATAGGATCATTGTGGATGAAGCACAGTGCATAACAAACGCTATAGCAAATGCGGGTTTTTGAGCTGCGCTCAAGAGACCGCTTTGCTAAGTTGCTTGTTCGTTGAAACATTTGAAATCTTTACATACATTTCCTCTATAAATCCCAAACAGTCTTTTTGCACAAAAACATCTTGGGGAATAATTTCCTCTGCGAGTTCAGGACTCTGGTGAGTGTGCGTTAAAAAATTAAAAAATAAGTCTGTTTGTGAACGGGGTCAAAACCACCACAAATGTAAACGGCTTTGTATAAAAAGTATTAAATTTGTAGTGGAGGCCGCAGACCTTTTTCCTCTAATTGGACCTCGAGTTCGCAAACCCAGTAATGCGGGTACAAAGATAAGGCTGCGGCCTCCGATTTTTATGCGGTGCGTGTATGAATTTAAAATTATTATGTAGGTTTGTGCTGGCTGAGAGGGGGAACAAGAATTTATTGCCGCGCTTGCCATAGCGTCGGAACATTAGCAACCATATTGAATAAACACTCGCAAAGATTAAAAATGAATCGACTTCTTTTATATTTGAAAGATCCAGTTTATTGCGAGAATCAAAAACCAACATTACGTCATTTGTTGTTATTAATCTTGGTTTATTTGATATCTATAATTCCTATAGGACTAGTAATATTTATTGTTTGTAAATACTTTCACATTCAGCATAAGGCATTATTAATCAGTCCTTTTAAAACACTTTTTTGGGGTATACTCTTTGCTCCTATATACGAAGAGATACTTTTCAGATCATTGCTTAAATTTAAAAAATGGAATATCATTCTGTTTATAATTACAGTAGGTGCTCTTATTGTTTATGCGGCTTTAAACTCAAAAATTGAATTTTTAATAATCCTATCCATAATGCTTTTAAGCGTTTTGCCCTTTTTGCTAATTGTTTCCAGAAGCAAAATTGAATTCTTTATGTCTTATAACTTTAAATATTTCTTTTATGCCTCCGCCTTAACTTTTGGTCTATTTCATGCATCAAATTTCAGCGGAAATATTTATGTAATAATTGCTTTCTCATTTATTCTTGGAGGACCTCAAATAATTGTAGGACTAATCTTAGGTTTTGTTCGAATGAATTATGGGCTCTTTTATAGCATCATATTCCATATAATTATTAATTCGACTCTCCTTTTGAGATTAATATAAAGAACAATTAATGTCGTCAGAAAACAGTTAACCAAAACTAATTATTACTGAATTAAATAATAAGAAAAAGAATACGGTTGCTAATAAATATGACTTCATGTGGCACGCAGTGCCCGGCATGATTCCGATTGCTATAGTAACCACGTTGAACTAAATCTCAATATGGTGGATTTCCTATGCACTTTACGCTTTTGCTGTATGTTAATTTACAGCCGGGATAACGGCTGTGAACTTGAGGTAAATATTTACATTTTCATAAAATAGCAGGAATATTTATATCTAAAAAGGTTCAATACCGGAGTTTTCCGGAGTTTAACCTGCAAGCTTTGATTTTCGTTTTTTGCCCGAATAAGGCTCAATTTAAAGCCATATCCCGACGCAACTTTTTCGGCCCGCAGAAAATACTTCTGAAATACGCCAGGTTTATATCAATCCTTTTGCCTAATTTTAATCCCATATTTAGTCCGAAAATCGCCATTGGAGGAGGTTGTTAGACGGACTGCCGTTATCAGCAATAATAAAAGACCACAATTATGCCAGATAAAACAGATAGAAAAGAACAAATTTGGCTTACTTTATTTTTACTTGTACCAGTTCTTATTCTGGTCAGACTGAGCGATATTTTTGCTGAAAGCAATACAGGAAAATTCTTCTTTGCAGGACTCTTTGGTGCTATTGGCGGACTGTTAGGTTTTGGACTTTATCACTTTGTTAAGGCATCAAGTTTTCTGAAAAAGAGTATCACTTTGACAATTCTTTTATTAGTCTCAATTTCAATACTTTATTTAGTAAGTGAATCTAAAAAATCAAATCTACTAACTTGTGAAGTATGCGGTTATAAGTCGATTAATTCCAAAGATTCGATTTGCCAAGTTTGTGAAACAAAACCATGGGAAAGGTTTAAAAACTGGAAAGCGTTTGAAGTAAAGAGAGACTATATTGAATATAACCAACTTTTGTTTTTTGGAATAGATAGTTTAAATCAGAAAATTGATTTTTATTCTCCCCAAACAATAAAGACATTCGATAAAGACAATAATTGGAAACCTATCCTAACGGCAGAAAAGATTAGGGAAGATTTTTTATTAGAATAATTACTGCTGGTAATAAATAGGACTTCATGTGGCACGCAGTGCCCGGCATGATTCCGATTGCTATAGTAACCACGTTGAACTAAATCCCAATATAGTGGATTCCCTATGCACTTTACGCTTTTGCTGTAAGTTAATTTACAGCCGGGATAACGGATGTGAACTTGAGGTAAATATTTACATTTTCATAATATAACAGGAATATTTATATCTAAAAAGGTTCAATACCGGAGTTTTCCGGAGTTTAACCTGCAAGCTTTGATTTTCATTTTTTGCCCGAATAAGGCTCAATTTAAAGCCATATCCCGACGTAACTTTTTCGACCCGCAGAAAATACTTCCGAAATACGCCAGGCCTATATCAATCCTTTTACCTAATTTTAATCCCATATTTAGTCCGAAAATCGCCGTTGGAGGAGGTTGTTAGACGGACTGCCGTTAGCATTCATTGTAAGAAACCGCAAGCAATCATGAAACAAACAATCCTATTTACATTGTTGAGTATTTTATTTTTAAACTTGACTTTTGGACAGACTGGAAAAATTCCAGAACCAACGTTGAATAAAGAATTAGTTGCTATTTTGGACACTATTCACCAAGAAGACCAAAAATACCGCAAAGAGTCACAAGACATAGAAAAGAAATACGGATGGAATTCAAAAGAAGTACAGGATGTGTGGAAAACAATAATTGTTAAAGATTCAATTAATCTAATCAAGGTCGAAAATATACTTGCTGATTATGGATGGCTTGGTGCAGATGTTGTAGGAGAAACTGGAAACATAACATTATTTCTAGTAATACAACATTCTAATACTCAGACCCAGGTAAAGTATTTGCCAATGTTAAGAGAAGCTGTCAAAAACGGAAAGGCAAAAGCAAGCTCTCTTGCATTAATGGAAGATAGAGTTTTATTAGCACTAGGAGAAAAACAGATTTATGGTAGTCAGCTTGAAATGGATTATAAGACAAACCTATATGTATTATCTCCCATGATTGATCCGGATAATGTTGACAAGCGAAGAGCGGAAGTTGAACTTCAACCTATCTCTGAATATCTGAAATTTTGGGATTTAACATGGGATGTAGAGAAGTTTAAAAAAAGAATGGAAGAATATGATACAGAAAAGAAAAATAAATAACGAATGCAATTAAATATGACTTCTTGTGGCACATTGTGCCCGGCATGATTCCGATGGCTATAGTAACCCGGTTGAACAAAAGTCCAAAACGGCGGATTTCCTATGCGCATTCCGCTTTTGTTGTATGGGATCATGCTCAAAACCTGTGGAGCAAAATTCTTAAGCATAAAGATTCGATAACCTAAAAAGGAAGAAATTGACATCCGTAACACCTCTGTGATGTTGCCTGAATGCTTTTATTTTGGCATTAAAGGATTCAGCGGAAGCGTTGGTACTTCTATTATCA